>Ga0265298_10001550_pt1 | contig 34138 bp, 45 predicted proteins | sample AusTroGonzalo_MG_3_FD_193486 | JGI IMG/M metagenome (GOLD analysis project Ga0265298, IMG submission 193486) | Bovine rumen microbial communities from tropical cattle in Woodstock, Queensland, Australia - Gonzalo_01 | ecosystem: Host-associated > Mammals > Digestive system > Stomach > Rumen ... | reverse complement strand
GCGGGAGTTTTACGTCGCAAGGCAGCTCGGTAAGCGTTACGCCAATAAAGGCAACAAGCGCGATCCGCCTCGGAAGCTCTGGTACCTATTACCCAGGAGACGGCGGCGCTTTTACGCCTCAAGGCTCGGAGGTTGTCGTTACGCCAATAAAGGCAACAAGCGCGATCCGCCTCGGAAGCTCTGGTACCTATTACCCCGGAGACGGAGGAAGTTTCACGCCACAAGGGACAACACAGGACGCCTACAAAAAGCTGGCAAGCGGCGGGACGATATATTACCAGGCGAACCCGGCCGCTACATATTACACAAAGAGTTAAAGAAAGGAAGGAAGAAAACAAATGGAGGAAATGAACAAGTACCAGCTTATCCAGGGAATGATAAACGACCTGGGCAACGAACAGGAGGGCCTGCAGGTCCGCGGCTATCGGAACATCGTTATTGTTAAATCCGTCATTGAGGCGTTAATTACGCTCAAAGGCGGATTGGAACGAGACGACGAGTTCGTAAAATCGGCGCTCATGGAAAAGGACCAGATTATCGAACGTCTAAAGGCGGAAATTGCAGAGCTCAAAGACGGAAAAGCAGAACCGGAAGAACAGGACGCCGGCGAAGAGGGGGACGCCTGATATGTATCAAATCGAAATGGCGAACGGCAAAAAACACGCCGTTTCCATGTGCGGCGCCGCGGATGGCTGCCTGCATGTGAATATTGAGGACGGGACCTCTTTTACCGGCGTCGTCCGGGAATTTCGCAACAGCGAAAACACAAGCGTTATAAAATTCCTTTATGGCGAAATGGAAACAATCCACGAAGGTTATACCGTCCTGATTTCGATTTTCTGGGACGGAGACGGCAGATATAATATCATGCTCAAAAAGCCGGCATAACAGGAGGAAAAGGAAGAATGCTGCTCGATATTATTATTACTCACTATAACGAACCATTCGAAACCGGGAAAAAACTTCTTGATTCGATCCAGATGCAGCGCGGCGTGAGCCGGGACGATTTCCGGGTCGTTATCGTAAACGACGGCATAGAAAATAAAATTTCGGATTACTGTCTAAACGATTACACCTTCCACCTTGAAAACGTCGCAATTCCGCACGCGGGCGTCTCCGCGGCGAGGAATTACGGCATAGACAACAGCACCGCGCGTTGGGTCATGTTCTGCGATTTTGACGACATGTTCGCCAGTATTTACGCGCTCCGGAATATTATCACCCTGTTAGACACAGAGGATTATGATATTTTATGGAGCCCGTTCTACGTCGAAAATTTCGCGAATAATTCAACCCATGATTATATGGTTCGCCTGCAAGGGTTAAACCTGATTTGGGTACATTCGCGCGTATACCGCCGGGAAATGCTCAACCGGGAAAATATGCGTTTCGACGAGCGCCTGTTCTATGCGGAGGACTCCGCATTCAATGCCATTTTGAACGAAATCGTTCCGCATAACAGGGTCGGGAAAATCATCGCGGAGGCTCCGCTTTATCTCTGGTGTTACCGGGAGAACAGCGCGACGACAAACCCGGAGAACCTTCTGAAAAATGCGCTTTGTTTCATTACCAGGAACGAAAGCGTTGTCGAGGAATTTACCCGCCGCGGAATCGACGAACGGGCCATGGTTGGCCGCATGTTCTGGGACGCATTCTGCGCGGCGCACAAGGACGGCGCGAGCGCGGAGGATATCGCGGCCATTGAGGACCGTTTCCGGCCGCTTGTCGGGAAATATCGCGCGACGTTCGACAAGGTTAAAAAGGTCGAAATGGACATGGTAAAGGCGGCGGCGCTGAAAGGCGTTAAAGGCAATATCACCGGGAAAGAATCCATGGAGCAATGGCTCCAAAGATTGGAGGGCAGGAGAATTGTTTAACGTAGACGGCTACAAAATCGACATGCACAGAGGCGACACCGGCGCGATTACGATCCGGGCGACGGGTTACGCATTCGGACCGAACGACCGCGCTCTGTTCACCGTCCGCAACCAGCAGGGGACCATCGTAAAACAGGGCGTTTACGCTATGGAAAATAACGCCTTTGTTGTGCCTTTTCTGAACGCGGAAACGGACTACCTCGACCGCGGGACCTATGAATGGGATGTCCGCTACATCGTGAACCCCATTTTCGACAGCGATAACAATATTATCGACGGCGACGCGGTAAGCACACCGAAGGACCCGATGGAGCTCAACCTCCGGCGGACCGTCGGCCAAATCTGACGGGAAGGAGGAAAGGACCATGGCGGACAATGAGATCACCCTGCCGGTTAGCATTCCGGAAACGATAGATGTAGACGTCGAGGTCGACGTAGGAGACGCGGCCAGCGCGAAAAACGCGGAAGCCTGGGCCGTAGGAAAGCGCGGAGGCGTAGACGTTCCGGACACGGACGAAACCTATCACAATAACGCGAAGTATCACGCCGGACAGGCAGCGGCCAGCGCGGACACCGCGAGCGAGCACCGGGTGAACGCGCAGGCGGCAGCAAACCAGGCGGGCCAGTACATGAACGCGGCCGCCCAGAGCGCTATCGAGGCGGAAGGCGCGGTAGACGACGCGGACACGGCGGCGGCCGTTGCCGAATCGTTCGCGCGTTACGCGGAGGAAGTCGTCGGAGCCGTTGCGATTGAGCTCGGCGCGCTTCTCATGGATTCAAACGGGGACTTTTACGTCCTCGAAGAAATCACTTAAAAAACGGAGGAAAAGAAAATGCCAACTCAAAGGAATTATGGAGTAAATAAGCAGCTCGAAAGAATCGCGGACGCGATCCTCGCGAGCCATGCGGCGAGCACCGCGGCGCAGCTTGACGCCATGTGGTCCGCGATCCTCAACGGCGAAAACACCTCCCTTGTTTTCCCGAAGTGGTGGAAGCTCGCGAAAGACCTCGACAACGACACGTCGAACCGTTACGCGATCCTTGCCCGCTTTTTCGAAATGCTCGCCGACGCATGGGGGGACAAGGTTTACACGCTCCGCGGGCCGGATTACCGGACCAATAGCACCGGCGTTACAACCTTGACGCCGCTCGCGGACCTCGCGGACAAGACAGCCGCCGGCGTTTACACAGAAACGGACAACCCGGCGTGGCATTGGACCGACGACGACCCGATGCTCTGGTACGTCCGGGCGAATGCGCTCTCCCTGTCCGATGGAACTATGAACATTCTCGCCATTGAAGGCGTGGACGATGGTTTCGACATTACCGGGAACCTCGCGCCGGTTTATACCTTCTCGCTCGCCTTGTGGCGCGTATGGTATACGGACGGGGCTTACGAGTACAAGACCTGGGCGACGAAGCAGCGCGGAGGAATGAAGCCGCTCGCCTGCGACGTTGCTCCGGACGGAACGCACCGGCCTATGACATGGCACGCAACGTTCGGAGGCAGCCTGATTACAAAGGACAATAAAACCTGCCTGACCTCCGGGGCCGGGAACGCGCTCGCGATTAACGTTTCCGCCGCGTCGGGCCTAACCTATGCGCGGAACCTCGACGCATACGAGGGCGTTTATTCCGATACGGACCTCGACCACCTGCTCGACATGTGGCAGCTCCGCCATTTCAACCTTGAGAATAGCGGCATTTTGGAGGGCTGTCTGTCATATAACTATGATTATACCGTTGCCGTCGCGGAGGAAAACGTCCGCCGCGTGATCCTGACAACGGCGCAGGCCGCAAACCTTGTCGCGGGCTCAACGCTGGACGTAGGCAGCGCCGCGCGGAATGGTTCAATAGCGCGCGGGACCGTCGAGCGCATCGAAACCGTAACCATCGAAAGCACGGATTACGCCGCGGTTTATCTCAATGTTTCCGCGGACTTTACAACCGTCGAAGGGACGCACGTAGCGACATTGCCGTGGGTACCGGGCTCTACCGAACGCCTGCCGGGGCATAAGGACGGCAGCCTCTACAACTGCACGAACGGAAAGACACCGGCGCGTATTAACGGCGTCGAAGTGATCGACGGCGCGTACGCAGTCGGCATGGACCCGCTCTGGTCCTCAGATTGGAACGCGGACCGGACGCCGAAATCCATTTATACCGTTTACGCCTGCCCGGACAGCGAATACCAGGCCAGCAGCGCCGGCGAGCATCATGTGAACGCCGGAACCTTCACCGGACCGGGCTCAAGTTGGCAGTATATTAAACACCTGCAAATCCGGGACGACGGAATGATTATGCCGGAAGCCGCAGGAACGACGGGAGCGGGCTCCGCGACGTTCTATAAATCGGCTTTCTATTTCCTCGACGCGTCGGGGGCTCGCGCTCCGTGGCGTTTCTGCGCGCTCAACAGCGGCGCCAGTGGCGGCCTCGTTGGGGCGCATGGGAACCTTACGCCGTCGTCCGCGAGCTGGAACGGGCGGCCGCGGCTTTCCGGTTCTGGTAAGAAGCGGGGTGAATGGGCGGCGGCGTAAGCCGTCGCACAGAGGGGAAAGGCCCCTTTTTAGTTTCTCAATATCTGATGTTGTGCGGGCGGTATAGCGTGCTCGGCTTTCTATTTCAACGACGCGTCGGGGGCTCGCGCTCCGTGGCGTTTCTGCAATCTCAACAACGGCGCCAATGGCGGCCTCGTTGGGGCGAATGGGAACAATACGCCGTCGAACGCGAACTGGAACGAGCGGCCGCGGATTTCTGTCACAAGGCGGCATTTTGCCGCCCAATACGCTATACCGTCCACCGCGAGAAAATCGGCTAATACCAGCGCGGAGGAAACTTCAGACGCGGCGCATTTGGCGGCCGCGTGCGGCAAGTAGTAGAGTGGCCGGCCTGATTCAAGGCCAGGTCTAACCGAAAGCCGCCGAGTTCAAACAGAAAGCCTATCCGGGAGGGATTCAGTAATGCCGAAACGCCTTTTTCGTGATTTCGATCATACTCTGGCGTTTTTATCAGTATCGAAAGCCCTTGAAAATAAATGGAGACGCCGCGACGTCGTATCCTTCATTGAGGAATGGACAGGGCGCAGCCGTTTAGAGCTCGCACGGGATGAGCTCGAACGCGGAGCCCTGTCCTATGGCCTCAAATATGAGATATTGGACGAGCTCGCCTTGACCGTCGAGGACATGGTCGGCGATATCGTCCGCGGCATTGATCCGGATTTCGATCCGGTAAGGAATCAGCTCCGCCCGGACGGAAACACGGGTAAAATCAGAAACATAGCCTTACTATGTATTCGCCATCAGATATTAGGCCATGTCGTAAAGTTGGGAATCGAGCCGCTTTTGCGCGCTCGCCTGCTGCCGACGCAGCACGCCAGCATACCGGAAAAGGGACAGACGGGCCTCGCGCGCCAGGTTAAAAGAATGCTCAATAGAAAATTAGGCATTCAATACGCGATAAAAACGGATTGCACAGGCGCGTATGCCTCCGTCCAGTATTCGGTGATAACGGATATTTTCCGGAAGGAAATACCGCGGGCGCGCTGGATCTTCCCTTGCATGAGGATATTAGAGCGTTACGCGCCGGGAGGCCATCTGATTATCGGCGGTTATCTCGACGCATGGCTCTTTAATTTCGTCATGTCCTACGCCTTGCGTTATGTTTTGACACTAAATAAAAGCCGGCGCGGAAACCGGGTGCCGCTCGTAATCCGCGCCGTTACCTTTATGGACGACCTGCTCTTGTTGGGCCGGAACCGGCGCGCCTTGCTTGTCGCCGTCGAACGTCTGAAAGAATGGATGTTTGATAATTTCGGAATGTCGCTCCATGCGACAACAGACCCGCTCCGGATTTTCTCAATAGAAGAGGAAAAAGCAAGAAAACACCGGCACGGCGCGGGCCGCGGATGTCCTGCCGTTGATATGGGCGGATATCTGATCCACCGCACATATATAACCTTGCGGAAGCGGAACGCGCCGAAAATCATCCGTTGTTTTGACCGAGCCTGGGCGGAGTATAAGCGAACCGGAACCATAAAGCGCCAGCGCGCATGCCAGATTATCGCGCGTAATGGCATGGTTAAAAATTCGAACAGTTTCATTTTATCGGAAAAGCATCACGCCGCGGAGCTTATGCGAGTAGCGCGGCGCGTGCAGGGTTATTGGAGCCGCGAGGCAAACAGAAAACGAAAGGAGTATATTTTCAATGTTATTGCAAAACACGAAATCAACGTTAGAGCCCTCTCCTGTTTTGATGGATGAAACGGAAGAAGGGAAGGTCGTCCGCCTTGCGGACAATATCCGCCAGGAAGAAGAGGACGGCCAGACCGTCTACACCTACGACGAGGTGCTTTTCACCATGGACCCGGACCGCACCGAAACGGCGGAGGATATCGCGGAGGATTTCGACGCCTGGTGGGAGTTTGGCAGTCAGCCGGAAGAGCCGGAGCCCACATTGGAGGACCGTGTTTCTGCTATCGAAGAATTTTTAATCGGGGGTGACCTGTGATGTATTACGCCATCATTCGAAACAAATACCGCCGGCACGAAATCACCGCGGCGCAGGTTTGGGCCTACGCAGACGAGGGTAAAATTACAGAACAGCAGGCGCTTCTGATTTGCGGACCTCGACCGAAAGACGATGGCGAATAATGTTTTACCGCATACATAAGCGGGCGGACGGCCTGGTCGACGTATGGTTGACGCCGGGGGAAGCCGTGCCAATGTATGACGATTTAACGGGTCGCTATGATTATAATATTCGCCTGCTCGCCGTCGTCGGCGTTGATCCTTCCGACCCGATATTCCGCGGGGACCTCGAAGGACATATCCGGGAACATTATAGCCATTGGATAGCAAGCGCGGAGGAAATCGAAATATGAGTGACGTGTTAGAAATTCTAACGGCGCTGGGCGTCTGTTTTGTGGTTTTTCTCTTTTTTATCATCATGCTCGCGCTATATGTCAATATTCATAACAGGAGGCGGAGGAAATGAGCAAAGCAAGCGCGGAAGCATTCAGCGCGGCCGGGTTTCCTTTTATCGGTCGTTCGTATGATGATATGGATTGCCAGGAGTTCGTCGAGCGCTGTATGGAAGCCGTCGGAATAAAAAAGGACCTTAAAGGCAGCAACGCCTGGTTCCGGGAAGTGCAGGCGCACGGATGGACCGGCAGCCCGGAGGAATGTAAAAAGACGTTCGGCAGCATTCCCAAAGGGGCCCTGCTCTTTATTCATGCGTTCGACGGCGGAGAAGAAAAACGCGGATATAACGATGGAAAGGGAAACGCCTCGCATATCGGCATAAAAACCGGAACCGGAAAAGGCGCGATTCATTCCAGCGAGAGCCGCGGCGGCGTTTTCGAATCAGATTTTAACGATAAGACAATCAGAAACGGCGGCTGGAACATGGTCGGCCTATGGGCAGACGGTTTCACATACGGCGCGAAAATCGACAACATTCTCGCCGGAATATCCGGAGGCGATCCGCAGCCGGAACCGGCGGACGACGAAAAGGAGGGCAATATGTACGAGGCGACGGTCTACGGGGGAAACGAATCGCGGCCATTGAATCTCCGGAAGAAACCGGAAGGCGAACTGCTGGACCAGATTCCGCAATGGTCAACCGTTACCGTATTGGAGGAAAGCGGAAAATGGTCAAAGGTGAAATGGAGAAACAAAACGGGCTACATGCTATCCGATTTTATCCACGCGAACGAGACGGAGCCGGAACCGGGGGAAGCAGGAGACGATCCGGACGAAACGTGGGACGAAGAGGACGAAGGCGAAACGGTTACAATCACGCTGAACATAACGGAAAAGCAGGCGGTTTATCTGCTTTCCGCGTTGGACGAGCTTACCGAAAGAATAGCCGCCCAGGTAGGAAGGGGGTAAAGAATGCAAATGCCGGAAGAATTGCTTCAGGAAGTCCGAAAAATCCGGGAGGAACAGGTCCGCCAGGGCGAACAGATAAAAACCCTGTTCAAGCAGCAGGAGGACCAGAAGAAACTGACCGAATCAGTTTATTCCCTCTCCGCCTCCGTTGAAAAGCTCGCGAACAACCTCGGAACGACGGACAAGAAGGTTGACAAGCTCACAACGGACGTCGAGAGCATCAAGGAAAAACCCGCGAAGCGCTGGGACAGCGCTGTCTCTTTGGTAATTACTGCCGTGATTACGGCGGTTATTACATACGTATTAACAAGGTTAGGCCTGAAAGGATAGGCCGGAAAGGGGAACACATGAAAAAAATCTTTATCGCTGTCATGCTGTTTCTGTGTTTGCTGATGGTTTGCGCCGCCGCATTCGCAGAGGCAATTCCGCCCGACACAGGCGGAGGAATGGACCCGTTCACATGGGCGCAGCTCGCGACAATCGCCGGCGCAACGGCCGCCGTCCTGCTGATTGTCCAGTTTTTGAAGCTCCCGTTGGACCGGGTCTGGAAAATCCCGACGCGGATTATTGTTTACGTTATCGCGCTCGCTATTATGATGATTGGAGTAGCGTTTACCTCCGGCCTTGACGTTCAGACCGCTACACTTACCGCCATAAACGCTTTTATTGTGGCGCTCGCGGCCATGGGGTCGTACGAACTGACCTTTGCAAAGCTGGACGATAAGAAGAAACACGCAGAAAAAGAAATATTCAACGAGTAAAGCCCTGTTCCGCTGAATCCTTGCGCGCCGCGCGGGGGATACAGTAGGCGGAACGGGGCGTAACGATAGAACGAGCCCGCCGGATTTCCGGCGGGCTTTTTCCTATACCGCAACGGTATAGATCACAATCCGGGTGTTCGGATGTGACACGACTGGTGGAGCATTCGCGCCGTTATCCGAACACGGCGGAAGGTCCGGAAGGTCCGAAAGCGGAACGCGGATATTTCCATCTATGCAGTTAATAACAACGTGCATATATCCGTCAAACAGATAAATGGCGTTTATAAATGTCTCAATAAGTTGACGCCGGCGGAGTGGGTCCGTTGTATCGAATGCCGCCATTTGATCCAGGAAGAACAGCACGCGGTCACGCGTTACGAGTTGGGATTGCGAAAAACGTAATTCCTCAATAGAGGAAAGCAGGTCCGCGGCGATATCCTCAAGAGAGCGCAGCCGCGCGGAGGTTGAGGCGTTATAAATGCCGTTTTCTATCGCGCCGTTAATATTGTCAATGCGCCGGTTTACGTCTTTCAGCTCCGCCTCCATGGCGGCCAGCGGCGAGGACTTCATTTCCTCTTTTTCGGCGGAGATTATAGCGTCCGCTATCTTTTCTTTTTCCTCGCCGGTTAGCAGGCGCTCGCGGATAAGGTCAATAACAGCATTTTCTAAATATTCTTTTCGGAGCGATATCTTTCGGCAGCCTTTCCGGGCCTTCTTTCCGTGACAGGTATAATAATAATGTGTTACGCCGCTTTTCGACGTTCCGGAATCGCCGACCATGCCTTCCCCACACATGCCGCAGAACGCTTTACCAGTTAAAAGGAAATCGACCGGCGTTTCCTCATAATGCCGCGTTGTCTTTTTCCGGAGCGCTTGCGCCTTTTCCCATTCATCCGGGGAGACAATCGCGGGCATTCCGCCGGGAACGCGGACGGAGCCCCAGATATACGTCCCCAGATAACGTTCGTTTGCTATGATCCGGAGGACCGTCTGCGGAGTATAGGCGCAGCCGCGCGGCGTTTTCAATCCGGAGGCGTTCAGCTCGCCGGCAATCGTCGCCGCGCTGAATCCATCACAATAACGGTGGAAAATATCACGGACGACGCCGGCCTCTTCTTTTGTTATGGCGTAATGACCGTCCGCGCCGCGGTGATATCCGAGGACCTTTGTTCCGTTATATAGGCAATTCCGCGCGTTGTCGTTCATTCCGCGCGAGACGTTCTCCGACAGGTTGCGGCTATACCATTCCGCGATGGCCTCCAACATGCCCTCTGTTATCACGCCGGCGGCGCCGGAGGGAATCGGCTCCATTGCATAGACGACGGAAACGCCCAGGCGGCGGAGCGTACCCTTTGAGACGGCCGCGGCCTCGCGATCCCGTCCGAACCTGTCCACCTTCCAAACAATCACAGTATCGAAACGACCGTCCTCCGCATCGGACAGCATGGCAGAAAAGCCGGTCCGGGCGGAGGCGTTTTTATATCCGCTTTTTGCATGGTCCGCGTATTCGTGGACAATGCGATAGCCTTCCCGTTTTGCATAGGCGCGAATATCGCGGAATTGCTGGTCAATAGACACGTCCCGCTGACCGGCGGAGGAATAACGCGCATAAGCTACCGCCGTTTTCGGTCTGCATGTCGGCCGTTTTGCTTTTGCCATTACTGCCTCCGTTAGTTAAACACGCCGGCGAACGGTTTAATTATCGCGGGGCCTTGAACTATTTCGACGATCCACCCGTCCTGCAATATGATTTTTCCGGTTTTGAAGGATTGGCAACTGCTTGTATATCCTACATTATGGACGCTGGTTATTTGGTCAATAGTGCGGGTTTTTGTTATAGACGGGTAAACGCTAACAGAAGTGGAGAACCGGTCCGGGACGCCTTCAAAGTAATAATTTCCTGCCGGAATGTCTACGCCTACCTCATACATACCGGGCTCCAACGTTGCGGAACCTGTTTTTTCGAAAATGGCCGCTTGCACTTGCTGATTGATTATATATAAATCTTCCAGCGAGTAAACGGAATAATTCTCAGAAAAAGCAAACGTAAAACAGCAAAAACATAAATAAACACATAAAAACGTAAAAAAGAATGTTAAAAAGTGAAATTTACGCATGGAAACAACCTCCTTTAATAAATCCGGATTATCCGGCATTTTCTTTTTTCTCGCGTTCGGGGATATTGAGAAGTTTCCGGACATTGCTCTGGGTTATCGGGTCCGCGCGTCGGAACGCGGCGAGCAGTTCTGCCTCGTCGCGTTCTGTCTCGAAAACATTCCGGCCGTTTTCGGCTACGAGTATAGACATACGGACGCCGAGGCGTTCGGCTATTTTCTCCATAGCGTCGGCGCGCGGGTATTTCTTCCCATTCACCCATCCGGAAACCGTTCCGGTTGCAACGTTCAACGCGCGGGCTAATTCGACCTGGGAGACGCCTTTTTCGTCGAGCAAAAAGGCGAGGTTTTCTGCGAAAATTTTTCTTGCATTATCGGGCATTTTTAGCACCTCCGGTTGGATTGCTTCTATTATATACGCTTAAAGAAAGAAATACAACCACGAAAGAAAAAAATATTCTCTTTAGGGTTGACAATTCACTTAAAGTGAATATAATTATTACAGAATCACAAAAAGGAGGCGGAAAACATGACAACAGGAGCGGCGACTTTCCCGCCGAAAATTAGCCTTGCGGCGGCGCGAGTAAACGCGGGCCTCGAACAGAAAGAGGCGGCGCGTTTGTTAAAGGTTACTCCGCCGACGCTCCGGAAGTGGGAAACCGGCGAAGCATCGCCGACAATCGCGAAGGTTGAGGAAATCGAATCTTTGTACCAGTATCCGCGAGATTATATTTTTTTCGGCAGGCGTTCACTTAAAGTGAATCCGGAGGCGAGCGCATGAAACAGAATATTCGGCCGGAAATCGTCTACATTGCCGGACCAATGCGAGGTTTGCCGGATTTAGGCCGCGCGATTTTCAACCGGGCGGAGGAAAGGCTCAAAGCGCGCGGGTACATTGTTCTGAATCCGGCGCGCTTGCCGGTTGGAATGCCGGAAGAGCGGTATATGCCGATTTGTCTCGCAATGCTCGAAGCGGCGGATACCGTCTGCACGTTGCCGGGTTGGCAGCATAGCCAGGGCGCGCGGCTTGAGCTGGACTACGCATGTATGCAAGGGAAAAACGTTATGCACCTGCCGGAAAGAGCGGAGGAATAAACATGCAGTATATTTTCAGAAAATACGAGGGTGGCGGTTTCTTGATCCCGGAAGAGGATCTCCCGAAATACCTCACGGAAGAGCAGATCCGGGAAGGAAAAGAAACGAAAAAGGCGGACCCGTTCGAGGAGGTTTTCTTCATGGCGGCCGGCGGCTTGATTACATTCGAAGAGGAAGGCTAACCAATGGAAGAATTAAACGGCCAGCTCATTATGGGCGAGGTTGCCGCAATGATAGACAACCACCGGCAGACAGAATACGCCGCGTTCGTGGATAAGTTCAAAGAAGCGAAAACCACGGACGATTGCTATACGCCGCCGGCCATATATGACGCCATCGCCGATTACGTCGCCGCGGAATACGGCATAAACCGGGAGCGTTTTCTCCGGCCGTTCCGTCCGGGAGGCGATTACCAGGCGGAAGAATATCCGGAGGATTGCGCCGTTGTGGACAATCCGCCGTTTTCGATCCTCTCGCGGATTGTCGACTGGTATATCGTCCGCGGCGTTAAATTCTTCCTTTTCGGGCCGACGCTAACCTTGCTCGGATTGATGAAAAAGCCGGAGCGGAAACCGCATATTTGTATTTATCTCATAGGGAACACCATCACATACGAAAACGGCGCGGAGGTACAAACGTCCTACGTTACCAACATGGACCGTTACGCGATCCGAATCGAAGCGGACCTCCGGCGGACGCTGGAAGGAATAAACCGGAGGCTGGTCCGCGAGAATAAAAAAGAGTTACCGCGTTACGCCTATCCGGATTGCCTGCTGACCGGCAAGGATTACCGCCTCGCGAAATACGGGCAAACGTTCCGCGTTCTCCATGAGGATTGCGCGAGCGTTTCCGAACTGGACGCGCAGCGCGCCGTCGGAAAGTCCGTTTTCGGAGGGGGGGTGCTTTTATCGGAAGCAGCAACGGCGGCCAGGATGGAAGCAGAAGCGGCCGCGGACGCACAAAAGGCGGCAACGGAAAAAGCGGAAGGCGCGACGACCGTTTGGGAATTATCCGAACGCGAAAAAGCTCTGATTATATCCATGAGAAAGGAGGGAAAGCAGCATGAAACCGGCACAGGCGGAGGCGCTGGAAACACGGGTGAGCATGTCCGCGAAGCGGCCGGAATATAAGAGCCTCGCGCGGGCTATGTTGCCGGCCGTCCGGGAATACTTCCGGAATCCGGAAAACGAGCGGGCCTTCAAGGAGTGGCAAAAGAAAAAGACCGCCGAACGCTACCAACATTCGGCGGAAAAAGGAGCGATTGCATTATGAACCGTCAAAAGAAGTATACCACAGAAGTCTGGCAAAAGAAAGATATTAGATGGCTTGCGGCAGGAATGCTTGCGCTCGGCGTGTTTATCGGCGTTTGCATTGCGTCCGTTGTCGTACTGATTTCCTCGCAGGATTACGAGGCGGAGGAATATCCGGCGGAGCACCGGGTAGCCGTAACGGCGGAGGCGCGGCCATGGAATTAACAGCGAAACAGAAATATAAATATTTGGTAAAAATCACCGGGCATTATATCACGGCGGACGCCGTAATGAGTAACGGCGCGCATCATTTCAAGTTTTCCCAATATAAGAGCGACGCGAAGCAATACGACAGCATTGTAGAGGCGCGCAAGCTCGCGGAGGAAATAGGCGGAAGCGTAGACCGTTATAACGTCCTGACAGGGGAAACGGTCGATATTGAAAAGCTCGTCCGAGAAAACAGCGAGGGGAAGAGGTGGAGCGCGTGACGATCCGACATTCTGACAAGCTGAAACGGCAGCGAATGATCCTAAAGCGCGAGCAGAAAACGCTCCGGAACCGTTACGACGATTTGGAAGGCGACAAACAGCCGGATATTATATGGCTCCGCTTGCGCCTGCTTTACATCATTAAAGAAATAGACGTCCGCGCCGCGGCGCTGGACATGGAGATCGAACACGCCGAACAGGAGGAAAGGCAGGATGGAAATAACACGAAAACAGGTCTTGAGCGAATACCTTGTGGCGCTGGAAGGAATAAAACGGGCGCATAGCCGATCCCTGTCCGGGGCCGTCGGCGCGCCGAAACTTGAGGATATGTTCACGGGTTACGAATTGCGCTGCGAGGTTGTCCGGAAAATGATCCAGGATATAGAGGCGGGCGAAGCGCTCACGGAAAAGCCGGAACGGAAGCTGGCGAAATGGCAGATTGAGCAGATGGAAAAGGACCGGAAGGCAGCAGCACGCGGAGAAATGCCGTCTTATTGCGGCGGGTTAGGCCGTGCGGCTTGCGAAACATGCGAGGCGTTCTGCCCGTATCGGTGACGGAGGAAGGCATGGAAAATAAAAGGATACGGGCCGAGGTTGAGTTGGAAGGCGGCGGCAGTTCGTGGTGGTATGTTTGCGGAGAATGTCACGGCGCCGTGAACTACCAGGCGGACACCTGCCGGCATTGTAACGCGATACTTAACTGGGAAGGTTTCGGCCTTCCGAGCTTGAGTTTGAATAAAAAGAAAATGTATGTCGGCGAACAGACAGAGCCGGCGGAATAGGGGGCAGACATGCGGAAGGCATACAAGAAAGCCCGTTTTCGGAAAGTGTGGTTTCGGCGGCTGAATATTGCGATGGAGTGGTCGTTTGTTCCGCTGGAATGTTTCGAACATCGAAAAGTAAAAAGACTGCCGCACAGGCGGAGGCACGACCTCCGACCGTGGGAGTAGGAGGCAGGCATGGAGATAACGAAAGTTCACTGCCTGTTCGAGCAATCCGGAACATTCAAGCGGGAATTTATGAACCTCGGAATAACGGCGGAGGATTACGACATCCTCGACGATTTCGGGGAAACGGATAACAGACGCGATTTGTTCGCGGAGATTGAAAAGGCATACGCCGGAGAACCGTCCATGTTCGACGATATCGAAAAGACGGACCTCATATTGGCGTTTTTCCCGTGTACGCGGTTCGAGGCAATTATCCCGTTGCAGTTTCGAGGGGAAGGAATCCAACAGAAAAATTGGAGCGACGCGAAAAAGCTCGAATATTCTCTGAAACTGCACGGGGAACTGTCTCGCCTGTATAGCCTGATATGTAAGCTGTTCGCGGTTTGCCTGAGGGGGGGGTACAGGCTGATAGTAGAAAACCCATACACGCAGCCGCATTACCTGACAGAGTTTTTTCCGGTAAAGCCGAAACTCATTATAAAGGACCGGACAGCGGACGGCGATTATTACAAGAAACCGACGCAGTTTTGGTTCGTGAATTGCGAGCCGGAGCAAAACTTCCTGTTTGAACCGCTGGAATACGTTCGGCAAATGACGATTAACGGAGCCAGCGCGGAGGACGGCATAAGCCGACAAGTTCGGCGGAGCCTGATCCATCCGCAGTTCGCGCGGAGGTTTATAAAAAGCTACATCGTAACGGAGGGCGAGAAATGCTGACGTTTGAAAAATCGAACTGACAAAGTAACACGCGCATAACACGCGTGTAACGCAATTCGCGCGTTACCCAACACACGCGTAACATTGAAAGGAAGAGGATACCATGAGAGGGACCATAGATTGCCAGGGTTGCGAATACCTGTATAACGGAAGGCTGTCGCGCGCGGGGTCGCTCTGTAATATGTGCCGGAAGCACGGGACCGCCTGCCGGTATATTACGGAATGCGGAGACTATAAGCGCAAAGGCACAACGGAGGGCGAGATCACTATCGCGGAGATTGCGGAGAAGTATCGGACCGAACCGCATACCGTAGAGCTTGCGCTCGCCGGAGCGAAGGTGGAGCCGGTCGGCGTTGTCCTGAGGAAAAGGACCTATCGGAACACATTCCAGGAGGCGGAGGCCGTCCGGGCGTTGCTGGAGTTGTGCGAAACGCGCCGGGAAAAGCTCCGGGACGAATTGCAGGCCGTCCATAACCGCGAGGCGGAAATCCAGGCGATTTATAAAGGGGAGACGAAAGCATGAAGCCGCAGAGATTGAGCATAGACAGCGAGGTCTTTACAGACCTCCGTGAGAAGTTCGACGCCGTTCTGAATATGGCAATTATGAAAATGCAGAATATGAGCATTACGGAAGGCACGATAACGGCGAAATGTAAAATTAACCTATTGGAAACACAGATAGACGACCTGTTTGTGAAAGTGCCGGTTTTTACCTGCGACGTGGATATGTCTCTGCCGATTAAAGGAAAAGTGGAGGCGCACACGCCGAAGGGAATCCAGATCCACATGAGCGACGACGGAACCGGCTTTATTGTCGCCGGTCTGAACGTCACCATTGACGACATTATGGAAGAATGTAAGCGGGAGGCGGAGGCATGAAACCGACGAAAGAGACGACCTGCCGCGCGTGCGGGAAACCGATCATATTTATAAAGACGAAAATCGGACGTTCTACGCCATGCGACGCGGAGCCGGTATATATCCGCCAGGACATTAAAGGCGACGTGTTCGTCCTGCCATACGGCGGAACGGTGAACGGTTTCGAGGTTGGCGACGCATACGACGATCCGGACACGAACCTGATACCGGTCTATCGGAGCCATTTCGCGACATGCACGAACCCGGACGATTTCCGCAGGAAACGGAAGCGCGAGCGGAAGCGGCCGAGCGGATACAGATAACTACTTTCCTATTATATAGGAAGCGCCGCGTTAAGGACGGACGGAGAGCCGCTACGGGCGCGATATCCCGCGGAGGAATCCGGAACAGGCGGAGTGGGAACCGCCTCTCAAGGCTTGTAATGAGTATTATCTGAACGCACACCGGGCCGGGAACCGGCGGAGGATTTCTGCAGAGATTTTCCGGAAGGTTAGATCCATCCGGCAGCCATCAGAAAAATAATAATCGTAACAGAGGGAGAAGGGGGTGTCGGGGGAAACAAGGCGCGGAGGATTGCCGGGAATCGGACGGCCTGTTCGCGCCTTGTTGCCCCTGACCGTATAGCCGCCGGAGGCAAAAGCACCGGAAACCGGAAAGAAGGGAGGACGGACCGTGAGCTGGGAATACGAGGGCCTGTTCGACGCCATAGCGGACGGAGCGGCGGACGACCTGCTCGCCGATTACTGGAAGAGCCAGCCGTCGGCGATCCGCGTTGGGTCCATGGGCTACCGGACGGCGACCATAAAAGCGGGACCGCGGCTTGAGGCAGAGGTCTACCCTATTTTCGGACGGGCGGAGGAAAGAGCGGCAAGGGCAGCAAAGGCGAACATTACGCCGGAAAAACAGCAGCGCCTAAACGAAGAGAGGGCGCGCCGGCACATGATCCGCATTGTAGACGCGAATTTTACGGAGAAGGATATCCACCTGACCCTGACTTATCCGGCGGACAGAATGCCGGAATACTCACGGGCGCGGAAAGATATCCGGAATTTTCTCTTGAAGCTGAAAAGAATCCGGGAGCGGCGCGGTCTGCCGGAATTGAAATATATTTACACCATTGAGGAAAACGACGACGGACGCCGGAGGAATATACACGTTCACATGATCCTAAACGCAGGCATTGACCGGGAAGAGCTGGAAGCCATCTGGGGGAAGGGATACGCGAACGCGGACAGGTTGCAGCCGACGGAGACAGGGCTCGAACGCCTCGCGCGCTACATCGTGAAGCAGCAGAAGAATAGAAAGAAGTGGGCCGCGAGCCGGAACCTTGTCCAGCCGAAGAAGCACACGAGCGATAGCAAGTTCTCCAACCGGAAAGTAAAGGAAATCGCGCAGGACTTCCGGGCCGTCGCGAAAGAGGTCATGGAGAAGAAATATAAAGGCTATACGTTCGTTAAATGCTCCGTCTATTATTCAGACGTTTTGGACGGTGTATATATTCGCTGTGTCATGCGGAAGTGGGAGGAATTGCGGCAATGATTGACTTTAAGGCCATGCGGGAAAAGATAAAGCAGGTCCACAGGTTGAAGCGAGCGAGCCAGCGGAAGTGGGAAGCGGTGACGAGAATGTCTCCGGTTATTTCCGACATGCCGAAAGGAGGCGGGAACGGGAAGGCCACGGAAAACAATATCGTTGAAATGGTAACGGTAAAAGAAGAGTATAACGCAGCGCGGGCAGAGCTGGACGAAATGAAGCGGGCGCTCCGCCGGAAAATGAAACGGTTAAAGAAATGGCAGCATATCGCCGTTATTCGAAAGCGCTACCTCGAAGAGAAAAGCCTCGCGGAAGTAATGAGCGAAATCGGGTACGAGGAAAGCCAGACAAAAAGATTTTTACGCACGGCGGAAGATATCATAAACGGGTTATAAACATGGCCTATTATGGACCGTTATGTCGTGATATTATGATACCGGTCGAATAGGACATACACGGCAGGAAACACACTCGCCTGCCGTTTTGTTATGCTCACAATTCGGCGGGGGCCGGCGCTTTTCTTCCTTGGCGATCCGGCGGGCAGCTCGCCAACAAAAGACAGAGGTGGGAGTCGGTGAGCGTTTCAGAAACGCCGACACGTTTCGCGGCGGAGTTCTATAAATCTCACGTTTGGAAGAAATGCAAGAAGGCATACGCGAACAGCCGAAGCGGATTGTGCGAGCGCTGCGCCGCTCGCGGCCTGATTGTTCCAGGGGAAGAGGTACACCATAAAAAGCACCTGACGCCGGAGAACATCACCGACCCGGCCGTCGCGCTAAACTGGAATAATCTCGAATTGCTCTGTAAAGATTGCCACATTTCAGAACACCGGCGGAAGCGTTGGCGCGTTGACGAATCCGGCCACGTTATCCTATGAGGTCCCCCTGGGGGGCCGCCGGAATGAGGAGGGGAACGGCTCCGGGCGAAGGTTACGAAAAACTGGACGCGTCGCACATAGGAGGGTGGTCAAATGAGGGATTTTTCGGAACTTAAACTCCGAACATTAGATGAAGTTTTCGGAAATGCCTCCGAGATTGACCAACATACAGAGAGTTCGGAAAAGATACAAAAAGTTGAGGAAAACGCGGAGCCGGACGAGACTTATTATCAAGTTAAAGTTAAAAAAACTATGTCGTCACACAGGGCGCGGCGCTTGTTATCAGAGCAGGCTCTGGAGCGGGAATTGCCCTGGCATTTCGAGCGCGGCGCGGCCTATCATTGTATATCAATGGGCGACGTTGACGCCTTGACATATCTCCGCGTTATAGTCAAACAGCAACGGGTCCGTTATGCGATCCTGTCCACCTGGTGTATGGCCGCGGAGGATATCCACGAAATAGACACATGGCTCGATAAAGGTTATATCGAGCGGATTGATTTCTTTTGCGGTGAGATATTCCGCGGGACATACCTCAAAGAGTATAACGACATGAAAGCGCTATGCCATAAGCACGGGTGCAAAATGTCAATATTCCGGAATCATTCGAAAGTTATGGTTGTGTTCGGCGAGCGTTTCGATTGTGTTATAGAATCATCCGCAAACGTGAACACGAACCCGCGGACGGAACAGACATGCATAACCGTTGACAGGGACCTCGCCATATTCTACAAAGACTTTTTCGACGGAATTATCAGTTTCGAAAGGGAGTTTGATTTCATTGGCAAATTCGAAATTGAAAAAGAAACCGCCGGAAGCCGTAAAGGAACCAGCGGAGGAAGAAAAGCAGCAGGAAAGCGCGGAGGTAGAAAACAATGCGGAAGTTCTAAAACCAGAGAAAAAACCAAAGCAGCCGAAATCGAAGGCATACCTGGTAAACAAGGAAAAGCGCCGCCTGCTAAAACTGTTCGAGGGAATCGACCCAAATAAAAAGGATTTCGTAAAAGAGCAGGTTCAAAATTTAGCATGGTACACCGTGAGCGTTAAGATTCTGCAAGAACGAATCGACGAGTTCGGGACCATGATAAAGTACGACAACGGCGGAGGACAATCCGGATATAAAGAAAACCCGGACGTTAAAACCATGCTCGGCTACCAGAAGAACGTGAACGATATAACCCGCCAGCTAACGGACCTCGTTCCGGCGAAGCGGAAGGAATCACGGCTGGCCGCATTCGCGAGGGCGGCAAATGAATAATTATATTCTTGAGTATTATCAAAAAATAAAAGACGGAACGGAGGCGTCCGGGCATTGGCTCCGCCTCATGTATGAAAAGATTGTCAAAGGGATAGAAACGAAAGAATATGTTTATTCTCAAAAGAAAGCGGAACACGCGATCCGGTTTATAGAATCTTTCTGCCGTCACCATGAAGGCGCGCTCGCGCCGAGTTTGATCCGCCTCGAATTATGGCAAAAAGCCTTTTTGTCCGTCGTTTTCGGAATCATGGACGAAACCGGCCGCCGCATGTTTCGCGAGGTTTTTCTGGTCGTTGGCAGGAAGAACGGTAAAACCTTGATAGCGGCAGCAATCGCGGCATATATGATTTATGCCGACGGAGAGTACGGCGCGCGCGTTTACTTCACGGCTCCGAAATTGGAACAGGCCCGGATCTGTTACGAGGCTTTTTTCCAGATGGTACAAAAAGAGCCGGAACTCGCGGAACTGTCTAAAAAGCGCCGGACAGATGTTTACATAGAGGCAAACAACGCCAGCGCCGCGCCTATGCCGTTTTCGGCGAAAAAATCCGACGGCCTCAATATACATTTAGGCGTATGCGACGAAATAGCAGCATGGCAGGGAGACGCCGGCCTTAAACAGTACGAGGTCGAAAAATCTTCCATGGGCGCACGCTCGCAACCGATCCTCCTACCAATCAGCACGGCCGGATATGTCGAGGACGGCATTTTCGACGAGCTAATGAAACGGGCGACGGCGTTTCTCAATGGGAGCAGCCACGAAAAGCGGCTGGCGCCGTTTATCTACATGATAGACGACCCGGAAAAATGGCAGGACATTAACGAGCTCCGGAAAGCTAACCCAAATTTAGGCGTTAGCGTTTCCGTTGATTATATGCTTGAGGAAATAGCAGTAGCAGAGGGAAGCCTTTCGAAAAAAACGGAATTTTTAACGAAATACTGCAATATCAAGCAGAACAGCTCGCAAGCATGGCTGAACGCGCTCGACGTAAAGAAATGTTTCGGAAATTCGAAAACGTTCGAGGACTTCCGGCACACATACGCGCTGGGAGGCATTGACCTATCATTAACGACGGACCTAACGGCCGCCGTGATCCTGATCGAAAAGGACGGCGTTTTGTGGTTTTTTACAAAATTCTTTATGCCGGCGAACAGAATCCAGGAAGCGGAGGCGCGCGACGGCCTTCCCTATCGCCTTTATATTCAGCGCGGATTATTGCAGGCCAGCGGCGAAAACAACGTAGATTATAACGATTGTTTCGCATGGTTTGAAATGCTCCGCCGTGAATATGAAATATATCCGCTCAAAATCGGATATGACCGTTATTCGGCACAATACCTTGTGGACCAAATGACAAACGCGGGCTATCACATGGAAAGCGTTAGCCAAGGAAGCAACTTAACAGGCGTATTGATTGACATGGAAGGCGCTATAAAAGACGGCATGATCCGTTGCGGGAATGATAACGACCTTATGAAAGTACACATGTTAGACAGCGCGCTAAAACTTGAGGACGGGACAAACAGGCGGAGGCTTATAAAAATAAGCTCAAAGGCGCATATTGACGGAATGGCCGCATTGTCCGACGCAATGTGTATGCGCCGGAATTATTACACAGAGCTCGCGAACCAGCTCCGAAACGCGAGATAAACCGGAGGAAGAGAAATGGGACTGATTAAAGACTTTTTGAAAAGCAAAAAGTTAAAAGCGCCGCGCGGGAATTATTCCGCGGCGGAAGTTTTCACAGGATATTCGCCGGTTTTTACGAGCTGGGGAGGCCAGGTGTTCGAAAGCGAGCTTGTTCGGGAAGCAATTCACGCAAAAGCGCGGCACGCCGGAAAGCTAAAGTTTACCATGCAGGGCTCCGCACATGGAGCGCTCCGGCGGGCTATGCAGTACGGGCCGAACGAGCTCAATACATGGCCGCAATTCCTCGAACGCTGCATGAATATATACGACGTTCAGAATAACCTGATTATTATTCCGATATTAGACGATTTCGACGAAATCGCGGGTTATTGGCCGGTTTATCCTTCCGCGTGCGAAGTGAGAGAGGCGGACGGCGTTTATTATGTCGTTTTCCAGTTTGCCAGCGGAAAAACAATGGCGATGGAGCTCACGCGTTGCGGAATTATCACAAAATACCAGCTTAAAAACGACTTTTTCGGGGAAAACAACGCGGCATTAACGCCAACAATGGAACTGGTTAACATGGTAAACCAGGGAATTATCGAGGGCGTTAAAAATTCGGCGTCATATCGCTTTATGGCGCAGGTTGACAACTTCATGTTTGACGAGGACCTGCGGAAAGAGGGCGAACGTTTCGACCGCCTCAATTTCATAAATAAAAGCGGCGGCGGCGTCCTGCTGATGAATGCAAACTGGAAAAACATCAAACAGTTGGAGCCGGGGAAATCCGTCATTGATGCAAAACAGCAGGAACTGATCGAAAAGAACGTTCACAATTATTTCGGCGTTTCGGAAGAGATCATCCAGAACACGGCCGGGTCGGAAAAAATGAATGCGTTCTATGATGGAGAAATAGAACCGTTCGCCTTGAAATTATCGGAAGCGCTAACACGAATGACGTTTACACAGCGCGAACGGAGCCAGGGAAACGAGATCCTTTTTACATCGAACCGCCTGCAATATATGAGCGTTTCGGAAAAAGTAAATTTGTCAAAGGAACTCGGCGACCGCGGCGCGATCCTGATAGACGAAATCCGCGAACTGTTCAATTATCCGCCGCTTGAAAACGGCGCAGGACAGCACGCGCCGATCCGCGGAGAATACTACATGGCCGACGAAGGCAAAGGAGGCGGCAAGAATGCCTAACAAGAAACCAATAACCGGATTAAAGGAAAAACGCTTCTTTTCGTTCGAGGTCCGCGCAGAGCGAGACGACGAACACGGCGCGTATATTTCCGGCCGGCCTATCGTCTTTAACCAGGAAACAGACCTGGGATGGATGCGGGAAATTATCGACCCGGAAGCCATCGACGCAAATACAGATATGCGGGACGTTCGTTTCCTTGTCGGACATAATACAAGCATGATACCGCTTGCGCGTTCGAGGAATAACAACGCAAATAGCACAATGCAGCTGGTGTACGACGCGGAAGGGCTCGCAATGCGGGCGAACGTTGACGTTGAAAACAACGGAACCGCGAAAGAGCTTTATTCGGCAGCGGGCAGGGGCGATATTTCCGGAATGTCGTTTATGTTCATTGTCGATAAAGACGCCTGGGACGATTTGGAGAGCGATTGTCCTCTCCGGCATGTGCGGCACATTTCGAAAATATTCGAGGTTTCGGCCGTCGCGTTCCCGGCATACGAAGGGACAAGCCTCGAAGCAGCCTCGGAAGGTTCGGCGCTGGAGAGCGCGCGCGCCTCGCTGGAGAGCGCAAGAGCGAAGCTGGCAGAGGATAAAGCCAACGAACAGACGAAAGAGCGCAGGGAAAGAGCGCTCGAAATTTTAAGGAGGTAAAAAACAATGTTCGATTTCACCAATCAGACAACCGAACAGATTACCGCGCGCCTTGAAGAGCTCCGCGGAATCGGAGAGAACCCCGGCGAACGTACCGCGGAAGAGCTGGAACAGCTCGCGCAGGAACGCGCCGCAATCGACGCGGAGCTGGAACGGCGCCGCGCAGCCGCAGCGCAGGCAGCGCTCCGGCGCGAACAGGTAGCCAACGGCGCCGCGCAGAACGTCCGGAACGTTGCCGGCATGAACCAGGGCGAACAGGAAAACGGCGCAGAAGCGCGGGCGCAGGAGTTCGTGAGGACTCGCCATCGGACCATCCATTCCGAAGAAGTTCGCGCCGTGCTTGTGAGCGGCGGAACCATCGCAACGCCTACCGGCGTTTCCGGTATTAACGACCTGCCGGGTAACGGCGTCAGCTCCATTGTGGACCTTGTGAGCGTTGTCGATTGTAACGGCATGGGCTCCAACAAGGTGGCCTACGTTGCGAGCGAGAGCACCGCGAGCGACCAGACCGAAGGCAGCGAAGCCGCGGAGGCTGTCCCCACCTTCGGATATGTCACCATTACGCCGTCCTCTATCGCCTGCCAGTCCCAGATCAGCAAGCAGGCAAAGAAACAGAGCCCGCTCGCCTATCAGAACAAGGTAAGCGAACAGGCATTGAAGGCGCTCCGCAAGAAGGCCGTCGCCCTGATTGTTTCCAAAATCAAGGCGTCCGCGCTGGTTGATACCGTGCCGGCCGCGGTGAATGCAAGCAGCAGCGGCCGGATTGACGATACTACCCTGCGGAAGATCGTCCTGGCCTACGGCGGGAACGAGGACGTTGTCGGTAACGCCGTCCTGTTCCTTAATAAAACGGACCTGGTCGCATTCGGCGACGTTCGCGGAACCAATGAGAAAAAGGCCGTTTACGAAATCACCCCGGATGCGGATAACCCGAACATGGGTATTATCAAAGACGGCGGGATGGCCGTCCGCTACTGCATCTGTTCCGGCCTGACAGCCTGCGACGGAACCGCACAGAGCACAGCGGCAATTAAGACCATGGCCTACGGCGACCCGAAGTGTTTCGAACTGGACCTGTTCAGCGATTACGAGGTCCGGGTGTCCGAAGATTTCGCCTTTACGTCCCTGATGGACACGATTGTCGGCGACGCGGAAATCGGCGGCGACGTTGTGGTCAATAAGGGATTTGTAATGCTGCAAATCCCGGCAAACCCTTAAACGCTGACCTTGCCGAGCTCAAGCTGGGCAGCCTAACCCTAACGCCTACATTTGCGGCAAACACGACGGCGTACACGGTAACGACGTCCAACAACTCGAACAGCCTCACGGCGACGCCGGCAGACGAAACCGCGACGGTTGTTGTTAAGTTGGGCGACGATACCGTGGAACCGGGCGACAACGGCAAATATTCGTTAACGTGGGAAGTTGGCGAAAATGTCGTAACCGTAAAGGTAACGGACGGGACAGAGAGCAAAACATACACCCTGACGGTAACAAAGGAATAATCAGAGCCGGCGGCGGAGCTTTTCCGCCGTCGGTTTTTCGATGAAACAGGAGGAACTACAATGCTCGCCGAGACTAAATTAGCAATGGGAATGACAACGGACGCGAACGACGCGGAGCTGGCGTCCCTGCTCATGGCAGCGGCGGAGGACCTCAAAATCGCCGGGGTAACTCTGGGCGGGCGCGTTACCTTTACCGTCCAGAACGACGAGATTGTGGACAACTGCACCGTTACGAGCGAGCTCGTAAAACGCGCGCTTATTACCTACGTTCGGAAAAACTTCCGAAATCCGCCGAATTATGTCCAGCTCGCGGAAAGCTACGACCTGCAAAGGAAGCAGCTCGCAAACGCGACAGGTTTTACAAACTGGACCTAATAAGGGGAGGCGCTGTTAACAATGGTTAACGAGGATGTTATTTTCCTGATAACGGAAAACAGCAGCAATCACGGCGTACACGAAACCGTCGAGGATTCAAAACGCCGCGTTTTCTGTAAGGTGAAAAGCGTAAAGCGAACCGAATATTATACCGCGTTAAACGCGGGACATGCTCCGGAGCTTGTGTTTGAAATGCCATTCAAAGACGACTACCAGGGCGAACGCCTTCTGGAATACAAAGGCGTTAAATATACCATTATTCGGGCATACGAGACAGACGCCGACGGAATAGAACTGACAGCAGAGCGGGAGGACGTGAACACAGATGGCGAGGACGAGGACGACGGCGACGACGCCGACGACGATAACGGTTAATGCCGTTAATCAGCTCAAAGCCATATTGGAACAGACGGGCCTGCCGTTTGCCGTGGATTCGTGGGTCAATAAAGCGCCGGCCGAATATGGCGTTTTGAACTATGAAGGACAAGAGGCCGCAGATTGGGCGGACGGGCGAATGATCGACCAGGCGTTCCGCGTGCGAGTCCGGATTTTTGTAAACGGACAGGGCGACGAATGGGTGGAAACCATCCAGACGAAGCTCGACGCCGCAGACGTCGGATATAATGCGCCGGCTCACGAATACCTGGAAGATATTAAAAAAACCTGCTGGACATGGAATACGAATTTTTTCGGGCCGCTGGAATACCAGCAGCAGGCGGAGGCGTAAACCATGGCACGGTCGAGCTATTCCGGTTTCGAAATGATCGAAAACCAACTCGGAAAACTCGAACGCGAAAGCGTCCGGAGGATCGTCGAAGCGGGCGCGGAAGCGTGCGCGGAAAAGCTGAAAGAAGATATTTCGAAATATAAACATGTCGGCGTAACGGGCAGTATGCAGCAGAACGTAAGGCCGGGTCAATACCGGGAATTTCTGGGCGGCGGCGCTATGGAAGTATATCCGCAGGATAACGACGCGCGCGGCGTTTCGAATGCCGTAAAGGCTTACGTTATCAATCACGGCATAGGCGCAAACCCCACAAAGCGGTCCAGGAAGAAACAGGCAAATAAAACCGGCGACAAGTTCATAACCGGAAACAAGAAAACGACAGAAGAGGTCGTCCGGCGGGCCATGCAGGCCGAAAACGACCGTATTTTAAGCGAAAGCGGAGGTTAATAGAGTATGGCTAAAATCGGAATTAAGGGCCTCACCTATGCGAAGGTGTCCGCAGGCGGAGACGGCTCCGCCTTGACGTATACCGGCGGGAAGGTCCTCGCGGATTATCTCGCGAAAGCGGATATTGGCGAAAACCGCGACAACATCAAAGAGCACGCGGACGACCACCAGATCGACGCCGAAAACGCTCTGAACGAGGTAACGCTCGCGCTCGAACTGGTAAACATGAACGAGGATATTAAAAAAGATATCCTCGGCCATGAAGCGACCGGAACAACGGGCGAGCTCCAGGTTACCGGAAAGGACGCGCCGTTCGTCGGGATCGGTTTTATTGTTAAAAACCGTTTCAAGGGAACGAGCAAGTTCGAGGGTTACTGGTTTCATAAGGTCCAGTTTTCCTCCGGCGGCATGACAGCGAACACGCGCAAGGACCAGACGCAGTTCGACCACGAAACCATTAACGGCAGCGTGCAGGGCGTGATCCTGACTTCCGGCGGAGACGTTGTGTTTTATAAGCACTTCGACGAACAGACAACGGAAGCCGCGGTGCGGACATGGCTCAACGGTTGCGCCGGCGTATCGTCCGGAAACGGCGGAAGCCCGTAACGATTTCACAAGGCGGAGGGGCATAACCCTTCCGCCTTGCTTTTTGCTATCAAAGGAAGAGAAGGAAGAAAGGAAGAGAAACCATGGCTATTGTTAAAGTCAAAGGAAGAGAGTATGACCTGAAAATCACCGTTTACACAATGGAGTGTTTAGAAAACGAATACGGCGACATGTCGGAAGCGCTGAAAATGATCCGCGGCAGCGGTAAACGCAAAATAAAGGACATAAAGAAGATATTCGCCATAATGGCAAATGCCGGATTGCACGAGAAGGAACTGCCGGAGGATGTACTGCCGTCCGCGATTGACGGGTGCAACCTTGCGGAGCTGGACGCAATCGCCGGAGCCATGGCGAGGGCAACAGACGAGGCAATGCACGCGGAAACCATCGGAGGCAATGAAGCCGACGACGAAGTCCACGACGAATATATGGAAGAACTTGAGAAACGCGAAAAAAACGGGTAAACCGGCGAGGACTGCGCGTCCGTGAATATTACGGATATGCTCAAATCGCCGGGATAAGTCACAAGGAAGCGGAAAACATGAAACCCGGATACATTCTGGATATGTATATTATGCGGATGAGGTACGACGCAAAAATAGCGGCGGCCGCCGCGCCGGGGAGGTTACTCAGAGGTTAAAGCGGAATCGCGGGAGGCTGGACAATGGCGAACACGAACGAAATCAAACAAAAGATCGTTCTCGAAGGCGAAAAACAGTATTCGGCAGCACTCAAGGACGCGCAGCGGAATCTGAAAACCTTAAAGAGCGAGCTTAAAGCCGAAACAGCCGAACTCGGAAAGAATGCGACCGAACAGCAGAAGGCGGCCACGAAGGCGCAAAGCCTGAAAAAGCAGATTGCCGAACAGGAAAAGGTCGTCAAGACATACCGCGCCGCCTTACAGGAAGTCAAAGAGAAATACGCCGATAACGAGGACGCTATCGCGAAGTGGGAACAGAAGCTGAACGACGCGCGGACCACACTCGCGAACATGCAGAGCGACCTCGAAAGCGTTAGCGGAAGCCTCGACGGCGTAGGCTCCGGAATGAAGAATATAAGCACGGACGCCGCAGCGGCGACCGTAGCGACAAAGAGCGTAGCCGACGCCTTGAGCGCGATCGGCTCCGCCGGCGAAAGCGTTTCGAGCGCTATCGAGAGTATTTTCTCCGGAATGATTTCCGCCGTAGAAAACGCCATAACAGCGCTATGGGACATGATTTCCGAAACGGCAGCCCGCGCGAATAACTGGACGGACCTCGGAAGCTATTACGGCAGCTCCGCGGAGGAAATGCAGAAATGGGACCATGCTGTCACGTCCGCGGGCGGAAGTTTCGAAAACCTGATCGCATTAACGAACCAGCTCGCGTTCGGCGGGAAGGAAAAGAAGATTACCGAAATTTTCGGAATCTCAAAAGAGAATTACCGGAACGACCTCGAATATACGCGGGCAGTTGTCGCTGAAATGGCAAAGCAAAAGGAAGCCATGCAGGCGGCCGGAACATGGGACGAGGCCATGTCGGAGGTTTTCGGGGCGAAAAAGGCGCAGAACGCGTCCTGGTTTATTTCGAACTGGGAGAGGGTTATCCAGGAGGCAAAGGATTTCAACCCGGAAGAGGGCGGCTACGGCATGACCGGGGAAGAACTCTCCAACATGAACGAACTCTATATAAAAACAAAAGAGATCGAAACGCGCTGGATTTCCATCAAAGACAAAGTGGCGGCCGCGTTCGCTCCGCGGGTTATGGAGTTGCAAACGAACATCCTCGGCGGGCTTGACGCATTGAAAGATTTTCTTAACGCCGAAACGCCGGAAGAACGCGAGGAAGCTCTAACGAAACTCCGGGAGAACGTCGAGGAATTTTTCCGGAAGGTCGGCGAAATTCTTAAAGAAGGCATAGAGATATTAAACAGCGTAGGCCACGAGTTACAAGAAAGCGACGACCCGTTAACGCGCCTGATTGGCGACATTCTGGTGAAGTTAACGGAGGCGCTCGAATGGATGATTAACAACCAGGACGCGGTAAAAGCAGCTTTCGAGGCTATTTTCGGCGTTTGGTTAATCGGAAAGCTCGCAGCAGTCGCCGGGAAACTGTCCGGAATCCTGATGCAGATTGAAGCAATTAAAGCGTTTAAGGGCGTAAACCTGACAGGCGGAACACCGACAACGACGCCGACAACAACACCGACGGGCGGAACAGGCGGTACCGGCGGGGGCTGGCTTGCGTCGAAATGGGCGGCAATTAAAGGGTTTTTCTCTTCGAATGGCTTGAGCGTACTAACGCCGGCAGCGGTAATCGCCGCGGCAGTAACGCCGGCCGTGATTGCTCAAAAGCAGAACGAAGAGACGTGGAAAACGGAACAGGCAGAACGCGAGGCAGCGGCAGCCGCGGCGGAAGAGGTCCTCGGAGAGACGCAGGACACGCAGTTTATTAAAGCGGCAGCGGCGGCGACGGGACCGAAGAAAAAGGCGGACGGCAGCTACGACACAGACGCTACTGGCTTTTTTCTCAATATGAACCCGACGGACGACACGCGGTCCTTGCTCATGGGCCTTTCGGCAAGACAGAACCAGCAGCGGGCGGAACTGGCAAACGCTCTTTTGACGTATGCAGACCCGACGGCCGGGAACGACACATGGGGATTGCTGCAGAGGTATTGGGCGGGCGAAGCGCTGGACCCATACGTAGAGGACGAACTGCTCGAACATGTAACGGACGCGCTCGCGAAATCTGTCACGGCAAAAGCGGAAGCAAAGGCGCGGAAGGAAGCAGAGGCGGCCGCGTTTGAAGAGGCGGAGGAAGTCGACCTCGGATATGGCAGCTATACAGAACAGGACCGTTATAACGCCGTCCAGGATTGGTGGGACGCATGGCGGAACGCGGTAAACGGCGACGACACATGGGAAGAGGAACAAAGCGCGTTTGAATACCTGCAGGAAGTGTTCGGCGACGATTTCGCAGACACGTTCTATAACATCAGCGAGCGCCTGAACGAACTCTCCGAAAGCGACGGATACCCGGAGGACCTGCCGGCGGACTGGTGGATGGACGCAGACAGTTGGAAAACGGGCGGAAGCGCGAACGAGAACGGCGTCACAAGCAAAGACGTTGAAAGCCTCGCGAGCGCGCTCGGAAACGTAAGCGGAGACGCAAGAGCGGGCGTCAGAGAAGGAATCGCAGGCCTGAAAGTAACCATGGACGGCCAGACAGTAGGGAGAATCGTAGCGCCGTATGTATCTCAATATATCGCGCGGGATATCGAATAAAGAACGGAGGCGGGCTCATGCGGCTTGCACATAGAGTTTCACTAAACGGGCAAGAGCTGGACGAACTCGACAACCGGATTATTATCAAAGGCATAGAAGAGGCGGCGGGGAAAGAAACAATCTCCGCCGTTTCTTATGGCGGCCGGGACGGGCAGCGGATCACGAACCACCGGCGCGACACGCTGGAGGTAACAGTAAAGTTCGGTCTCAATATTCGCCGCGACGCATTACAGGAGCGCTCGAACGTTTTCGAGACCGTGAATAAATGGGCCTCAAAAGGCGGCTGGCTAAAGGTCAATTATAAGGCAGGCAGGAGGATATATGTTATTTGCGCGCAGGCTCCGGGAGCTGGGGATCAATGGAAGCGGACGAACGAATACTCGATTACATTCCGCGCCTACGGCGTCCCCTACTGGCAGCAGGAAGCGGAAAGCGCTCTGCGCCTGCAAAACATCAGCAGCCTAACCAACCGCGCTATCGGCGTAGACGGCAGCGCGGACACCGTAATGAACGTCGAATTTAAGAATACCAGCGGCAGCACGGCGGATACCTTCTCCATTACGGTAAACGGGAAAACGTTCGCGTTTACGAACCTCGGTCTCGCAAACGGCGAAACGCTTGTGATAGATCACACCGAAGAGGGGATCCTCCGAATCAGAATCAAAAGCACCGGCGGAAGCTACCGGAGCGCATACAACAAACGGACAGCGGAAAGCGCGGACGAATTGCTCATTTCTCCTGGGACGGTCTATGTCAGCATGTCGTCACAGCGCGCCGGAACGCTCACCGTTAGCCATGCCGGGAGGTATATCTGACAATGATTAGATTACAGGGCCATTCGCTCACGCTGGGCGAACGGTTTACACCGGAAAGCATGAGCTTAAACCTTGCGGAACGGAACAGTACTGCCTCGATGAAAATCGCGGCGGACGGTCCGGCGCTCGCCGTTGGCGAATGGCTCATGGATAACACAGAACCGGGAAAAGGGATTATTTGGCGTGTTAAGACAATCGAGACGGATTACGGCGGGGAAACCTTAACCGTCACGCTTGAGCACATTATTAACACGCTGAAAGATAAAATCATGTTCGGAGAGGTCAAACCGTCGGACATGGGCGGAGACGACGAACGGTGCTACGCGCAGCAGGCGATGCAATACATATTGAGCAAACAGAGCGTTTGGCAGTATGGCGGCATTGAGTACGACCAGGCGGAGGAATTTAATTTTAACGGCGACAGCCTGTTCGACGCGCTGGAGACCGTTTCGAGCGCGCTCGCGGATTGTTGGTGGAAGTACGACCTCTCCGTCTATCCGTTCAAGCTCTACATAAAGAGGCAGACAACCGCGACGGTTTCGGAAATGCGAATGAGCCGGAATATTTCCAGCATCCGGAAAACGATAGACCGTTCGCGGATGTATACGCGTTTCTACCCTATCGGTAAAAACAACCTGCACATTACCGGCGATTATGTCCAGGAAAACACAGAGGCCTGGGGAGTTGTCTGCAAGACGGAGACCAATAACGCATTAGACACGGAAGGAAAGCTCCGGTCATGGGCGAACGACCGTTTACACCGTCACAGCACGCCGGCAGTTACGATCACAATCAGCGGCATTGACATGAGCGAGGCAACGGGCGAAAGCCTCGACCATATCCGCCTGGGCGGTATGTGCCGCGTTCCCCTTCCGGAATACGGGACGACGATCACGGAGCGCGTTATTAAAATCGCTTTCCGGGACAAGATTAACGAACCGGAAAATATCACCGTCACCCTATCGAACGCGCTCGAAGATATCGCGAGCATTATCAATAATCAGCAGAAGTCCTCCGGAGGCGGAGGACGCGCCGGCGCAAAAAACGACGAAGAGGACCACGCCTGGTTTATTGACACCGAGAGCCATGTCGGCATGATTGCGGAGGCAATCATAGGCCAGGGACCGAGCGGCGTAGATTGGAGCCGCGTCGCCTCGATCATCGTGGACGGTTACGGAATCCACGACCGGGTCGTGCTCGCGGAGGGCGATATTGTCCTGCTCCGGAGCGAAATAGAGATTACAGAAAGCCACTGGCGCGCGACGTTCGAGGATAACATGAACAGCCTCCGGAGCGAAATCGAAATGTCGGCGTCACACCTGCGGAGCCTGTTCGAGGATGAAGTAAACAGCCTGCGCGGGGAGTTCGAAGTAACCGCATCGCATATGCGGACGGAGTTCACGGACGAAGTAAACAGCCTGCGCGGGGAGTTCGAAGTAACCGCATCGCATATGCGGACGGAGTTCACGGACGAAGTAAACAGCCTGCGCGGAGAGCTTGAGGTCACGGCCTCGCATTTACGGACAGCGTTCGAAAGTGAAGCCGGGTCCATTCGTTCGGAGCTGGAAATGACAGCCTCGAACCTGCGGACAACATTCACAGACGAAACGAACAGCCTCCGAAGCGAGCTGCAGATTACCGCGTCCAATATCCGAAGCACGTTAACCGATGAAGCGAACAGCCTCCGGAGCGAAATCCAGCAGACGGCAAGCCAGATCCGCAGCACAATAACGGACGAGGCTAACAGCTTACGCGGCGAGATATCTCAAACGGCGAGCGAATTATCGACGTTATACACGAAAACCGGCGTTAATTCGCTGGGTGTTTCAGAAACGCTTTATTCGAAGATTACGCAAAACGCGGAATCAATCACAACAAAGGTCGGAAAAGGCGACATAGCGAGCACAATCAACCAGACCGCGCAGAGCGTTCTGATTCAAGCCGCTAAAATTGACCTTGACGGATATGTGACCGTTTCGGAGTTGAACGCCGTAGATGCGAAAATCGGAAACCTCACGAGCGGCGTAACAACGGCCTCGTTATTAAAAACAACATCTTTGCAGGCGGCGTCCTTCTCATTCAATGGAGACGCGGCAAGATGGGGAACGTTATCCCTCGGAAACCTTAAATCTATGACGGTAATGACGCATAGCATAGAAAACAAGGATTTCGACCATTACCACGGGATAACAATATCAGAAAACGACGGCGTTATAACCGTTGAGATTGGAGCGGCCGCAAGCGCCGCCGGTAGCGATTCTTTTAATATGGCCGATACGGCGTTTTATCAGAATGCCGTATCGGCCGCGATTGCATCCGTAAAAATCCACGCGGCGGATATAACGGAATATCAGCAGGCCGTTTACAATTCAACGACACATAACACAACGGTTTATATTGAAGCGCTCGCGACGAATGGCGAAAAAGGCCGGCAAACATTCCACGTTTCCGGCGCGGACGCATACGCGGACGGAGAAGCGCACGCGGAAAGCCAATATACGCAGGTAAGCGTTACACCGATAAAGGCAACAAGCGCGATCCGTATAGACGACACGGCGGTCACGCTTTATAACGCCGGAACCGGCACGAAGTACGACCGCGGAACCGGTCTGACCGCTTACCCCGTCGTATCATCCGGCGGAACGATCTATTACGAAGCGAACGCGCAGGCGACATACCGGAACGCAGGCAGCGGCACAAAGTACGACCGAGGCACCGGTCTGACCGCTTACCCAGTTGTAGCTTCCGGCGGAACGATCTATTACCAGGCAAACGCGGCGGCGACGTATTACAACGCAGGAACAAACAGTTATACGGCGAGGGGCGATAGCGTAACGGCGAGGGAAGTGGTGGACAGCGGAGGAACGTTGTATTATACAACGTCAAACGGAATAAAAGTAAGCCACTATGGCAGCTATACGCTTTACATCAGAAAGCAAAATGCCTCCGGCTACTATTACGAATCAGCCGGAAACCATAACTGGTATTATGAGAACTCAAGCGGAACGCAGTATTACAACAGGGCAAACAGTACGCGCCTCGGAAGCTCCGGAACATATTACAAAGGAAACGGCGGGAGTTTTACGGCGCAAGGCAGCTCGGTAAGCGTTACGCCAATAAAGGCAACAAGCGCGATCCGCCTCGGAAGCTCTGGTACCTATTACCCAGGAGACGGCGGCGCTTTTACGCCTCAAGGCTCGGAGGGTGTCGTTACGCCAATAAA
>Ga0265298_10001549_pt1 | contig 34161 bp, 32 predicted proteins | sample AusTroGonzalo_MG_3_FD_193486 | JGI IMG/M metagenome (GOLD analysis project Ga0265298, IMG submission 193486) | Bovine rumen microbial communities from tropical cattle in Woodstock, Queensland, Australia - Gonzalo_01 | ecosystem: Host-associated > Mammals > Digestive system > Stomach > Rumen ... | reverse complement strand
AAGGAAATTCCGAGGTTGAAACGCTTGAGTCCCTTCTCAACGTAGAGGTACTTCACCCAGGGAAGCTCGAAAAGAACAGGATCGCTCTCGAGCTTCCGCTCTTCTTCGTACCTCTTCAGCAGCTCCTGTTCGGTCATGACCTTGTCCCTGTGGATGCACAGTGCCCACCGAACACAGTCACGCAGATACCTCGGCATCAGGGCCTGTCTTTCGACGGTCTTCTCTTCAACTTTCTCTTCGGGTTTGTTCATTGTAGTGTCAGTCCTTTCGCGTTAATGTATTGGGTTTGCCTCTTGTTAATAATATACCACAAAAAAAGACAACGGGCACATCGTGGCTCCCGTTGTCTTTTCCGAAAAGGAAGGCGTTACCTGGTCTGGCCTCCCTTCCCGTCAATGTCAGTTATGGAATGGTCCTTCCTGAACGATATAGTCCACCCGCTCTTTCGCTGCGGAGAGATTATGATACATGGGGCAAAAATCGTCTTCGACACACTTGATAGCGGTATCCTCCGCCATCTTAAGAGCGGCCTCCCACTCCTCATAATCAGAATCACTGTAGTCAACACAGTGATCTACAACTCCGTAGACGGATTGGAGCTGCCCGTTGGACCTGGTAATGACGCTGGCACCGAAGGCCTTCAAGATATCATCTCCAACATGGTAGTGGAACGAGTACTGGATCACCCCATACATTGCGGGTTGAGTCTTGAGGTCCCACTTATCGGAATAATCGTGGAAGTAGGACGCCACCTTTTTCCCGAACTTGGAACCGAGAATTTTTGCCGTCGCCAGGAAGCCGGTGAGAGCGCCGACGAGACCAGACCCGGCATCCACAACCTTATCCATGAACCTGATCGTATCGATGGTGAACTCTTCAGCGATGTCGAACGAAATGCTCACATCATCGTTTTCCTCTTCGATTTTGAGGGAGGAGAACTTGTTTTCCACATGGAACCCCTTGAACACCTTCTCAAACTCTTCATAGGTTTTGAATTTGATGCCGGCTTCCTCGGGAATCAGATCCCTCACGCGCTCGATGAGCTTGTCGTTAGCAGCGAGCTCGCTGCGCTTCATTTCAACACGGATATACATCTCATTTCTCCTTTCAGCTATTGATATACTCAAGGATGGAATCTGGGGTTAACTGGACCATCTTAACCAGCTTGAATTCGATCCTCATTCCTGAGGGGATGGTTGTGGCGCCTTCGGGCAAACGCCCTCCAACGACCTGCGCCACGATGAGCCGGTCATCTTCGGCCAGATGAACACTTTTCCGGTTCATCTTGATCTCGGCGTCCAGGATGCTGGATACGACGTTTGCCGTATCGGCATGGCCAATGAACGACTCGAACTTGTACTGCCGAATCATTTCGGCTGCCTTATCGGCAGAGATGGTTTTGACGCTAACCAGAGTATCGTCCGGCAGCATCTGTAGAGAAAATGCGTTTACGATATAGAGCATGGGGACTACCTCCTATTCCTAGGGTCGTAGAGTTTATATTTCGACCCAAGATATCTATAATAAGAATATATTAGGAAAAATGGGCATTTATACGGTAAAAACAGTCCCCTAATTCCAACGTATTAAGTCAAATACACATAAAGTAGGTGAAATAATGGCTACAGCTACTGGCAGTTCCTATCCGAGCTATATTAGCATTGCAAGTATCAAAAAATACTGGCTCGATACAATTGCCCCAAATTATTTCGACTTTGAAAACGTGAATAACTATAACGTTGGCATATTTGGTTATGTCAACGAGGTTATGGGGAACACAACAGAAGACGTGTTTAACGCTGTGGCTATCACCAGAAGAGAATTCTATCCGGTGACGGCCCAGTTTATATCGTCCCTATATACGATGGCCACCCTACAGAGCGTAGAGATACCGTTAACAAAACCTTCCACCTGCAGATGTATTCTAATCATCCCACAGTCAGAGATCATTTCCAATTCTACGCAGATTGGAAATACTGGCCAGTTTGAATGTGTGGTAGACGACTGTCTGAAAATCTTTGCTGGAGATCTTCAGTTCATGCTGGACTATCCGATTAGAATTCTCAGTAAGCAGAATTCTGCAACCAAAGAGTGGTCGCACACGGTTCACTACGATGTGGGAACCAAGAACAGTTTGGCCATGGCAATCACTTCTGCAAGTGCAAGTAGATACATTTCCACAAAGATCCTTAAGGAAAATGGTGTCAACTATGTTGCACTATTTATCGATACGATCCGTCAGCTAGAAATGGTTGAAAAGAATGAGATCGTTGTTAAGGACACCATTCTTGATACCGTTACCATGGACATCGATTTCGATGGAAATCTAGCGAACTTTGAAGTTTTTTACAAAGAAAACGCAAATTCTGAAGAACTTCAGCTGGATAAGTACATGATCAATTCTGCGATCAGCGGATCTAATCCCTATGTGCAGTACGAGCTGATCAACACGAATAAGATCCGTCTTACGTTTGCCTATAACGGTTTCTGGACCCCGAAGATCAATTCAGAAGTGATCGTCCGAATTTACACATCCGAAGGCTCTAACGGTAACTTTAACCAGTTTACCGAAGATATCGTCTGCAGCTCTAATTCTGAAAAATATCCATACAATGCAAACATGACGATCATTGGCCGAATTTCCGGAAGTGCCATTGGTGGAACCGATCAGCTTCTTACTCAGGAATTTCGGAATAAGATCATCATGGCCTATAGTACCAATAAGACCATTGCAACTGAAAACGATCTTCAACTCTATTTCAACGATATCTCCGATGATATCGAAGGAGTAAAGATTCTGTTTCATAAGAAGAGAGACGATGTGTTTATTCGACTCTTTGGAGCCTATAGCCTCTATAAAGATGAGAACGAGGACATCATTCCCACAAATACTCTGGAACTCAGATTTGAGAAAAGTGATCTTTCTCCGGATCAGTCTGCAACACTGTTGGCCATACCGGCAGGGTCTGTTTTCCAGTATGATAGTCTAAGAACCGCTCCAGCTGGCACTCCTTACTATAATAATCAGTTCATGGAAGTTAAGGTTGGAGAACTTGAATACGTTGCCCAGGTAACTCCGAATATCGAGTATGAGAATATCGGTGAGATCACTCTCACCGGTACCACGTATTATGTCTATCTGGACGAGTGTGAAATTGCCAAATCTACGGTCGTTCCGCTAAAGGATGAAAACGGATTCCTTAGTCTGATGGAAGCGATGAGGAGATATAATAAACCGGCCTACGATTCGGTCCCGTACTTCACCAACCCGTTCATGATGATTATCCACTCTGATCCCAACACCTGTGGATACTATCTAAACTCTGTGGAAAAAACCCTTCCAATCGAGTATACCTATATTAATGACAATTCATTCCAGCAGTTCATCGCTAGTACCATCGAGATATATAGAGATGCTCTTGCTGGTAACAACTTCTACCGATTCAGAATGCGGGTTACTCCCACGTCTGACGAATCGGTTGAATTCTACAGTGAAAACGATCCAACCACCACGTCTAATCAGATTCGGGCAACGAGTGCTGGAATGGTGGTCGGTGAAGAGTACTATTATGATAGTGAAAATGGCTATGGCTATATCAGAACCATCATTCGCTATTCTAACTATGATACCACACATACCGACATCATTATCCAATCTTCCAACATCTTTAAAATCGATAATGATAACACACCGACACTGATTACTGGATATAAGATGAACTTTAAGGTTGGTGACAGCTTTAAAGCCAACGATATCCTAGCGGTTAAGCGCTGTACAGATCTTGGAAATGTGCTTCTTGTTGGTATCATCGATGGTGAAGGTCATACAGGTGCTCTTGGAAGAGCAAATCTCTATATTCCAATGACCATTCAGGATATCGATGAAGACACTGGAGCTATGATCATGGAGGGCTATGTCCAGACCGATGATACTCTAAGCTCTAACGCCGATATTCTTCTAACGCACGGTGTTTTCCAGGAGGATGGCACCGATCACGGTAGCGTAACCGTTCCAATGGACAAAGAAACGTTCACCGTGGACGCTCTCTATAGAGATCCTGATATCACAGATAATAGTAAGTATCAGGACTATACTCTACTCAATAAATTCACCCATACCAATACCTACATGAGCAGTAGTGATACACCATTTGATCTCATTACAGCTCTAAGTTTCATTCGAAGCACTGTGGACTTTTATCCAATCAACCCCCTAACCCCTTACGAAAATCTGGATTACCATGTCTATATTGACAGAGTTCCTCTTTTGGGAGCTAGATGGGCTGTTGACACTGCACAGTTTGAATACTTTGTGCAGCAGTATTTCCAGATGAATGAAAATCTTAACAGTGCATACCTTTCTCTGAATAACACGTTCAGTATCGATTCTAAGTTCTACAATACCTATGGTAGAGCCAGATTCTATACCGTAGGTAATAAGAGGGATTCTATGGTCTCTTTGGATAATGTGCGCTGCAGTTTCCATTTTGGTGTGAAGCTCAATACCATCTCAAACGTGGACGATTTCACTACCAGATTCAGAAACTATGTGCGCGAATATATCGAATCCGAGGACTACATGACCAATGAATCCCAAGATATATACATCATGTCTCTCATCTCCGCACTGAAGGAAGAGTTTGAAGAAATCCAGTACCTAGAGTACTATGGATTCAACAATTACAACTACAGTGCACAGAAGATTGTGGGACCCGATCTCAGTACGTTCCAGGAAGATTTTGTTCCCGAATTTATCAATCTGGATATCCGCAAAGATAGTACTGGTAAAACCTATCCCGCGGTCATCGTCGATATTCTGTAGAAGCCCGAAAAACAAGGCTTTAAATGCAACAACTAAGACTTTTCAATTCTACTGAAAGGACCGGTTCTAGTATGAAGCGTAATAAGATGCTTCTCACCAACCAGATCTATAGCACCCTTATGGGTGAAGCTGTTACCATGGTGGTGACCGAAGCTTTTCTAAATTCCCTTCCGTTCAACAAGAGAGCTCTCAGCTATGAATCCGAGGGTCTTGCTCGTTACTGCTCTAATGTGGTAAGAAAGATGCATCCCGATACCCTCATCGATCGTGCAATCGAGAGCACCTCCGATCCCATGAAGATCGACTATCTTCAGACGTTGAAGGATGAAATTTCTGCTGTGGTGGAGGCTGCCACCACTCGTATCGTAAACTCCGAGTGCCTTGGTACCGCGTCTACCCCCGAAATTCTTCGCACTGCTGCCCTTGAAGACAAGGAGCTCAATAAGCTGGTCATTGCCAGCAAGAAGGCTGGGAGCGATGCCGTTGGCGAGATCGTTAAAAAGAAACTTCTCGATACGATCCGTGATGAGCGTGAATCGTTTGAACGCTCTGAAAAACTCAACAGAGAAGTTCGCGATGTTATCAAGGATGAAGCCCAGGAACTCCGTGATTCTCTTGCAGAGGATGATGAGGCCGGAACCACCGGTACCAGCTATTCTGTAGTGGATGATGTTGAAGTTTCTGCTCCCGAAGAAGCTCCCGTAACAACGGATGAGTCCGAAAAGCCCGAAGAGAGTCTGGACTCCTATCTAAAAATCGTTCTCAGTTCCACAGATCCTCGGCATCCTGTGACCGTTTTCTCCCGTCTTCAGGATCTGTGTATGGAGAACCTTCTCTATAGCAACGAATCTGTTCATGGAGAAGTTCCCTATGACACTCTCGAGAAGATCACTCTCGAATCTACCTTCCCCTTCTTTGATCTAAGCCAGCGGTCTCTACTCGACGATGTGAGAGCTCTTCATATTTCTATGGAGGCTGCTCTTGAGTGCGAGAACATGGACCCTGAAGAAAAGGCGCAGAAGATCAAGAAGATCGCAAAGACTTCCATGATCTGCAGTATCTGCATTCTCACTCTAATGGAAGTTCTTAAGACCATGAATCTTCGGTCTCCCGATATGGATATGGTAAAGAAATTCGTGACCCAGAATGTCAATGTGCAGAACGCATCTGACGATGACATCGAGCGCATTGAAAAGAGGGTTGATGATGCTGCCGATGATGTGCGCAAGTCTGTTGCCCTCGGTGCACTTTCTGCGGATGATACCGCAATTGCAAAGGAATCTCTGGTTAAGGTAAGGGAAATTCTGGAGTCTACGACTGTTCCTGCTGCCAAAGAATCTGTGAAGAATAGAATCATTGGTAAGCTGACTTCCGCCATCGAATCCACTCTTCAGGATCCCGATCGGATTATTCGTACCGATCCAACCTCTGTCAGAATTCGTGAGGATAATATCGCTGCTCTCGAGCACGCGATCCGTCTGCTAACCCGCCGTGTCGATGTGGATTCTGTCAATATTTGCATCGAATCCACTACTCAGATGGGTGAGGACAATAACTCCGTCATGCTCAAGGCAACAGGTCTGGATCGTCGCGGCACTCCTACCATGGAGCATTTCTTTGAGTTCAATACCGCAAAATTCCTTGGTGATAACCTGGCCGATGCACTCCGTGACTGCGCTGGCTACTGTGACATCAAAGTTGGACATAAGCCCCTCAACATCTATTTTGCTGATCAGGGCTATGCCGTTCCCCTTTGCAAGTAATAAAATTAGAAGCTACGCCTCTACTCTGGAGGCGTAGCTTCTATTTCTTGGACAACTAGATAATGAAAGGAGATGATACGCAATGGGCCCCGATAGACTAGACAGTCTTCTCATTGACGATAAGGAAAAGATTGAAGATTTCATCAAACGCAGATTCCCTGACGATTCTAACTGGACACAGGGAAACTGCTACTATTTTGCGAAAATTCTAGAACTCAGATTTCCCGGTGGTAAAGTCATGTACGAACCTATAGACGGTCATTTTCTATACCAATACAACGGACGATACTACGATCATGACGGCCTATATACGGGGGATACTTCTAGGGTATACGATCATATGATCGAGGAAGGATCTGGGTTCTTTAAGGAACTTCGTAGAGCAACCTTTGAAAGTCTAATCCAATAGTGAAAATCTACAACCAAATATGGCTATCTAAAAAGAAGGAGGAAATATAAGATGGAAGTGGATATCACCAGAATTGTCCTAGCTCTAATTGGTCTATGTTCCGCTGTCATTACCGGATTTCTGATTCCCTACCTGAAGAGTAAGCTCAATAACGAGCAGGAAGCTCTCCTTCAGACCATGATTGACTGTGCTGTGGCGGCCGCTGAGCAGCTATTTAGGCAGCCTGGTAGTGGTGCTGACAAGAAACAGTACGTTCTAAACTGGCTCACCGAAAATGGGATCAATATCGATTCTGCTAAGCTTGATGCCATGATCGAAAGTGCTGTCTACACTCTTACCCATACCTTCTCCAAATAAGGAGGAATGATCATGAGCAATAGTCCCCTTGTTGAGTATACGAAGATTAGTCCTTTCCGGACTTCTCCGCGTACTCATATCATTGACCGAATCACTCCCCATTGTGTCGTTGGCCAATGTACAATTGAGGCTCTAGGAGCCGAATTCTCCAGAGAAAATAAAAACGCTTCCTCTAACTACGGAATCGATCGTGATGGTCGTGTAGGTATGTTTGTTGAGGAAAAGGACCGCTCGTTCTGTAGCTCAAATAGAGCTAACGACCATCGAGCGGTTACCATCGAATGCGCGTCTGATGCAACTCATCCGTATGCGTTTAAGAAAGCGGTCTATGAGAAGCTCATCGAGCTTTGTACCGACATCTGTCGTCGGAACGGAAAAACAAAACTCATCTGGTTTGGCGATAAGGATAAAACCCTATCCTATACTCCAAAATCCAATGAGATGATCCTGACGGTGCACCGCTGGTTCAACCCCAAGAAATCCTGTCCAGGTGACTGGATGTATGACCGGATGGGTGATCTTGCAGAAAAGGTTACCAAAGCACTCACGCCCATAGAGGAGGATGACGAAATGTTGAGCTATGATAAGTTCAAGGAATATATGGACAAATACGTGAAGGAAAATCCCGATGCTATTCAGAAGATCTTCAAGGATAACATGAGCACGTATCGGAAGACCCTTCAGGACAACGACTCCGCAAACTGGTCTGCTGATTCCCGTAAATGGGGTATCGATACTGGTCTGATTCAGGGCGGTAGTTCCCTTTCCGATGGTAGTCCCAACTACATGTGGGAGGATTTTATCACCAGAGAACAGATGACCACATTCATGTACAGATTTGCGCAGAACCTCTATAGAGGTTTTTCCCAAATCTTTAAACTCTCAAAATGATCAGAGCACCAAAAAAGAAAACCAAGAGAAGAAAACCAAAGAAACCAAATAAGTTTCTTGAGCATATGAAATCCATTGGAGCAACCAATCGCCTGGCTGTATATCTGGTGATCATGCTTCTATTTGGACTTGTCATGGGTTTCATTCTCGCGGTGATGAGTATTCACTCGGACTATGCCGGATCTCTAATCTGCTTTACTGTGGTATTCACTCCCATGGGAACAGCGATTTCCATCGTACTAAATAGCATAGTCAATAAAAGCAAGGCAGAAAATACTGGAGCCGATGGTGAAGGTATCAAATATGCTCTTGCCATGAACGAACTGCTTGAGGGATCTGAATCCCAGGAGCCGGAAACTATTGAAGATGAACCCGAACCGGATCCAGTGGACACATCGGATGCTTCAGAGAACAGTCCACCAATCTAACAGAGAAATGAAGCTAGTGTACTGATCAGTACACTAGCTTCATTTTTTATCACATCTGATAGAACTTCTTGAGAATGATACGATAGTTCATCGAAGCTTCCAGACGTAGTTCAAAATAGGAATGAATGATTGAATTATAGGTGTTATAGAGGACGGCGGCTTTTCGAGCGTTTTCTCTGATGGTACTAATCTGTTTTTCGTCGGCGTCGGGCCGAAGTTCCTTCTCCAGATTCCGGATTGAGCCGTAAAGCTGCGTACAGGTGTTGATATAAGAGTTGCAACGATTGCTGATCTCAGAGGTGTTCATCGCATTTCGCTCAATTGCAGGAATATCAGTCTGACGATAGGTCCGCTCCCGTTTATCAGTACGATAGTTTGCAACCAGATATTTAGTCATGTTTGGAGCGGAGCTAACCTCTGTTTCCGCACCCTGGGTATAGGGCTTGAAAAGAACCTTCAGCATCTCTCCCTGAGGAGCATTAATGATGTCGGATACTCTCCCAGTTGGTCCACCACCGGTTGTCATAGAAAGGGTCCGAAGACAGCTTTCGATATCCTGCATCAACCCTTTGATCGGTCTTTCGAGGTTATTGTTTGTATAGGCGTAGTTTACAACCGTTACCTCATCGAGAGGCTTAACCAACCTCTTACGCTGTTGATACTGATTGTTAAAACTTCTGTCATTATTGACCAGACTACGTATCCGATTCTGGATCCACCTTTTCACATTATCAAGAATATCGGCAATTTTCTTTAGAAACTCTTTCACAGCACTTAGTGCCTTCTGAAATTTACTAAGCTTCTCCGCAGGATTTTTATCCGTGAGATTATCCTTTACAGCAGATTTCACTGCATTTTTTGCGTTGATTTCAGCGGCTTTCTGCCCATTATCGTTGGTACCGGTTAGCTGTGCTCTAGCTCCCTGGGTAGGAACTGTAGTCGCAGCGGCCGTTGTTCCACCGGTTGGTACATCAGCTTCCATAGCCGGAGAAAAAGAATATTTTGCATCAATACTTGCAATGTCAGATTCAATTGCAAGATAGTCATAGATGATAGAATTATAATCAGCCTTGATCATTCGAAGACATCCCTTTCTTTTAGATTACAGGGTTGTCCTAGGATGAAAAATATGGATCGGTGCAATTGCACCGATCCATATTTTTATATTATTCCTGTTCAGTAGGATCCTTTCCCGAAATTCCGGGATCTTCTTTAAGTGTCATCGGTTCATCGAATTGATCATCATACTCACCAAAGATCCGAACTCCTCCAACAAGTCCCTGGAGTAGATCGTAGTTCTCATTGGTAGAGAGAGCATCCATGAACCCGTCAGCGCGAGACTTGGAATAGCGATATTCCTCTTCCAAACGCTTGGTTAGAGTTTTCTCGTTCGTCGCATTCACATCAAACCGCTTTGTCACAGAAATGTACTGATTGGACGTGATGATCGTGGTGAGAACGTTTACAACAGCACGGAGAATCTCAATATCTGTAGCGGTCGAGTTGATCACATCCCATCTTCCAATGGGAGACATGACTTCGGTCCTAAGGTTATAGTCCAGAGCACGTTTATCGGAAGTGCAAATATCGATGATTTCTCCAGAGGAAAGATTTGTCACCTCATCAGACACTGCCTTAAACTCAGGCTTGATACGGACACGACGTCTGATAGACTCGTCTCGATGTTTATTGTTCATCACCTCTAGGGTGGTGAGATAGAAGCAAGAATAGAGCATGTCATAGATCTTGTCCTCATACTCTACTCCAATATGTGGAATGGACTTGTCGATAAGCTTCTTAAGAATCGTAAGGATCTCAAGATTCATGCCACGAACATAGCCATTTTCAAAGGCAGACTTGCAGGCAAGAACAGCGTCATCAATGGTATCCTTATCTGTACGCTGCTGAATATCAGATACGGCACCGACCTTGATCACACCGGTAGAACCAGTGAGTTTGATGTATCGCATCTGAGAGAACATGTAGTCCTTATCCAGTGTACCACCGATGGTCTTTACAGCCTTGCGCTTACGCTCCTCATAGTCTTCCTTCGCCTCACGAACCACCGTATCGAAAGTCTGTTTATTCATAACGTTTTCGTAGTCCTGAATAAAGCCTTCATTTTTATCCAGAATGATGGACTGGATAGTTCCAAGACAGCGCTGAAGAATATCTTCCGGCCCATCGAACGTATAGTCCTTCAGTTGGAACATGGGATCGTTGATCTGCTGATCCTTGTCATGGGTCTGGTTATGATATAGAATGTTAAAGGCCTTTGTCTTAGGCTCATCAAAAATCTGAGAGTTGGTAAGCGCACAAAGGTCACTCAGAGTTTTTCTTTGAAGAGTTGTAGACAGAGGTATCTGTATCAACATGATCCGGGGATACTGTCTCTGATTGATACAGTTTTCCACCTGAGAACCGATCCACGTGGAAATGATGTCATCGAAATACGGTGCCATTAGCACAAGATCAAAATCATCTCGATTAGATAGACCTAAGAGGCCACCGATGATCTTTTCATGGGACTGGAAAGAAACCGTATGATCAAATATGACCACTCGACGGGGTTTATCTTTAAAGATGATCGATCCTGATCCGTCGTTCACATATGCGTGAAAACTCAACACATGGGATGCAAACTTATATCCAATCTGAGTCACATAGGTGGTGTCAGAGGAATTCGGATCGAGTTCGACCTGAATATTGGGGTTTTTCGTCTCCTGATAGATTTCCTGGATAATGCCGGAAAATATGGAATTTCCATTGGTTGCGATATGAGCGATCCGGAAGATATCCAGATAATCTCCCTCGGTATCGATTGTCATAACGTTCGGATTTTCCCTGAGGAGCTTCTCGAGGTATCTATAGATCTTTTCCATAGAATGAATGAAACTGGCCTGGCGGAACGCGCCATCCTTTTCAACCTCGGGAATGAATTTTTCATACATGATCTTCAGGAAATTGTTTGCTGCAACCATTGCCGTGGTAGTACCATCACCGACAGTGGTAACGCTGTTGAAGCTGATCTTCTTCAACATCTGGAAGATGTTATTGTACGTAGGATCGGTAAACTGAAGTTTGCTTAGACAGGTCCAACCATCTTTGCTAGGGTAGGTAAAACCGGTACCTTCATCGATGACCGTAGTGCTACCGTAGGGTCCCAATGTTTTTACCACCATATCAGAGGCGATCTGGGCGATGGTGCACACCAGTTCACGATATTCCTTTCCACCAACAACGTTGCTGCTGGACATGATGTCTCTGTAGAGATCTTCGTTGATATATTTCATTTAGACTGTCCTTTCTAGTACTGATTAAATCCCGGGATGCGTTTTTCAGTTTCCGAAAATAGTCTCGGCTCAAATCTTCCAAACCTCATTCCGGTAAGCGGAAGACCTGTATTGAAGTCTATCAGCTTGGGAAGAAGTTCTTCCATACCAACTTCATTAAAAGAAGGATATTCATCTTCACCTAAAACAATTTCCATGTTCTGACTGTGGTTTCTTAAAAGAAACATTGCGGCCTGACAATGGTATTTTTTAGGATCCTCGACCATCAGAGAAATATCTTCTATGGAGTTGGAAATGATCGTTGTATATTCAATCTCGGAATCCATGGCGGCAATTTCAGAAAGCTTACCGGATGCGAGATTTAATTTTTCAAATATCTGAGGAGGAGTGATTCTCCTTAGATAGAAGGTGTCTATTGGTCGTATCTGCCAAGGATAGACAAGTGTAACAGACTTTACAAAGTCATCATACATGATCTCCATGATCGCATGTCTCATCATAGTTTCACTACATTGGCTATAGTCATAGTGATCTAGAGCAAAATTCATGATCTCTTCCACAGTCTCGTCTGACATATCCGAATCTAGGTCAAGATCTTCTGTGGATGATAGATAGCGAACAAGATCATCGGATGTGAAAAATCCATAGTCATGATAGACAGAACTAGGATTAAAACTTGTACGTTCTCTCAGTTTGAAAAGTTGATCCGCCCACTCTGTACCGAGTAGGCCATAAGTGATAAGATCGCATTCTGGTATCCAGGTTCCAAGAACATCGATCAAAAAATACTCATCTCTTCCAGGATTACTGCTAAGAGGAATATTACTATAGATAGATGAGTGATTTGTATAGATTCCCATAATGTACCTCCAAAAAAGAGAGCCAGGCGAGAAAAATCTCCTCCTGGCTCTCTTGTTTTTTACCCGATCAGATCGTTAAGGTTATCCACCTCAGTCATGGTCGGAGTAGGTGCCGTAGGAGAAGCTTCTCCAGGAATCTGACGAATGGTGCCCATCGGCTGGAAATTGGGATTCGGCAACTGAGCATGGACAGCATTGGCAATCGCATGGATATAGTTCATGAGACGAACAGAGTCGACGTTCCCGGTCACACGAGTACCGTGGCCAGCGATAAAACCAGATGCCATCCGATTGAATCCCTGAACTGTTTTAAGGAACAGGAAGAAGTCAGCCTGGACAGGGACGGGGTTGAAGTTTCCTGTCGTAGGATCATAGTCTTCATTGAAGACCACAACCTCGAACTTGAAACGAATCGTGGACTGTGCAACCTTGGTTGTCGCATCACACCCGATATATAAGGTGGAATAGAATTCTCCATCGATGACTTCGAATTCGAGCAGAGTACTTCTGGCCGCATTGGTGAAGATGCTGTATCGACCATTGCGACTCGCATTGTAGTCTTCAAGCAGATGGTTCACCAACATGTCTTCCAGAGCAATGCAGTTCTTCGGAGAAAGAATCGTAGAATAGCGCTGTTCCTTCGGATATGTACGACGACCATCGGTTCCAACGTGAGGAATCCAGAAGGCAATGCTCAGACTGGAATCGAGAGCTGATACGTTGAACTTCATACCGTTCTGATTAGCATCCCAGAACGAAAGCATACTTGTGGTGATGGAATTTCGAGAATTGCTCCCGCGCATGGTTCCACCAAAGGACGGAGAGGGACTTCCAGAGTCCGCATTACTACCGTAGGAAGACCCTGGACGAACGGGAGTGCCAGCAATATATTCTGACATATTTTCACATTCCTTTCTCTAGAATTAAGCAGATGTCGTTGATTCATTAAAAGAATATACTAGCCAAAGTGATCAGTAGAGAGAAGAGGGCAATTGCCCTCTTCTCTCATCCTCTAGTCGTGGATGGACACGGCTACGATATTCGCACTAGGGGATGGATTGATCATTCGTTTTCCCTTGTGCTTTTTCGTTAACGACGGAATATCCGATTCAGCAAGAGTAACCACCGAATTACGCATCGCTATGGTAATCTTTTGCCCGATTCGAATGCCACTTGCAAACCGAATACCATCTGTGGGATCAAGGGTCATGAGATAACTTTGATCGTTCTTCGACCCTCTTTTTGCAGGATCTCCAAAGTATCGAAGGTCGATTTTCTTAATCATACCCTTATCAGAGATCACAATAACAAAATCGTCATCGGAACCAACGGGAGCGTATCCTCTAACAAAGTCATTTTCCTTCACTCGAATGGATATTAGACCCATAGAATCCTTTGCCTGTGTGGGAATATCCTTAACTCTCATATAGGAATACTCCCCCTGATTGGTGTAAAGAATGATCTGAGATCTTTCAAACATCACATCTGCCACCGCAAGTGAGTCATCATCTCGAATCTTCATTGCTCTAACATTTTTGGAGTTTTTAATTCCGGTATAGATCTCCATTTCGGTCTTTTTTGCATACCCGTTTCGAGTGATCGTTGTCAGGTACGGCACACCAATTTTCTTGGTCATGGTCTTGATCAGATCAGCGTCGTAGGCCTCCATACACTGTACAACCTTACCTGTCAATTTGGAGATTGTGAATAGGGTATGTCCATACTGACTGGTTTCTGTATTGTCGATCTGGTGTACGGGAACGATGCTAAATCGACCAAAACTATCAAGGAAAATGACACTAGAAGAGTTGTGTACCACGAGCTGTTCAATGGGGTAGTCGCCGGATTTAAAAGACCCCATGTTCACATTCTTATTCGGATTATCCTTGTAATAGGTGAGCTTCTTTACAAATCCCTGATTAGAAATGATCAGAGAGTGTGTGGTGTCAGAGATGATCGAGCCGGTTTCCTCCGCAACTATTTCAGATTTTCTCGGAGAGGCATATTTTCGCAGATCTTCCAGTTCGTCCATAATAATCCTATCGATCTTCTTTTCGGACCGGATGGTTTTCATGAGCTCATCGCGCTCTTTGGTAAGCTTTACAAGCTCTTCCTGATAGTGCTTTTTTGCATCAGCGTTAAACGCTCTGAGACGCATCTCATAGATCTGTGTTGCCTGATAGGAGGTCATCTCTGCAAGTTTACGGAGCTTATTGACCGCTTCTTCTTCATGAGAATGCTGAATAATGTCTGTGGTTTTCTTAAGATTTTCTCCAGTACAAAGCTTGATTAGAATCTCGAGCAGGTCAATTCTGGCAGAGATCTTGGTCAGTCTCTTATTGAACAGACGTCTCTTATAGCTTCTACGCTCATCCAACCAGGCATTGATCAGTTCACGCATGTTTAGTCTCTTAACCGTCAGATCGTCCAAAACCACTTTGAAATCAATGGCAACGGATTTCTGAAGTTCTGTTTGAGAATAGATCTTATTCAATATCACATAGGGATCATGGGCCTTGTCGAACATGATTCGATAGTCAATTCGAGATTGAATTCCATTTTCTGTGACCACCGGATATGAATGATCTTGAATGTCTTTGATCGGAAGAATACCCTGTCGAGAAAGCTCGGCAAGGCGCTTACCAATAGTCATCAATGAAACCATCCATGGAACGCTCGTGATCTTAATTCCCCAGTAGCGACTGGTCTCAAAGATTTCCGCAGTTGCTCTCATCTTCAATGTCCCACGGCCAGTCCCAATGATATCATTAAAACACTGACCATCGTCGACAATCTGGCATCCACTGGGGAGATCCGGGATCATGAACACATTTGCAGTCTCCGGAGATTCAATTACTCGCTTACACACATCAATGATATCATTGATATTGTACGTTGGAATTCGAAACGCGTTTCCAAATGCAATGCCCATTCCACCGTTTACAAGAACATTGGGAAATTTTGATGGAAGCGACATCGGCTCATACAAATCAGAAGCCGAATTAAAAACCATCTCAACGCAGTCGGGATCGTAGTCATCAAAGAAGCATTCCTTTGCATACTTGGACATGGATGCTTCCGTGTATCTATCAGCAGCATAGAGATCGCTACTGGCAGAGCCAAAATTTCCCTTACCTGCAATCAGAGGAACCTGTTTCTTCCATCCCTGAGCCATGCCCACCATAGAAGGATAGGAATCTCCATGCGCATGGTACATCTGAGTATAGCCTGTGATGAGCATGGACTTTAGCTTATGACCGGGGTAGGCCTTTTGAAGGTAGAGTCCATAAAGGATTCTTCTTTCCACTGGCTTGAGACTATCGGAAAGTCGAAGAAGCTGCCGCCATAGATTCGTATTGGCAGCAAACAGGGTCATCTTTTCTTCATCATATTCTCCGATATCAACAACCTCAAGATTTCTAGTGGAATCAAAATCGTTTTCAACAATTCCATCCCATAGTCTTTTATCGAGAACCTTATCTTTTTTTGCCATAGCTAACCTCCTTAGTTATCGATGTCAGCATAGGACAGTTTAAAGTTGTCAATGAGATCACGTCTTGCTTGCCTAAGATTGGTAGATTTACCATGGAGCAACTCAAGAACGTCAGTTGCCTTTTTGGCATCCTTAATGGAAATTTGAAGTAGCTTACGATATTTGGGATTCGTGGTAGTTTTGAATAGAAGGTCCGGGTCAGCTTCGCCTAATCCTTTAAAGCGTTGCTCAATCTTCACGTCAAATACCTTACTCATCGTTTCCATAAATTCACCTATAGTTGCTCTGGTCATCTTATCTGAAGAACTCTTTTTGTTCCTATACCATACGTAGAAGCAGGTATTTTTCTTGAGTTCTTCAATGAAGCGTGTGGCGGTCTTGTCAAATAGCCTATCACAGATGATTGTGAAAAATTGGCCATCGACGGAACCGATGAGAGAACTTGTGTTGACATCATAGGTCATTTCAGGGTAGACTTTTTCGATCTGCTCCTTGAATTCAAATCTGCCTGGATACCTTAACTTCATGTAGCATATCATTTCCACGATATGCGTATCACACGCAGCTTTTTTACCAAGGTTATCAAGCTCCATCTGATATTCGCTATTCATGTTCAGCCAGGCCAAAGCCTCTTTCCTCGTTAGTTCTTTTACTTCTGGAGCTTTAGACCTAGATTTACCTGTGCGAGGAAGTTCAAGAGCAAACTCGCAATTGTCGCATATGATATTATTGAGCATATTGTAATACTCAGTCTTATCATAAAGCCATTCCCTGGTACTGCTAAATCTCCTAAGAGATCTAAGATCCATTAGGTAGAGCGGAGGCATTGCCTTATACAGATATCCTCCCTTGATCAAATCGGGCATGAACTTAAAGAAGAAACAGAGGAGAAGTGAAGTGATGTTACTGCCATCAATATCCGATAATTACCTTGCAGACGTTCGTTAGACGTCTTCTCCATGTTACCATGGAAGTTGAGACTATATCTTCACCTTTGGTCCTATTACCAGACCTCGGTGCCACGCGCTTCGGACTCACTTGAGTCCTACTCTACTCGGTTATTCTCAGGAAGATTTCTTTCCAGATATCCTTTCGATAGTCGTTGAACCTTCTTCTATACATGATATAGAAGCTTGGCTGCTGATTGTCCCAATAAGGAGTTTCCAGCAATTCACGTGGTTTTACACGGACTCGGATTTCTCTAATCCGTGCAGATAATCACCTTATTGTATCTGAGCTTATTAATGTCAAAATCCTTTCCTATTCCAGTTCCAAGAATGGTAATGAGCTCTTTAAAGGTTTTCTTTTGGAGCAACTGGGTTAGAGTGAGATCATGAACATTGTCGGTTACACCCTGAACGGTATAAACCGCCTGATATGCGGCATTACGACAGTTTAGTATGCCACCGGCTGCTGACACCGTACTACCTCATGTTACCATGAGGATTAGACTATCTCATCATGGATCATTCTTTTACCAAATGGTCCATGCTCCGCGCTTCGGATCTACTTAGATCCTACTCTACTCCCTTCTTCATCTAGAGATTTCTTCTAGACTATGGTTTCGATAGTCGTTGAACCTTCTCTCATATATAAGAGAGCTTGGCTGCTGATTATCCACGTTGTGGACTTCCCAGCAATTCACGGAGTTTAGAGGGGACTCAGCAATAATTCAATCCCCTTCTGCTAGATAGAGTTCCTTATATCCGCTCGAATTTCGATTGGATACGGTAAAATACTTATCGATTTCTGCGTCTTCAAGAAACGTCGTTGCACGTTTGGTAGCAACACCTTTAATCTTATGAGATTCCTGACGAGCTTTCGCCACGGTCCTTAGGTAATTAATGGTCTTCTTGAGGAGGTTCGGATTGTTATTGAGCACGTTATAGACAGCCTGATACAATCCTTTCTTTCCCTCTGTCAGCACATCGGCATTGGAAACTTTACTCTTATGCTGTCCAGCAAACTCCGGTGTGATGTGCTCAAGGTTTACAGCAAGCACAAGACCTCGCTTGCAGTCATCAAAACTAACTTCATACCTGGACTTTGGATCCTGTCTCTTTGCCTCCCGGTTAAGATAGTCGGAAATTGCTCTTACCGCAGCGGTTTCATGGGATCCACCTTCGGTGGTGATCACATAGTTTGCAAAGCTAGCAATCGAACTATCATCCAGAGATCTGTCATAGGAGAAGGCAATGGAGAGATCAAATTTCTCCCCTACATATTTAGCTTCAATGGGAGGAAATTCCAAAGAACTGCTCATATAGTTAACAGCGGCAGGTAGCCCCTGGGATTTCCACACGGTATCGTGCCACTTATGGGGCTTCTTACTGTCAACATCCTTAAGCATTGTAAGGGTTAGCTCGATATCCGGATCGAGGATATAAGACAGATTCCGAATGTAGTCCTCAATGATATCATTGGTAAGATTGATTGGTCCAAGATATTTCTCAGAAGGAACAATTTCTACCTCAGACCCGGTTTTAAATTCCGGAAGCTTTACCACAGGATGCTCTTTGAGTTCACCATCAAAGAGTTCAATTTTCTTAGAATGGTTGCCTCTGTAGGTGGTAATTGACATGTAGTCTGTCAACGCTGCGGTAACCGTAAGACCAACACCATTCAATCCGGTGACCTTCTTATTCCGGCTCTGGGAAAGAGCAACCGTCTTTGTTGACAAATGTTTCTTCATAACCGCATCAACCAGGACATCTGTAGGTATGCCTCTGCCATTGTCGATGACAGTTATACGTCTCTCCGGTTGATTGAAGATAATATGAATTTTCTTTTTAATTCTATCCCAATGGGAGTTTTTTGAGCACGCTTCATCGATTGCATTGTTCACAATCTCACGAATGAGATGCATTGCACCATCCGTCTGATCCGCAAATATGTACATGGTACGATGAAGACGAACAGCTTCAATTTCATCTTTTGTATAGAAGAACTGATCATCCTGAATACCATTAACCTGATCTTTGCTGTCCAGAGCGAGAACACCTTTTTTCATCTCTTTATCAGCCAAGTCTAATCCACCATCCTTTCAAAATTTCCAGGTATTGGCTTCCTACAGCTTCCTATTTTCCGTGTTCTAGAATAATAGATTTTTCATATGGAGCTATTTATATGTTTTTACGGGGGTGAATACTTACATACTAAAAATATATCATTTTCATAGAAACATGGAAAAAAGATTGGATTCCAAAAAAAAGGAATCCAATCTTTCTTTTTTAGCTTAATCGGAACCGATCAGAGCAGACACCTCTGAATGCCAGAGCGGAAAATCCTTCCGGAGGGTAGGAAACGGGATGGGAGGAGCGGCAATCACATTGCCACTTGTAGCCCGAAAAGCGATGGTATCCATGACCTCTTGTAGATCTTCGCCATCAGCGGTTCGAGCAAACTGGTTTTCAGAGAAGATCGACGCAATTCGAATCTGTTCAAGTGTATAGGGAAACTGAATAAATCTCAAAGAAGCACTATTTGCAACAACCTGGTTCGGATTATCGATGTTTGCAAATAGGACCATGTCTACACGATGGGCATATTTGTTATCCTTATTAAACCGATAGATGTTAGCATAGCGCTTATTCACCTGCACGGTCTTAAAATCGATCGTGTACTCATTTCCACGGAAATTCTGAACGATGGTACGTGATGCGTTAGGAGCAATGGAAATATCCTCCCATTCATCCTCACGACCTGTGAGAGGGGTCAGAATACCACCGGAGAGAACGGTTTCGATGTATCTAACGTAGTTCCGAAGGATAACTACAAGGTCTCCCATATCGGTACCAGCACCGCGAGCACGGATAGAACCGACACCAAGCATGTTATCCACAATGGAAACCACGTCTTTCATAACTTCGAGAGCACCCTCATTTTTGGTTTTCTCAATGGCCATCATTTCCAGTTCCAATTTGGATCTGATATCGATGATAGCCTGGGTATTTTTGTCGTACTGAGACAGATCATTTTCTGGCATTCTTTGCTTTCCTCCTGTTCAGTGTCTTGATGAATGCTCTGGTCCGGGTTTTTCTAGACTTCGACTGCGGACGATTTCCCACATAGCTATTAGCGTTGCGGTTTCTCTTAGGTAGAGAGATTTTATCCACCTTTTCGCTCTTTTCTTCATTAAAGTACGGATTGTATCCTCCAAACTTTTCAAAGTTACGGATACGCTTCTTAGATGTATTGGGATCTAGCGGCATATCGTTATCCTCCTATAAAAAGAAAAAATTAAAAAAGAATGGTCGAGGGAGAAAAATGATTCTCCCCCGGCCGCTAATTGCATGCGCATACAATTAGATGGAATTACCTGCTGATTCGAACGCTGTCGGCATACTGAGACCGCTGTTTCTTCTTGCCCTTATTTCCCGTCTTGACAATCGCGTTGTAGAGGTTGGGAACCAGATCATTGGTTTCGAACTGAAGATTTGCAATCTGACTCAGAAGCTCACGATCACGATCGGTCTTAACATCAAGGCGGATCTTGGCGATGTCGAATACACGATTGATGGTGTCGATAGCGGTGCTAAGATCGGTCTCAGAAATGGGACTCACATCAATTTCACGATAGCATTCGCGGCATACGTAGAGCGGAGCCCCAGTGATCTTAGACTTCCTACCGTTCGGACCTCCCTGCGGGCTGTTCAAGCTAATGGCGCCATTCGCATCTCGGTGAGCGCACGCACACTGCATTTGCAGCCGTGCCCGAACCATTGATTTTTCGTTGGCTCTGAGAAGCTTGTTCTGTGCTGCAACCTTGGTCACAAGTACTTTGTAGGGGTTTGCCATGGTCATTCTCCTTTCATGCGTGATAGGGGTCATGATGAAGAGTGAATCTGCAATCATGATTATAGAAATTATTAAATTCTAGCTACGAATTCAATCATTTCCATAACCAATCTACCGATTCACTCTTCATAATAATATATCGAAAAAACTTTAAAGCGAAAAATTAACCAAACACGAGCGGATCTACCAGATATTCAGGATGATCCTCATCAACGATGGTTACCGCATGGAGTGTAGCGGTAACGTGATATACCGTAAACAGAACACCGGCCGCACGATCCTTGCTGTTGGTGGGATAGAGGGGAACACCAACAAGATCAACACCATCTACCGTGGTAAAAACCAGATCATCGACAGATTTACAGGGAGAAGAAGGATGACCGATAAAGATGGCATTTTTATTGTCGAACATGAGACAACTGATCCGATCACCATATTGGCCAATCAGACTCTGAAGTGCTGCATTTGTAAAATTCATGCGAGTTTCTCCTTTCAACTACTATTTCATCACTCGAATTGTTGCATCGAGCATGGATGTACAGTTTAAAATTCCAATAAAGAAGACGTGAATGAAATCGTTATTGAGTGCGTTGAATCTGGATGATAGGGGAAGTCCCTTTTTCTCTATACGCAATCTGATTATGTTGATCAGATGTAGGTAGTCAATGGAATAGTGGATCATCGCTTTAGAATTTCTTATAAAACCTGAAACGAGATCCTCTGCAATTTCTACCTGTTCGGTTTCTTCTTCTATCTCTGTACAGATATTATAGATCTGAGAATTGAGCTTATCCGCCGCTTCCACAAGCGGTTTAAGCATGTGCATAACCCTAGTTATCTTGGAAGAGATGAGAGACGAATCCACCGCAGGATCTACTACAATACTATTGAGCTCATCCATCTCATTTGCAACCTTCATTAGGGCATTCACAATATTCGGAGTAACCGACAGATATATTCCCAACGCTTCCTTAGACGATTGGGAAATGAAGAAAGATTTTTCTCCGGGAATGATGTCAAAATCACCATAGTGGCGTAGTTCTCCGATAGGAACACCCTTAACATCTTCTAGATGATTTACATCTTTCACATCTGTAGGAATTTTCACACTAGTATCCGGTTCATTGATATGTTTTTGCCCAGTTCTTATACTATATATGATAAATCCCAGAAGAATGAGGGAGATTCCAATGGAGATGCTGTACATGATGGTTAAAATATTCATCATCGTCCTCCTTTCATAGCTTAGTTTTAATTTATAGATCTGTCCTCTGCTTATTTTTCAGGTTTGAAAATTCCATGAAGAGACATAGTATTAATTTTTCATAAGAAAGCGAGTGATGAATCAGTGGATGAACCCAAATTCATCGATCTAGAAAATGTTGAACCCGGATCAGAAGAGGAATCTGAAATCGTTCGGAAAATGAACATCGAAGTCCAAAAAAGACTTGCCGATGAGACTCCTAAAGAATATCTTCTCCGAATGAAACACATCAGTCATCTTGATCTGGACGGCTTTGGCGCCACAATTCTATCCGAAATCCTAATGAAGTTCTATCCTGAGAATTCCACTCTACTTGAAACCAAAAACATTCTTCCCAATAAGCTTGCTCAGGAACTCAAAGACACCTTTGAGCACATTGATGACTATAATATCGTAGTGATCACCGACCTAGCGATTAATCAAACGGTTCTCAACATGATCAGAGAACATCCTCAGGGGTATAAGATCCACGTCTTTGATCATCATATCACAGACGTTGATCATCTTGAAGATGGTATGGTCGTGACGGAAAACAGTCCGATCCATCCGGGGCATCTAACGTGCGCAACCGAACTTTACTACGATTTTATCCGCAAGGATAAGATCTATAGTGTGATCCATAATAACAACATTCGAAGAGCGATTCGCTATTTCGTGGAATGTGTTCGTGTCTATGACACATTTGAGTTCTGGTCTACGAGAAAAGACCCAGAGATGGAGCAAGATATGGCCTACCTTGACGCTCCTAGACTGAATACTCTTTTCCATATCATGGATCGAGATGAATTTAAAGAATACATTTTTAAATACATCTATAGTTCCGATTGGGAGAGGCTTACAATCTCCACCCAGGCATACCCCTGGGTATCCAAAATTCTTGAGCTTGAGAATAATAAGAACATGAAGTATGTGGAATCTGCAATTCGTCGGATTGTTAAGACTCCGCTACAGTGTCTCGTATTTCGTGGATCTGCAATTCATAAGCTTGATTACAACGCTGGAGTAATCTACGCAGAGAGAAGCAGCCCTCTAATTGCGAATGAAGCTCTTGAAAGACATCCTGATTTGGACCTCTGTGCTGTTGTGTCTAATAATCAGGTATCTCTCTATTCCAATAAGGAAAATGTCAATGTTTGTAACATTGCAAAGATCTTTGGCGGTGGTGGTCATGCATCTGCTGCCGGATTTACCATTCCCTACATCAGTGCTTCTGTGTTTAACATGGATCACTTCGCTCGAATTCTTGAATGTGCTGGAAATCTCACGCCAGGAACAATCGTGTTTGAAGATCTCGATGTGACGGATACCAACTAAAAAAAATAAAAAATAGAGTGTGTGCTAGTTAGCACACACTCTATTTTGTTTTTATACAAAAAAGTAGGGGCAGAGTTTTCTCTACCCCCACTATAGTCGCCCGATCTTCTTGGCCATGTACCCAGGCGCCGCGAAACCAGATCTGATGAGTCATTCAGAAGGCTGGTCGCGGCAGCTTACGCTGGATAGTGGCAAGATCGAGCTCAACAACTGACCCCGGAGAAGATAAACGGGTGCGCTGGCGCTGGTGCTGCGAATTGGCCGTATCTAGCGAATCGCAGATGAACAGGCGGGCGACCAGATTCTGCTTCTACTGGATGGGATGACTGTCCACCTCAGTAGACCCGGCTGATGTTCGTGGCCGCCAGGCCGAAAATGCGACAGCGAAGGTCCCGAAGAAGGCAGGAATCGTCCTACCGATGTGGCCCAGGATCAGATTGTTGTCAATAGAAAAATAGCTACTAGTCCCTCTTGGTCGAAGTCGCGGAGGACTACCACACAGCTGGGCATCAGTGTTACGATGTTGTTCCCACTGTATCCACTCCTTCAATCCATCCTAAATCTGCGCATGGCCGGCGCGATCCATCCGCCAGCCACCGTACTGCAGTATCGGAACCCCTCATCGTCCGAACTACAACCAAGAGGGAGGTTTCGCCGCCGAGTTCTTTCAGGTCAAGCCAGGTAACGACTGGTCTTTCTCGGCATTCACGTTTCAAAATGGATGACCTCTCCGTATTAGTTTTGTCCTATAAAGAGTCGTACCTCTAGATAGGAAGCGAACATGCCTGGGTTAGCTACTCCCGTGGCAATGACCAAACTCGATATAATCGAGTTTTGAATCACGACCCGTGCCGCAAGTTGGGTCTTGCATCTGAGGAGCGAATATTTCGCCGGCCTAGGCAATCCGTGATGCCAACAGATTCCATTATACTCATCCGCACCTCACCGAAAAAATATACCATTAAAATTTTGATCCAAAAAATTATGGTTGGTGAAAAAATCACCAACCATAATTTATATGCTAATTACAGCAGAGAATATACACGATAGACCAGGGTCCTGGATACAGGAGTGGACACATCGTAGTTGTTAAAAGTCACGGTAGAATAGAGACGTACATTTGTATACTCATTTCCAACCTTAGCGCCGACATAGAAACCGATTTCATTATACCTGGCAGAGATCGTGCTACCCATATTCTCATAGTACTCTCGTACATCAGAGGTGTTTAGTTTAATCTGGATCTCTGCAAAAGTTTCGATTCCATTTGCGCCCTGTTCATCGGTGATCCGACTTGTGACCTCTGTACCATCCGCATCGGGGTTACTGGAATTCTTAAGGCAGGTTTTGATCACAGGAGTTTCATTGAACTCTTTGAAATACCAGTTATTTGCACTGGCTTCAAACACCTTACCAAAGTACTTAGCAGATTCGGATCCACTGGGTGTAGACGCGGTAGTTCTGCGTAGAGGAATAGGATTCTTTAGTTCGTACTGCCAGGTCTTAGGTGCTACGACAGATCCAAACTGTTCACTTGCACCGCCATTACCAACACCGAATAGACAGAGGGTTGGTCTGTTAGCGCTACTGGAGCCTCTAACGATTTCGGGGGACCAGTTTGCATCTACACCGAGAAGATTTTCCAACGCCCGTATTGCGCCGCCAACCACAACGGTATTACACGCGATTTCACGAACCACACGGTGCTTTCCACGGATACCTAGAACCTCAAAGAGACGTCCCTGCGGAGTATATACTCCGGATTTCATCATCTCAGCTTTATTTACAACGATAAGATCGTCTTCGGGAATGGATAGACGATCACTCATCCGAAGAAGTTCATTCATGATAGTGTATCTCCTCCTCGTTTTATTGGTCGATCAGATTTCGATCGCCTTAAGCGAGGGGCGATCATCCTCTCCAGCTTCAAAGGGAAGCAATGTTTCAGTATCGATAATGTATGAACCGTAACCAGGATAGACATATTCATAGAGTACATCTACCTGACGTAGATCATTCATAGTTTGAATGTCTGCTGTACGAATTTCCTCATCCCCTCGATCGAAATAATCGATGTTGGTTCTGATGTCGCTCTCGATAACCGTTTCCGTGGTCGAAGAACTCTTGATCTTATCCATGGTTCTAAAGAAGTTCTGTCCACGATCACGAATAACAAAAACGAGATTGAAATCCAAAATTTCTGCTTTAGCAGATTTAAAGAATTTGAGAATTTTTAGTAGCGAATCCAGTATCGTATTCGCTTCGGTGATTCCACTTGTGGCAATGGAAATGTATTGTACACTATTGAGCATATCCTCAAACTTGATAAGGGAAATGTTCAATTCAGAGTTTAGACTGCTATCCTGTAGTGTAAGATAGCGCTGTAATAGGTTTGGATTATATGCATCCAACATGGTCTGTAGATCTGGAAAGATGTTTGACCCATTTGAGATACACACCCCATCAGGATCTTCAGAATCGATAGGAAGACCATCTTGTGTACGGTCATTATCAATGATAAGAGCATCGGATTCATTCGGATCTGTATAGGTGCTGGTCATTTCCTTAGAAGTGAGTAGAGTTCTATATAGATCACGATACGCCTCAAATTCCCTTATGGAAGTGGCATCCAGATATTTTTGCTCAATAAGGGAACGAAGCTCTTCAATAGCAGTATAGCTATTATCATAGTCCTGGAATGTGTCAAAAGAAAGAGAGTCTATGAGTTCATAGATCTTACTATTGGCACTGTTACTCCTGGAGGTATATTGGTTAGAGTTTGCTCTACGGATGACATCGGCAATCTGCTCGAAGTTGAATCCTAGAGTTTCTGCAACGGCAGGAATCCTGTCGGTGATTGTTTCTTCATAGCCACAGATACGTGAGATAAGCATAGAGATATATATGACAATATCAAGTATGCTTACATTGATTGCAACGTCTGTACTCACATCCGGCCAACTTGTGGTCAAGATGGAAGAATATGTTGCATTATCCAAGATCATTCGGAACACATATGCGCTCTCGTACGCGATCTTCATCATATCGATTACGGTATTGATACCGAGATACTTGGACTCGATGAAATTTATGTTTGCTCTACTTTTAGCATTTTGTAGATTAGAATCTTCTACCCAATACGGATCATTTCCGGTCACTGTCACATAGTCAACGTAGCTGCTATCATCAGAGATGACCATAGCCGGATCTTCTCCAACAGGAACCTTAGAGAAAAACCAGTCGTAGGAGCTGTAGTCCATGATTACTCGACCGTTGGAATCAAAGATAGGAATACCTACTTCATACCAAAGGGCAGAACTGTCTTCTAGTACGTCATCAAATTCAATGATATCTCCAGACTCATCATCGATGATAAAACCGCCGGCTTCACCATCTTTATATTTGATATAAAAGATTGGATTTCCCAGCTCATCGGTAAGATGCTTCTTAACGAGAAAGTAGTTATAGAGCTCCATAGAGCCCACTTCGAAGATATCGAACAGATCAAAGAACACGTTGTCAGATCCCTTTCCGGAGATCAAGCGATTGATGTTTTTAACAACCTTTCGATGATATTTGATCGGTATCTCAGAATAGAATGGCACGCTGTATGCATCGTAAACGATTTTCAATGATTCCAGATCATAGAAATCTCTGGTAAAGTCTGCTCTTAGGTAGACAATCTGCATCTGATGGATTGTGATAAATAGAATCGACATCGCAAGAAAGCTATCGTAGAGACTATTATCACGCTTAAATGCATTAGAATAGTAGACGGAAGTAACCATCCGTCTACTAGCCTCGTAGTTTATATCCCAGGCTTCATTTAGAGACTCGGATTCACATTCATCACGCCAGAGTAGTGAAAATCTCTCTGCAGCTCTTGCCACATAGAAATCGACTTTTTTTCTTCCGATATGTCGAAGATATTCTTTTGTCGGATTTGCACTGACCAGGTTATCAAGAACCCCATCCATTTCCATCGCATAGCGAACCGCCGTTGGGAGTTCGTTGACCGGAGTATTTATCATCTCAACTTCCTGGGATCGATCGATCAATCCCTCATCGATATACTCATTTACCTGATCAGAAGTAAGATAGAATCGTTTGCTATCATCTAGATCCGGCAATCCCATCAACATCCGATAGTAGCTATTGGTTTCCTGATAGAGTTCTATCCAAACCTCGTTTTGAGCATCCCAGTACTCATAGTTACCGGACTGCGGATTTTTTGATCTGAGAGCATTTTGATAGGCATCCACCAGTCGATCTCGATCATCAACCGGAATTTTATTCTTATCGGATGCGTATCGATCGATGATATCATCAGATACACCGAACACGTTTCGAAGTATTACTCGTGGAAACGAGCGGATAGCAGAAAATATAAGCCTACCCTGGTTCGCAAGCATGAATATTTCAGACCGATATCGATCATAGACATCGGAGCTTTCAGATGCGTTAGCGAGAGCCTGGTTTTTCCAGATGAGGCCAGTGGACAATTTTAGTATATACTGCTTAAATACCTCATTTGAATACGATACGTTCGCCTGGGTATTTTTCCCCATACGGTGTCTCACCAACTTTCTATTTTTTCTCTTAGAGAGCTTTGAATTAATGAGCTGTTTGCCTATAATCCGGTATTTTAGCCGAAAAACAGCTCTATAATTAGTAAGTTAGTGTTTCTAAAAGGAAGTGCAAGATATGACCAACGAATTCGTTCTCAGTGGATACTATGGCATCTTTCGGCCACCGTATTCACTTATCAATCCAAGTTCTGGTGGGTCAGTATATGTTGTGACCTCCCAATATAGGAATACCCTGGTACTAATTCCGCTAGTACCAAATTTTTTTACCGATGTTGTAAAGATCCTAAATCGTATTCCTTCCAGAAAGATCTTCTTTGTGGTTCCCGATATCGGCCCAAGGTTTATTTCTGACTATCTGGCTAGCTGGTACTATATTAAGAAGGTACTTCAGTTTGAATGCACCCTGTTTTCTAGATATATGCCGGAAGAAAAGGTATCAGAAGAATTTTTAGCAGATATCATCAGAAACGTAGATGAATCCACATCGGTAATAGTCTATCGTGACCAAAGTGACGTCTCGGTGCTTCATTTCCAACTCACTAGGCTTCTGGTTGACACCGCGGCTCCATACGCATGCGATGTGATTCTCAATGATACGGATAAGAGGAAAATTCTTCTCTGTGAAGCGAACGAAAACAAAATCCAATACTACAATTCGCATCCACTATACGATGAGATTCACACACCCTTTGTAGAAGGAACGTACCCAACAATGAGCTATCAGGATATCATGCGAAAATTCCCCAGAATGGTTAAATACCTGGTGGTAAACCAGTTCGGTAGTTATGAAGAAGTGCAGTACGCTCTCTCAAAGGGAATTCATATAGGAAAGCTGGTGAATCTATGATTCTCTATAGACAGAATTTTGCTGAAGGGAAGAAGATTCGTCCAGTAAGGAACATGCAAATTCATATCGATGAACTTCCCCAGCGTTCCGAACCCAAATATAACACTCCAAGAGATCGTGAAAAGTACATTAAAACCATAGAACAGCTTGTCAGAAGAAGTGATCCATATAAAGCGTACATTAGGTTCATTAGAGAAAATTTCGATATGAATCAGTGTCTGATTCTAAAGAATGTGCGATCTGTATCCGGAAAACACTACAGAATCGAAATTCATCATGAACCGTTCACTCTTTTTGACATAATCGAAACCGTCATCAATAAGCGTCTACAGCTAGAAGAACCAATTACCACACTTCCTGTTTCGGACGAGGTAATGGGACTTCACTATGAAGGAAAGGTTGGCCTTGTACCGCTCACAGTAACCATGCATGAACTGGTTCATAGTGGTAGGGTTTTTATCCCCCTTCAGTACGTATATCAGGACTATGCTGGTTTTTTCCGAGAGTATGAGCACTATTTCAACCAGAATACGGTAGATAAGCTTGAAGCTAAGGTCAATCTATCTATGCATTCAGACTCAATCGTAAGCGATGCTCTGGATGTTGAGTTTGTCTACACGGAAGTTGATGGCTTTAGTTTCCCAGAAATTCCAGAGGAATGGAAAAATGCCATATCAGGTCCTGACGATGTAAACGAGATGGAAGTGATTCTCGAGTAGAGGGGGTGGAGGTCTTGGAAGAACTACCCAAGAAAATCCTGATAATCCGAGATTGCTCGTTTATCCTCCCAGACGATTTCAACGGAAATACCGATGATGCCTTTCGGGAGTTTTTAAAATACCAATCCGAGCATTCGAAAGAAGCTCGATATACCGCTGACTCATTTGGTCTCTTTTCCACGTTTAACATGCTGCTTCACAGTACGAGTGAGGCAAGAGTATGTGGCGAATATGCGCTACTGGAATATAGAGACGGACAATATCAGATTAGCAATGGTCCAGAATCTGATCACTAACAACCATCATACATGCATAGGCTATTAATAGCCTATGCATGTATTTCTTTTTATACAATACATATATACTAAATAGCAAAAATTCAAGAATTTTTCACGAGGTTATGATATGAGCAGTCAAAAAGACGAATTTTTAAAATCATTCCTTCCTGAATCTATCCGTGACCTCGATTATACACAGATTAACCTCGATATCACAGATCTGTCTCTATCGGACATTTTGAGAAACGTCAACAAACTTTACCCCCAGAATACAAGAAATAGAATGTCCATTGAGGGTGGAGAACTTGCTGTAGGAATAATGTGTAAAACAGAGACAATTGATCCATATAATGGCGTATTTCTTCTGATCTGTGGAAAAGATATCGAAGTAAACATCACATCTTGTAACTATATTGTCCTTTCTATCTCAGAAGAGCGAATTAAAACGGAAGAAGGACTGCAGGATCTGATGACAGATATTACAGCATATCTGATTACAAACTTTTCAAACGAAATGCGAAATCTTCCAGATTTTTATCGAAAATTTGTGTATAACGAAACCGAACTCTATGAGGATTCAGATGAATATAGCACGGAAGGATATTAAGAACCATAGACAGGGCGACGGCCCTGTCTATGGTTTTTCTATTTTTTCGTGGGCCCCAGCCTATAGAATGTAGAGAAAAATAGTGTATTTTTACCACGATTAGTCAGGTCCAATATCCCCTATATATAGAAAAAGATGCAGGATATCGTGACTTCGGTGAGTTTCGCTCGTGTGTACTACGTTGGCAATGCCGACAGCGGCCCCGCCAACGCCGCGCTTGGTGTCCGTCCCGTTTTCTCCAGTAATTTTAGGGTTCCATTATTTCTCTTATAATAAGCGTTTTAGAGAGGAAAATTAGTTTGTTTAGATTTTTAAACGGTAATAATTGTGGTATATTTTTAAATAGACGGAGGTGAATTCAGTTGGGTATCTTTTATATAAATGAAACTGCAGAGGAACGAAAAGCTCATGAGAAACAACGTGATCAAGAACTCCGAGAGATTGCAGCCGAGACCATGAGAATCGTTCAAAATGTAGGAAAAGACGTGTTTCCTGACTTTCTTTGGGAAGCTCAGATCAACGATTTTGAAGTTTCCGATGACTATCGTACAAAGGCATGCTGTACAAATCCTGCTGTACTCAGAGCATATTCGATTGGACGAAAGTATGCAAACTATTGGGAATATCTAGAAGCATTGGATGCATATACCGAGTATGCAAAGTATATCGAAGCCGTATTCGGAAGTTTTGAAATGATGCAGAGGGCAAATCGGGATGGATATAGTTCCGTATTTATTCCACCTCTCCCGAAGTTAACCCATAAAAAGAAAAATAAACTTCTCATTGAAACCGGATTTCTTCCTAGTCGAATTGATGAGGAGTTTGAAATCGACGATGAAGTGATCAGCGAACAGATTACCGAACTCCCAGAAAATGAGCTGTCGTTCAATCCCGATGAAGAACTTCCAAAGGACATTCAAAGAATCCAGGAGAGAATGATCGGAAATAAGGCAAAATCTGATCGTGTTGCTGGCCTATTTCAGTATAATGCTGGAAGACAGTATCAGCAGGGTATGGATGCGATTGTTGCATTTCTATCCAGCGCTCCAAATGAAAGTATCCGTGATACAAAGGATGGAACGGAAAGCCTCGCAGAACAGATCGATGCTCTTCATGAGTTTGAGGGTATTCCTGCGGACATTCTTACCTATCTCCTCATGCCACAGAGTACAATCATCGCAGATGGTCGTCTCCAGAATCAAAGAGAAAGAGAACTGTCTGAGCTCATTGGAATTCTCGAGACTAATGGATTTAATTTCCTTGAAACCTCTGCCACAAAGGGTCTGAAAACGGCAGCGGTACGTGCACTGAGAAGGAAATTCGGAGAAGATGTCGATCTTTCCAAGATGACCAAAAAGCAGCGTAAGAAGTATAAGAAGAAAATGCGCGAGTATGAAGAGGATAAGCGCAAAGCCATTGCAGGTGACAGAAGGATTCAGCAGCAGCTCCTTAAGAATCGAATTCATCTCAGTAGATCTGAGGGCGAAGAATTTGGAGTTGATAGCTTGAATGTTAATTTTCATCTATCAGATGTGCTTGGAGGGTTTGAAGACGAATGAGTTTCGGATTTGGAAATCTTCTGTCTGATATGTCCGATGAGGTTATCCATGTAGATAACCTCATCGACTATTTTATTCCAGAAGATAAGATGAAAGCTCTGATGTATACATGTCTCAGAGTAGATATTCCAGATAATAATGATAAGGCAAAGATCGTCTCTATGATTCTCGGACCGGAGTTCATTGAAATTGGGACTGGAACCAATCGAATTGCCTATAAGCACAATGGTGTCGTTGTTAAGGTCGCTCTAGATCGCAGAGGACTTACAGATAATCTCACAGAGTTTAAGAGATCTTCCGAACTTGAAGTGTGGCTAGCGCGTACCTATGAGTCAAACTATCTAGTTAACATCTGTGAGTATGTAGAAGTACTTGATCAGGACGACTTCTATATAAATGAATCGTCAATCAAAGAGATTCTGAAAAACATTTCTCAAAACTATCTTTTCGACGATATCGGATTCACCGAAAAGAATTCCTATAATTGGGGAAAGAGAGAAGCAATTCTCACAGATGACGAAAGACGCCTCTATGGATCCATGGCCGATGATATATATGATGTGGTAATTCTTGACTATGGATATCTGTATCCACTTCATGGGCAAAAGAAAGAACTTTTCAGATGTCCAAAATGTCATCATGAGCTGAAATGGAATGGCAACTTTACGATGCTCGGCTGTACAAATGCTCAATGTATGCTGCAGATCACACCCATGCAGTTGAGACATCGGATGAATCTTGATATGGAAGATCTGGAGAATTCTCTGATAGCAAAATTTAGTGAGATAAAAACACCCAATCTAGCAAAGATCGAAAGAGAACTGTTGAAGATCAAGCGGAAAGGAGAAGAATCATGATTGTCATCATGAGCCAAAAATTCTGGACCAAACACGCTCCAAAGCTCGTTGAACCTGCGGACTATATCGGTGTCGATGGAGAAAACTTTGGTCTTACTAACAGATCCGCAGATAGTTCGGCCATAGCTACAAGATACAGCCACATGGTATCGATGGGAAGCTATACACCGGAAGGAAGACTCCTCACCATACTTAAGAAAATGAAGCGTGGTGAGGAGATTAATCCTAGGAGATATCGTCATGAGGTAGAACTCTATCTAGATGATGTGTCCTTCATCGCCTGTGTGGTTAAGACCTTCAAAGCACTCTATAGCTGCGGTTTTGATTCCCATCTGAACGTATTTCTCATTCTTCCGAACATCATTTATCGGTATCTTGGAGATCCGATCATGAAAGAGATGATCGATCTTGCAGGTCTGGATTTTCGCTTCATTTTCAACCAGGAGGAACTTAAGGAGTTTGGTTATAGTAAGCTCTCCATTCCTCTTGGTAAGAAACGACTGAAGGAGATTTCCGATCGGGTCAGTGTTTTGGAAAGAAAGTACAAGATCAAATATACCAAGAAAAAAGATTGGGACGATGACGAATGAGCATTCAGTGGACCAATCGAGATCTGAATTTTCTTCATCATGAATACATTCGGGAGTACGACATAAAATCTGCCAATACCTCACTCATGTCCTACTATGGTCTGATGGACGAATCGGATATCCAGAAGATTGAAGCTCTTCCTAAAGAAGAAAGAGAGATAACCGTTGGTAAACTGATGAGAAAATCTCAGAGTTTTTCTACTGGCCTAGAAAAAGCATTCACAGACATCATTGAAGAATTTCTAAAAGCAAACGGTTTGGAAAAAGAAACAGACGTCATATCCATTAAGAAAGACGCCGTGTTTGTTCGAAATAGGACAGTGAAGAAAACCACATTTGGTGATTCGGTCACATTTCGTCCAAAGGGAGAATACAGTGGCTTCATACAGATCCCCGGACTTGAGTTCTACTGGAAATTTAATCA
>Ga0265298_10001548_pt1 | contig 34162 bp, 51 predicted proteins | sample AusTroGonzalo_MG_3_FD_193486 | JGI IMG/M metagenome (GOLD analysis project Ga0265298, IMG submission 193486) | Bovine rumen microbial communities from tropical cattle in Woodstock, Queensland, Australia - Gonzalo_01 | ecosystem: Host-associated > Mammals > Digestive system > Stomach > Rumen ... | reverse complement strand
GGTGCCTCCGGCCCTGGGGAGACCCTTCCCCACCCCAGCGGCGCTCCTGAGCAAGCAAGCGTTCACCAATCACCATCCGTTACGTTTACCCGCCTGATCACATTCTTTGTTATCTTGTTTCCTTTGGCTGCATTGCAACAATAATGAGCTGCTTGCAAGTTATTCCAATCCTGAGCGCAAGCCTTTGGAGATGTATAACCAAACTCTTTCCACCGGCTGACAGGTTTTATTTCATCTATCACAAAAGATAACGGATGTTGTGCATTACTTGGCTCATCGTAGTGGATAGGACCGAGACGGCCCTTGCAAATGCCACAGGGTGCATCCATTGCCCGGAAGCGTGCTCTGTGTTTGCGTCTGAGATTGCCATTGCTTTGGCGTGGATTTGTCCGTCCTCTTGGGTTTGCCTCTGACAAAATGACCCCCTCCGGTATATTTTCTATATGCAAAAGCGACAAGCAATACTGCCTGCCGCTTAAGGGAATAATACATGGTCTTGAAGGAAGAACATGATTTTACGCTACTATTATAAACTTTTTTCTTGTGAGATTGTGTGTGGAATTTTATAATCAAGCATGGCATTCTTGTAAATCACTTCAAAATATCCCAGCGCTTCACCATGCAGGACTCGGACATAATCGTAATCATATCCCATTTCCTCATGGATGACATAAAACTTTTTGCATTCCACATAACGCTTGAACAGGATCTTTACATATCGGTCATCATCAAGGTGCTGGATCTGTTCCGTGATCATGTTACGCATGGATTCAAGGCGAACCTTTTCTGTGAAGATCTTTTCTTCCATTTCAATGAGCTTTAGCACGTTGCGTTCTATTGCATCCGCCTGGACAGATACTTGCACATTGATCTTGTCGTATCGTATGGCAGCGGCACCGCCAGCGGTTTCACGTAAGCATTCCAAACGGTTCTCCATTTGCTCTATGCGGATTGATAATGATTCGATCTGTTCAAGATATTCCTTAGCATTCATTCCATCACCTCAATTGGTTTGCCCGTTCCCGCCCATGTGCGTTGTACACTTGACGGATCACAGATCAGCTTATCTGCCACACGAAACGCCTGATGCAAATATGGTGAGTTATCCAGGATCACGGAGCTTGCCACGTTCTCAAGAAAATTGTTATACTGTTCCAGCGCTTCCGGTCGCATCACCGCGATTGCCTCATATACCAGCGGGTGTGGCCGATAAATCACAGTGTGATCATACGCCAGCTCATTCTGTATCATGTTCCAATGTCTTTTCATCCTGCCAAATGGATCATGTGTGAATGTCCACAAAGTGCCACAGATCAGCGTCACAGGATGCCGCAAGCGCTGGTATTGTTCCGGTATCAGATCATTCTTGTGCATTTCAGCACATTCTACCTTAGTGGATCCACCGGTTTGTATTATCGTGCCGGCATAATTCGGAACCGTTTCATGGAATCCCACCACATCATCACAAGATCCTAAGCAGATGAAATCAGAATTGCTTGCTCCGGGATGTGTGAAAAATCTGCACCACTTCTTTTCTGCAATGTTTCCGTGATATGGTATGTAAACCAATTTGCCATATTTCTTCAGCTCATCGGAACAGCAATCCGGTGTAAGGCTGGTAACATTGTTATGATTATCATACGGATAATGGATGATGATATAATCATAACTGTTGTTATATAACGCTTTTAATTCAAGTGCATTGAATCCGGCATTGATAAACGCATCACGCTCATTGTGAAGGTGTCCACCGGGATACGTTACAAAGTCCAGCGGAATAATATCGGCACTGATGCCGCGTGTTTCCCATGCTTTGACGTATACCGGTTCCATACAATCCCACATTGCGAATTTGTACGGACAAAATGCAATGCTAATCTGCTGCTTATTGGCAGCGCCCAACAATGTGGTGATAATTGTTTCACTTGGTTTCGCCATCACACGCCCTCCCTTCTCTTGCCAGAACTGCACGATTTGCCTCATCACTTTCCTTCTGCTGGTCATCGAATTGCTTCCGCATAACAGCGGCCTTGTCGATCTCATCCATCCAGAGATCCTGAATGTAAACCCATGCTTCATGCAGGGCATGTGTGACATCATCGTGGTACATCCCGGAGTCATCCTTGCGGTTTCGGATCTCTTCACGTTCATTCCAGAGATCTTCCAGGCGGTCACGCTCATGCTCCGTGATGCAATCACAGCCGTATGCTTCCTGGATATCCTCAAAGCGCTCATAATCATTGAGGACATTGAAGCGCTTGGAAGTCAGTTCTGCATCACGTTCCATAGCTGCTTTCTTTGAGCGTGCGCGGGTTTTCTCTTTGATGTAGCGGGCCTTAGCATCATCGATGAGGAATGATGCTTTGTTGATTGCCTGTTGTTTCTGTTTTGCTATTTTCTCAGCTTCAATCAATTCGCTGGGTAATATTATGTTGCTCATTTATTCACCTTCCCTCTCCATCCTTGCGCCGCAATTAAAGCAATAATGCAATTCATCTGTATTTTTATCACACGTTGTTAAACTGCCGCAAAAGGGACATTCGACATATCCATCTTCTGAATAATCTTTCCACCGCCCCCACCTTTTCCGCAACGCTAACGGATGGCAACTCTTCCAACCTTGCCCGATTGTATGTATATGCCATGCTCATATCATTTTCAATATCTTCTTCAAAATCATCAAAGATTTTAAGCGCATCGTCACGGCTTATAGCATCCTCACAAGGCTCTCTTGTAATAAGCCCATGACGTTCTAATGCGCCTGCAACCTCTGATATGCTCCATGTATCATCTTTGCAAGGCTCTTGCTCTAATGCTTTGATTATTTCATCTTGCTTATCATAAGGACACCATTCTCTGATATAGTCTTTTGCATCTTCTTTTGTCATCCATTATCCCTCACTTTCCTGTGGCTCAACCTTGCACCCCTGTTTCTCAAGTAGTGCTAACTTTGCAAGTGCCATTCCGATTGTTGTTGCCGTTCCATATGATAGGCTTTTCTGTATCATCGAAAAATCCTCTTGTGCTATCTCCGAAAAATTGTCATTCCAGTCAAAAGGTTTTACTATGATCTCGGTCATCCCTTATCCTCACTTTCTATAAGACTATTGCCCTAATACAAACGATTTATATTTCTCTATTGCAACTTTCCTGCCCCACATCTTGACCATATTCTGATATCGTGCATCATGCTCAAACTTCTTAACATCAACATCTGGCAATGTCTGCCCTGTCTTTATAACATAACCAACCTCTCCGCATTTACACTTGATATCTTTTAGTGGCAATTCTGACGGATATACACCTATCCACCGATTTAAACATTTAAGGCATATCAATTCAGCAACTTCATATTCTGTATCATCTTCGATATATGTCATACTTCCTCACTTTCTGCCTTGTATGGTTCTGGTAATGGCATCCAAGCGATAATCGTTCCTGTTTCTTCAACCGCAGGGTTTTTACCGTGAAAAAACCACTTGCCATTAAACCAATCAAGTAATACTGTAGCATCTTCGTAACAAGCAAGGTATACTCCGTTTTCTTCCGGCAATCTCTCAGAAACAGGAATCCACTCATCTACCTTTTCAACAACTTTCACAGACGGAATATTTTCCACAAAGTCATACAACTTGTTATATGCACCATATTCCTCAACGCATTGGCAAAAATCGTTTATTGCGGTCAAAACATCGCCACGATGGATAGCATCATCACTTTTTGGTGGTTCGAGTTCTGAAATGCTTTTCACGGCTTTTTCAATGATTTCGTCCTTGAATCCTACAAAGTTGATCCTCAGAATTGCTTTGATTGCTTCACTATTCATCATTTTTTTTTCACCTACCTCTCTTAATGTTTGCAAAGGTCGTAATCATACATTGATATTGTTACGACAGGTACACACCACCTGTTTGATTCTGTACCTCTTAACCTTATATCAGTATAAAACGGCGATTCAGTAACCTCTCTGTCAGCATACTTATCAAAATTTTTACTGCTATTCACATACGATTTGTGATATGTCTTTCCACTGTATGCGCCTTGAATTTCATACATTACTCCATAACCTAATAAATTTTTCGCTTCATTTACTGTCATCTCTGTTCACCTACCTCTCCATCAACATGATTTATCATCTTCAATGCATCCGCAACCTGCATACCACTCTGTGGCGTGCAACCTATCCTTGCCATCTTCCCTGTCCCGGTAATACTCATATGCAGCTCTTACCCAGGAATACTGCAGACAGGTATCCACATCACAGTTATTTTTCTGACATTCCCTGTCAACATACCGCTGGAAGTCTTTGTTTGTGTTGTAGTAGTTTTTCAAACTGATCACCTCATTTTCTGAGGGGAAGAAAAAATTATTTTTTACCATTGATACCATTGATACCATTGATACATCAATGGTGCCATCAATGGTAATACACCCCCATATCAATATATATAAATAGTAAAAGAGTGTGTAATAGGTATAGTATTTATGCGGCTCTTCAATGGTAGCCTTTTTATTTACTATTGATTCATCAATGGTAATCAATGGTAAATTTATATAAATTATCCTTCCCCCATTTGAATAAAACCGTCGTTTACTTCATCCAGATCAATAGGCGGGTAAATTTTCCAGATATAAGGGGCATTTCCGTTTTTGATCTTTTCAACCTTAATGCCATCATATGCCATGAACATACCTTGCATCTTGCTCATAAAACCGCCAACCTGTTTGTTGCTTTCCACAAGGCCAATTTTGAAATCAAGGGCCTTTTCCAATATTGCACCAGCTCTCCCGCTCCAGGGTTCAACACAAGTGTTTGCTATGTTCAAAACCACGTTTCTGATCTGGCTGTCAAAATACTCTTGTTCTTTATCTTCCCGCTCTCTCTGATCTTTGTCACCAACCTCAGCAACGCCCTTATACTCCCAGCGGCATTCCTTATCGTTGAATTTGATTTCATGCATGCTCTGACGCACTTTACGGCCTGTTATAAACATCTTTGCATCAAGATCCGTTCTCCGTTCCTTGCTAAGAACCACTACAGCATCAGCGGCACCGGTCACGCCATTCGTACCGGATACATTCATCATTTCATCTTCAGCATGTATCATTTTGGTGGTATGGGTAACAACCACAATGGCAATTTCCTTTTCCTCTGCATAGGCTTTTAGATCTTTCCCGGTTCTATAATCGCAATTGTAGGCACTTTCACCCTTTGCCTGATGATGCTGGATGTAGTTTAATGTATCAATCACCACAAGCTTTGTCTGAGGGAATTTCTCAATGAATGCGTCAAGCTGGAAGAGAAAACCCTCACTCAGATGCAGCACATCATTAAAAACAAAGTGAAAATTTTTCGGAGCGTCCTGTGTTACCATATTCAACCGCTCTTGCTCAAATTTTTCGCCGTCTTCCAATGCCAGGTATAGGGTGTCCGATTTATGGGTCTCAAAACCCAAAAACTTCTCACCTTTTGCCACCTTCAAACACATATCCAGCATCAGCCATGATTTACCCGTCTTAGGCGGGGCCGCAATAACCGTTTCCCCTTCCGGGATCATTCCTTCAACCGCAAAATAAGTTTCCGGGAACTCTTTATGCTGCAGATCATAAGAAGAAATATATTTCCATGCGGGCATATTCTTCTTTATTTCTTCCACATTATCTGTCTGTTTGGTGATGATATACTGCTTGTGAACCTTCCAGCCGCTTTCGATCCTGGCATCACTTTCCGTCTGATCATATGCATCAGGTTCAAACTTCAACCTCAGATCTTGCCACGATTTATCAATACATGATTTGTGAAGGCAGCGGAATCCGATAGCTCCGGAAGGCTGCACGATCACCATACTGTCAGGTGCTCTGTGACTGTTGTTGAACGGGCATTCATCCAGGACATATTTAACAGCTCCGTCTGGTGTGGTGTTTACTTTATTAACACCAATACCATGCTCAGATAGCCAGGTTTCAACATTAAACTCACTGGATCTCTTCTGGATCCGCGCCGGCTTCTCTTCTGCTGGCAATGTGGCGGCCAATCTTTCAAAGCATGCCCGCTCAGTGGTGCGGATTTTGCCAGGGACTTTCACGATCTGACTCATCCTGTGGGGCCGTTCTTCCGTGTCAGCTCCCTTCCTTGCTATGGATCCATAAAGCTTGCTTACCCTTGAAGGGTTATATACAGATCTATCAATATCCACCTGGTCATTTGTGAAGATGGCATCAAGGGCATACAAGCACTGTTTTATCAGTTTTTCATTCTCATCATTGTTTGGTAGATCTATCGCATAAAGAAGATGGCAGCCATTCCCAGATAACGCCTCAATTGGTTTACTGAATCCCATATTGGCAAGATACTCCTTGACGCGCCCTGAGCTTGTTTTAGCCGCTTCCAGCTCTTCATTGGTGGAACTTATGCCGCTGTTACGTTTCGGGTCAATATCGACCAAAAACCAGCGATATGCAGTGATATCTGAATCACTTGTGGTATCGTCTATTTGTAAAAATCTCTCATGCTGCTCTCTGGAATAACAACCTTCTGCAATTTCATTAAGGGTATAAAACACATTTGCCCGGCGTAGATCTATTTTGTTAAACGCTGCTTCCAGATTTTCCGTTCCTTTGAAAAATCCGCTGATGGTTTGCTTTCTTTTCCCGGAGCCGATCAGGATCCGGATCTCATAAAGAGCATTGTTCGGTTTGAGTATTTCAATACTCTTTTTCACTCTTTCAATGTCAATGTTATCCATTCCCGCTCCTTAATAACTCAACAATTCTCTTGCCTGTATCTTCTTTTTCACAAAACTGAAATTCCACCCCATACCGTTCTGTTATGGTAGATAAACTTTTATACAACTGTTCCCCAGAGATAGCCATTTTTTTCGGCTCAACCTTCACTCTTTTGGGTCTTCCGTTAACCGTGACCCATTTGTAGAATTTTCTACGTGGGTTTACCCAGAAAAAAACGTCTTCAAGAGTGGCAATCTCTTCCCCATGCTCACACAATATGATGATTTTTATGCCTTGCTCCTGTGCTCTGATCAACTCATTCCGGAACCGCTCATGCTGCTGTGTTACATTGCCACATAGCTCTTGCAAATCCTTTTTTCTGTCTATTACAAGGCGCGGGTTATCCAGGTTCATATAATCGCCAACATACAGTTTTGAACGGTAGTGCTGGACTCCCAGCGCATCAAATTGTTTCTCAATGCGCTGGATTTCAGCCTTGTGTTCTCTTGTATCACATTGGATCGTCATAATAATCAACCCCACGGAATAGAATCATCAGCACCCTCAGGGATATTCATAAAACCATCACCATCAGTTTTCTTTGGCCTGTCAAGATAAACAGGATCCGGCACAGTAGCATCAGCAGCCTTACTCAACTCACAGAACCAGCGCAACTCTTTCCGCATGGTGATTTTCCCCTGGTATTCGTTTTCAACCTCTCCGAAAACGCCACCGATCTTCTTATTCTTGAACTGAGCCGCGAATTTATCACCCCAGATTGCTTCACAATTGTTTGACTTCTCAAAGCTGGTGATAAATCCCTTGAGCTTCCTGGAACATTTCCCGTCAGAATCTTCACAGACAATGTAGGCTGTGCCGGCATGGGGCCATTTCTTATCCGGTCTGATATCATCCTTGAACTCTTTAGTGAAGAACTCCGGCTGTACATCGCTCTTGTCAAAATCAAAGAGCACCACAAGCATATTCTTGTTTGTTTTGGATTTTGTCTCCACTACCTGTTTGATCACCATTTTGTGACCACCTACCTGTGGCGGGGTATAATTACCACCCACCTTTACTTCATCATAAGCTGTTGGTTTTTGCATTTTAGTTACCTCTCTTTCTTTTTCTCATATACTCATGTTCCTGGTAAACACTGAACGTATATGCAAGCCTTCTTGCAAGCTTTGCACAATAGGGGTTATTCTGCACAAACGCATCACATCCCTCTGTCAGTGCCTTCCAATAATCATCGTTATCCTCAACGATGTAATGCGCCTGGATAAGCTCATAAAAATCTTTAAACATCTGCCGTTCCGGGTCTTTAGGCGTGAACTCTTTACGCACTCAGATCACCCCCGTTCGCCACAGTTTCAATCAACTGCTGCATTTCCTCATCGTGATCCATTTCGCCACTGAACCAATAATCGCCATTGGTGATACCTTTGCACGCTATGCACTTTGTGCCGGATATCTCATCGGGATCTATGCTGTCATAACATTCGGTTACAAATCTCTCCAGCCACTCAGGACGGCCATACAGATCATGGCTGATCCTGTCGATATCACGCAGCGTTTTCTCATGATCAATCTTCTTTCGTGAAGCAATCTGTTTAAGCAGCTTATCACGCTTTTCCTGTTTTTCTTCCTCTGTTAAATGCTTGCCATCAATGGCATTGAGATCCTTTTTGCGTTCACGCATCTTTGCCCGCTGTGAATAAATGATCCGCGCTTTTGAATTGATACGATCTTTTATTGCCCGGAGCTTGTCACCCGGTTCACATTTGTTTGCTTCACTCTGAAGGCCCCGCAATTCACAGACGCGAACTTCCAGATCCTCAAGGATGCCTTTGATTTCCTTCCGGTATTCCTCAGCGCGCTTTTCATAATCCATGCTATCTTCCAGGTCAGCCATTTCCTTTGTTGTAACGCGCTCCCAGTATTCATCAAAATGCGTCAGATGGTAATTGCGCTCATTGAGTGTGGCGGTATTCTTTGCCCGGTCGCGCTTGTAAAGAATATCAATCAGCTTTTCATAATTCTCACACAGGCGGCCGCAATACACCCAGGATGATTGGAAGCCGATCTTGACCGGAGCACCAACGCCGCCCAATTCTGCCAGCTTTTCTCTCAGCGTCATTTTTTACCACCCCCAACACTGAACCCGTAATATTCACGGATTTTGCTGTCAACGAACTTCAGATCATTCGGGATCTCAAGATCCTCAAACATATCCTCAGGGGTTTTCGCTGTGCTGGTGCCGTTGCTTTGTGTAAGGAATTTGTGATTTTCGCAGAGAATAACGATATCAAAACAACCTTCAATAACAAGCTTCTCATCAAGCATTTTGCCAATGGTCTTAACCTTAGTGGTGCCATTGGTATCAAGCTCTGTGTGGTGCAGAAAATACACGATCTTGTCTTCCTCAGGAAGATTGTTGATAAAATGAATCAGATTTCGGAAATTGGCAGCTATATCCGTGAATTTGTCGTATCCCTTTTCCTTAGCACGATCAAACAGCTCTGTTGACAACATATACTGGCTGTCATCAATAACCACAGCCTTTGTCGGTGCTGATTTAATCGCCATCTGCAGCCAGGAATAACGTGCTGCATTCACTTGTGCATAGCTTGTGATTTCCTCGTTTGAAAAGTTTTCGGGGATCCTTGCCGGTTTGATATCCGTCTTAAACGGAAGGCGTGCTTTTTCAACACTTATTACTGAAACATCTTTTGCCTTAAACTGTTTGAGGGAATATGTTTTCCCGGAACCGGAACTTCCCATCAACATTACCGGTATGCTCATACTGTGTATCTCCTTTCAATCAAAAATATCGGGGCCATCATCGACGGGCAAATCTTCAGCTTTATCCAGCTTTGCCAGCATACATGTACCGCATAACTGTTCATCACTTGTCGGATGGATGTATAACTCATCACCGGATACCTCTGAACCGCAATCATCACAGAAGTAATGTGGTGTTTTGGTGCTATGCGGGCATCTGCTTCCGATGCATGGCAACCCACAGCCGACACAATCATCTTCATAACGGATCATAGCCGTCACCATCTTTATTCTTATACATTTCGATAATGTCATTCGGGTAATCGGTATCAAGAATACATAAAATCATCGTTGCATCCACTGTTACGTTATCCAGCGTGCCGAAACGATTATCCGAATCGTTAACAGCCACCCGATTGATCAGATTGATAATGGCATTGATCTGTGCCATAGCTTTACCATACCGGTATTCCATTTCGGTATAGTCATCAATGAGGGTTTTCAAAACGTCATCCATAATGTCTCCTTCCTATAACTCTTCAATAGCTTTGAATACTTTTGATAATTCTTTTAAAGCCGTATATTTTTCTTTGAATCTCTTAAGATCAGCAATGGCATTTTTTAAAATGATTGCTTTTGATACAGGATCACTGAATGCTTTGTCAACGCGAATGTATTGCGGCTTATTTTGCGGATTGTGCGGTGATGAAACAATGTTTACAAACGCTCGCTTGGTATAATTTGTTTCGCTTTTCGTTACAATCAACGCACCGATGATGCATCCCGCCTGCTGTGTTCTGTACTTTTCTGCTGCAATACTGTCATTCCATTCAAATAACTTGTGCATCACACTGTTTTCAGGTCTTGCTCTGTCAACAATCGCTTCCGGAGTGATGTATCCGTTTTCCCTTTCAATCTGCTCAAATTCTCTGCCGGCATCTTCAGGTTTTACTTTTGCATACAGATTAGTGCTCCATTTATATGCCATTTCCATGCTTTCACCTCCTTTCGTTTTTGTTCCTGCCATAATATGACATACCTCAACGGAACTGACCTTAACTTACCTCCCTCGACAAACCATGCCTGCCCCACCGGACCTGTCCCTGACATGCCTCAGCCAAACGCACCGCGTCCCAACAGAACATACCGTGCCGTTCCGTGCCACGCCTGCCATACCTTGCCATAGCTCGCCTTTACGCACCCTGCCATAGCCACAACAGAACTAAACTCACCTTGCCTGCCTCAACAGGCCTCGCCTCGCCTCATGTCACCAGACCATGACTCGCCAAAACGAACCTTAACTTGCCCCGACTCGCCTGCCAAAACCTACCTAACCGGACCAGTCCCCACAGAACCTTGCATCAACGCGCCGTGCCTCGCCTGCCTAAGCTGTCACAGTCTCAACATGGTATCTTCCAAAATCGCCATCCTTTTCAGGTCTCCACTCGCCTATCCCACAGCAATAACCACCTGCATTGATGCAATTTATTATCTGTTCAAGGCTCATGCCGCCTGAAGCGTTGTATTCGAGCACCAAATCCATATACCAATCTTTAAACTCTCCACGGTATCTGATATCAGCTGTTCCCATTCCTATACGAACCATATCTTCACGCATTTCAGGAATACTTCCTTTTATTTCAGCCAAATCGCCGTACTCAGCTTTTAAGAAATAAGACCCTCTTAATTCCATCTGATTTTTTACCCATTTCAACCGATATGCAGAGGAATTAGCCGCCATCTTGATGGAACAGACAGGAAAACCCCACTTTGCGCCTTTTTTTACTGCTTTTTCAAATGCTTCAACAGTGCTTTCTTTTGGCATTTCTGTTAGCCAATACAAGCTCTGGATAAAATCATCAACAGGATTTTTCGGATCCTTTGCCTTTGTTTTTGTTTTTCCCATTTGAGCATCAAGCATCATCTGTTTTGCTTTCCATCCCCATGCATGAACAATTAACGGTGTATCACCAACAATCCTTATTGGCTGTTCACGAATATCCAGCGGCTTTACTTCAATTACCATCTCATCCTTTTTACTCATAGCAAATTTCTCCTTTTCTCATTCAATAACCACATACACTGTCTTCCTACCAAACTGTCTGCATTCACTCTCTGTCGGCATCCATAGATCTATTACAGAACCATTCCGAATAGATCTCCCGCCGGTATCCTCAACGGTGTAGGTGCCTATCAGCTCACCAACATTTCCACCATCGTTCTTGTAAACCTTTGCTGTCCGTCCGAACCATTCCTTCTTGGAAGCTGCCACACCCAGCCGCGTTTGTGTGCCTGTGGCGGTAGTGCCGTCAATACAATAAGCGGTGGCGATCATGGAAATGTATTCCGGCTGCTCCGGATCCACGGGGACCGGTGTGAACTCTTCCGGCTGATGCTCAAACTCCCGCGCAATTCCATCAATGGTGTCAAACGCAAAATAAACAGCAAATACAAACAAAACAACGCCTACGATTTTCATTACTCTCAAAACCTCACTCCTTTCACACGATTTATACGCCTGTTCAGCCGCTCCCCGCGTTTAACAGAATCCCGGAAGTCTTTGACCAACTCTTCTGCCTCTGCAATGATTACCCAGAACAGCACAAACGCTATTACCGGGATAATGGGGTTACGGATCACACAGAATCCATAGAATATGTAAGCAGCCATTAAAGCTATGATCATGTTTTTCATATCTCTATTTCCCCCACTTCTCCCTTACGCATGCGACTAAACGCCCAAACAGCAACAGCATCCTTGCTCTTAGGTTTCTGGAAGAACAGCTCATCATTGAGCGTCCACGCCCATTTTCCCAGACATTCTCTAAGCGGTGCCTTAAGCAGCTTGTTAGCGGCCTTCTGTGCCTTCTCAAACTCATCCACACCCTCAACAACTATGAACGTGCGCTTGTTACCATAACCGATGTACTTTTCTACCTTCATATCTTTACCCTTTCCCGATGATATCTCTGATCAGATCATCGATTTCATCAACTCCAAATACATGACGTGCTTCATACAGATCCATGATGCTTACATTGCCTGTGTTCAACCTGTGGCTTACGGCTGGCTGTGATATTCCCCACAGATCTGCAAGTTTTGATTGCTTGCCCTTAGCCATTCCGGTTAGATCTCTTATGATCTTTGCTTTCTGTCGTTCTTCTTTGCTGGCGTAAATCTTTGGCATCTTAAAGATCCTCTTTAGATTAGTAAATAAATTCTTTACATGTGTTCACGTATTGCTTCCATGCCTTGAATGAAATCGGGATATCATCAAGATCCTCTCCCTTTGTGCCGATCAGAATAATTGTTCCGCAAAGCACATCACCGGGAATCCGCAAATTGCGTTCAAGTCCTTTGATTTTCCCTTCCTCATTCACGATGGCAATAACACCGCATGTCAGTGGCACTGTTTCAATGTACCCGCCTACTGTCTTTTGCAGATTTTCCAGCGTTGTACTGATAGCGGTCATGTGACCGTATTCCTCATCCGGTCGCTTGATAATGCATTTGATCTTTCTCATACTGTTTTCCTCTCATTCAGCGGTTTTTGCTTTGTCCACAAAATAATTCAGTGGAACATTCAAGGCATCACAGATCTTTTTGTATTCGATAACATCCAGCTTGCGATCATGGATACAGATATCGGATATAACTGACTCTGATAACCCTGTTTTCTGGGATAAAAACGATTGCTTAATACCGTTTTCAACCAGGTATTCTTTGATTAACTTTCCAACCATTAAATCTTGCCCCCTTTCTGGTACGACTTCCTCGTACCTGTATGCGTGTTTATGTGTACGACCATTTCGTACTGATGACCATGATATACGATTTCCTCGTACTTGTCAACATATTTTTAGGCGTTTAGTATATTTTCCTCGTACTTTTGCCGATAATTATGATATAATCATTATGGAAGGTGGTGAAAATAATGGACAAGAAAACAAGAGAGATAATAGCAAAGAACCTTAAAAAATATCGTGAAGAGAGAAACTATACACAGATGGATATTGCCATCAGATTGAACAGCCATAAAACAACCATTGCATCATGGGAACAGGGCCGGAGCGTGCCAGATCTTGACATGGCTTATCGCGTTATGTCGTTTTACAATCTTACGCTGGATGATTTATTCAAGGAAGATGAATAACGAAAAACACCGCTATTGTTGCGCTCAATAACGGTGCATTCCGGGAATCAGTTTTGAGATGATCATGCCATCAGTAAAGCATATCAGTAGGCGGTTTTATTATAACATGAGGATGATATTATGACAATCGAAAAAGTGGGTAAGAAGTGGCGTGTTAAACAGATGCATAATGGCATCACATATCGCGTTTCCTTAGATTACAAACCGACAAACAAGGAAGCGCAACTGATCATTTCAGAAAAGATATCTGCTGATGATCCGTCTGGTGATCGTAGGGATACTTTTGCAAAATCAGCAGAAAAATATCTGCAGATAAAATCAAACGTGCTCTCACCATCCACTATCAGAGGATACAACACAATCATTCGGAGCATTTCCACCCGCTTTATGAACACAAAAACATGCGACATCACCCAGGAACTCATACAGAAGGAAATCAATGATTATTCCGCCAGCCATTCACCAAAATCCACACGCAATCTGCATGGCTTTATATCTGCTGTTTTAACGGTCTATAAACCATCATTGAGGATTTCTACAACCTTACCGCAAAAACGCAAATATGAGTCTTATACGCCGTCTGAGGACGATGTTAAAAGGATATTGAATGATGCATCCGGCACAAAATACGAAATTCCGTTCCGGTTAGGCTGCTATGGCATGAGGCGTGGTGAAATATGCGCCATCACAGACGCGGATCTGAATGAAAATCTGCTTCACATTGATAAATCAAAGGTGCTGACAGAAGATGGCACCTGGATCATCAAACCATTTCCTAAAACTACAGAATCAGAACGGACCATATACATTGATGATGAGCTTGCGGATCTGATCAGAAAACAAGGATATGCATACAAGGAACACCCAGAACGCCTCAGCAAAGCATTGAAACGTATTCAGAAACGCCTAAAAATGCCCGAATTTCGCTTTCACGATCTAAGGGCCTATTATGCAAGCATGGCACACGCAATGGGTGTTCCTGACGCTTATATCATGGCCAATGGTGGATGGTCTTCAACGAATATTCTGAACAGGGTTTACAAGAGGACCTTTACAGATAAACAAATTGAAATGAACCAACAAATTGCTGATCATTTACGGCCGCGGGCATAAAACCCGCCTCATATTCTTTTGGATAATGTTTGGATAATTTTTGGATAAAAATGATTGATATTTATAAACATGATTTATATTTTTAGACAAAACGAAAGCCCCGCAACCATTGAATTTACTGAACTTTTCAATGATTACGGGGTTTTTCACATCAGAGCGCGAGACGGGACTCGAACCCGCTGACAAATCACTCATAACGCCTTATTTTATAAGGGTGTCATTTTAGTTTTGGATAAATTCTTGGATAATTTTTTCAAACTCTTATCAAATACCCTTCCCGGAGCAGCGCCAACAGGAACAGATTTTCCTTAGCTGTGCCGGTGTAATCTGGTATGCCATTAGCAGCGGCAATCTTCTTTCTGTTCTCTTTTGAGGCGTTTACCTTGAGAGACACCAGCGCATCAATAATCGAATCAGATTTCCCGGTGTATTTTGGGTAATACTTGCTGTCGGTTTTAGGTTTCTCACCACCACGCGCCTTGCCGGTCACCACCACCACAGTGTGGCCGCGTGTTTTGGTCACAAGCACATCCCCCGTGAACAGCTCCATACCGTTCTTGTAAGCTATTTTCGGCTCAAACAGGCCGCTCCCGACCAGCACCGCACATTCTGTTGCTGTGGTGAAATTCCCAACATCCTTGCCCGTCGCATCGATGATACAGGCACGCACCAGCGATGAACAATCACATTCTGTCTTGATAGTGGTTCTGACGTTCTTACGGATGATATCCAGCCGGTTATTCTGATCATATCCAATATTCTTGTTGTTGCATGCAGTCATCATCGCGGCCCCGATCCCGGTCGCGTGATCATCCCGTTTCGGTCTGAGGATATACCATCCCTTCTTGTGGATGTAAAAATTCTGCAGAGATACTTCCCCAGCATAATCGGGTGATGTTTTCTGTTTCTGATCTCCCGTGGATCCACCGGAGAGTTTCCCGCGTTCGTCAATTCTTGCGGATCCTATTATGATCTTACTCATTGTCATTCACTTCCTTGTTATAATAGTGTGTGGAAATCCCCAGCAACGCTCCCAGGAACGCATCAATGGCGGTTATCGTTCCCACAACCTGTTCAGCATAGGGAAGGCCCCAGATCTGAGCGAGTGCAAAGTATAATGTGCCACAAGCGGGCAAAAATATCTGTGCTACCCATTTGAGCCAATCATAATTAGAATTTGATAATTTCATCCCGTTCACCTCTCCAATAATTCAACCTTAGTTTCCAACTTTGTGATGCGGTCACCGAAAGAATTGTGCTTGCGTACTTCCTCTGTAAGCATCTCAATTTTTGTGTTCATGACTTCCTGGTTAACCTTGAGCTGTGTTTCAATTTTCTTGTTGGCGGAAATGCTGGTTATTATCACGCATATTACCGACACCCCACCTGTTATTATGGCTACAATTATTGATTCCATCACGAATACTCCCCCTTTCCTAAGATAACGCCAGAACCAGCGCAAACGAATTGTTGTACCCTGATCCTGTCGTTGTGCTTGCGGTAGCTGTCAGCGTGTCACCTGTTTCATATTCAGCATTTGCCGCCACGCAGCTCATGTTCATGGCATCCGTTTCACTGAACTCAACCTTTTTTGCATCCGTGGTATCGGTCAGAGAAACTGAATGAGTGATATTGTTCTGATAGCTTACTGCTCCGAATACAAACTTCTTGCCTTCAGCACTTGCGCTTGCCGTTGCCACCTGTGCCGTATGGTTTGTTTTGATACATTATTCCGCCCATTTTACTCTCCTATCACTCTAAAGCAGAAACACGCCTTGATAAATCCGCAATCATGTTTAACAATGTCTTATTTGTAGGCTGTGCAATTACAAAAGCATTATCAGTGTCAGGCTTTCTAATCATCGGATAAATGATAGTTTCAAAAACAGTATCTTTATTTGCAATAACATAGCACTGGCACATAATATCATCAGGAATATCATCTATCACAGAATCCCCTACAGTGTTCTTTGCGTAATACTTATAGCCACCGCTCAACCCTCTTATAGCAATATACCCGACATTCTCATTATTCAAAGAACAGCCGCTCAGAATACATCCGCTAAATTCGGTCATATACCTACCATCAGGAATAAGCCTCAAAAATGAATCAGCACCAGGACTTGCAGTAGTATTTTTGATTATGATACCGATAACATTCACGCCATCATTGGTAAGTAATGTAAATGACATACTACCCGAATTAAAGGTGTTTCCGCTCCATGAACTGGCATTGCCGTTTATTGCCTTTATGCCTTCAACGGTCATCGGGATGATGTTTTTGCTGTGGAATTTTTGCACATATTTTTCAGTATATGCCTCACATACGCCTATAGCTTCCCCGATAACATTATCAGGTTGATATTTTAATGTCACATCCCCTGCATTACTCCATACGTTGTTGGTGCCTTGTAGGAGCTGTAGTTGTTCAGCGGAGAGGTGGATGGTGAAGGGTGTGGCGAGAGGGTAACAAATAGATGGTTTATTTGCTGTTATCCAATCAACAGCACTCTGCTTTGTTCCTGATATAACATTTGTGCCAATAGCAAAAGAAAATCTATAAGTACCACTACCAATGTAATGAAATACATTATTACTTCTTTCATCAACAGGAATATTTGAAAACGGTGTTGTTATACTACCAATGGACTCTGATGCACTATTTACTTTTAAATTTTCATCAATCGCTGTTGTGTTTATTCTATAAACATTTGACCATCCTGTATCTATGTTGCTATATGTTTCAGAACCATTGAATTGATAATATCCCTTATCCCCCACAAACACCGCAGACCCATCATCCTTAAGTGTAAGCTGTCCACCGTAGACCATGCCGCCTAATGTGGGATTGTAGGGGGAGAAGGTGGCATCCAATATTGCCGCATCACGAATCATGGGGTAAAATAGTGCATTGGTCAATGATTGTCCACCGTCTATTCTGATGGCAACTTTTCCACTATTTGAAGATATTGTCTTTGTAAAACTTGAAGCACTTACATTAAAATCTCCACCGCTTGTTAAAGAAAAAATACGGATAACAGAATATTCACTTACTCCACCACTAAATATACATTGTTGCCCGACTTTCAAACCGTCAATAGTGCCGTTTGCTGATGCCGAACCAATTAAATACAGAAATGTTTGTGCACTAAATGTTCCATTCGCTTTTACATTTATTACATCCCCGTTTTTATCCGTGTTTATCGTAAACGTGCCGCCATTAACAGTACAACTGTTGCCATTCCATGTATAACCCGTATTATTCGCCTTAATCCCCTCCACCGTCATAGGCAGGAGGTTTTTGTTGCCGAGTTGACAGGTGATGGTTTGACCGTTGTAGGGTTCGTAGGTGGTGGCGGTTTGTCCTTCTTCTAATTGGATATTTTTAGCTGTTCCACTAACATTAACACTCGTTCCATAAATCACAACATCTGCATACTTGGCGTTTGACGGTGTTGTAAATGTTGCGCTTGAAGTATATGAAATATAATTCCAATCAGAGTCATAAAAACCTGTTCTTATTGACGTATTAGTCAATGTTGCACTAACCGAATAGTTAGTTGACGGTTCGATTTCGACAGGAAAACCAACACCGTAACCACTGTTTAACGATGTGACCGTTACAGTTCCATTACTTATACTACAAGTTGCATTTGAAGCAGTAAAATAATTATCAAAGCTTATACCAACATAATAATGAGAAGTATCCATTACTCTTGTTGTTCTATTGTCGAAAGTAGTTGGATTTGGTGTCCCTGCTTGTCTGTCAACATCAAACAGATTCTTCCCACACCTATCCACACTTACTATGTCGTAGCTTTGTATCGCCCTTATATTTGACGGTGACGGTGTGCCACTTCCGCTCTGCGTTGCTACAACTGCAACATCTACCTGTTCTGCATAAATATCAGCCGCATCAGTAACGGTGACCACGCTACCACTTGCAGTTTTGCTTCCGGCAATATCTGACGGTGTAGCACACTCAATATTGATATTACTTGCAGTGCTTTGGTTAGCTGTGAACGTGCCAACACTTGTATTATTCCGCTTAATCGTCAATGTGCCATTATTAACCGTGGGAATGGTCGGGAACGTCTGCCATGTACCGTCACCACGCAAGTATTTTGTGCTACCTGCTCCGTCAATGGCAATAAATGCAAGGTCTTTTAAATCAGAGAAAAACTTTTTGATTTTGCCAATAATAGTTTTTAACGTATCGCCGCTTGCTATGTTCGTGCGGCTTGACGCTTCGGTAACGGTCGGTTTAGCGTCCTCAGTAATATTGACAAAAGCATTATTTTCAAAGATAAACTGCATCTTGCTTGTCAAGTCAATGTACAGCAAATCTTCCGCACCGAGTATCTCCGTTTCATACGTGCTTTCCTCGTAAAATTTCCCATCAGCTACTTTGTAATACCCTTCGATTATTGAGCCGCCTACGCCGTAGACTTTGCCTTTGTATAGTATTGCGCTCATAGTTTCTCCTTATACATTACTAAGTGTATAATCAATGGATGTGTTATATGTCCATGTTATCTCATCACCTGTGTTCAGAATCTGTTCAACACCTGTTGTATTATTCGTGAATTTCAATCCATCAATCAATGACTTAATCTTCCACGGTGACGGATAAGCAATGGTAAATATGTTTTCAACATTCAATGGTGTAGTCCGTACACTTGTGAATACTACCTCTGTATATGTACTGGAAGCCGCTGAGGGGTCACCATATGCTACGGCCGCCGCACTTCCGCTTGTGGATGTGGTGATAACTCGTACAGATGTGGGAATAAACTGTTGAGCGGTCAATGTCAACTCAACCCAACTGCCACTTTGATATGAGTACAAATGACCGTCTGTACTATCCCATTTAACAGCACCCTCAGCAGGATAACTACCACCGCCACTCTCAGCCGCATTCTCCCATGCGTGAGTGGTGCTATTGTATTTCAGCACCTGTCCATTTGACGGATTGCTGATATCCACATCTGACAGGTCTACAAGAGCGGATGCACCACCACTGCCGCCGCTACCAGCAGGATAGTTATACACAAAATACGCCTTGTTCGGGTCATCTTTTGCAGATTGCGGCAGTAAATCATAATCAGCCTTTGATATTTCAATCAGCTCTACGTCTGAGGAGCCGCCACCGCCGCCATTTGTGAAATCCCATTTGAACCATGTTTCACCAGAACTGACAGATGGGTTATTGCAGAATGATATCTCTGCATCAATCAACCCTAAACCTTCCGATGAAATGAAATCACGTAATTTCATGTGCATGGTGTAGGTATATGTTCCCGACTGTATTTCAGAACTCAGCCTGTTTGTGATGAAAAAGATATAGTATAACTTCTCTTCCTGTGCTGTAAAACTGAACTCATAATGCGGTAATGATGCCGCTGTGACAGGCGTAAACGACCCAGCGAACGCATAATACATATTATCGGGATCGTCATCATGCCATACATCAGAATCCACAGGGAGCGACCCGAAATCATTAAAACTGGGATTGGTGGTGAGCAACATTCCGAATGCTTTAGTATTATCTGCCGAAAAGTAGATATCACTTGAATGTCCCGGCGGTGTTTCTGTAGGCAATACACCAAAATCAAACGAGATATTATAGGTCTTGCCGCCCTCTATCCCTGTCAACCTGTATGCGAGATATTGTGCATCTGATGAGCCGTCAATTCTGTATGAATCAATCCTGTACCCTGTTCTTTCAAGTGCTCTTGTAGTCTTATGGTTATCCCACAGATAATAACTATATGGTTCATCAGCATGAGCTTTGTTCTGCCCCGCTTCACCCACAAGACGCATTCCACTCTTATCACCAACACGGATATATGTCTTGCCACTTGCATATCTATCTTCCAGGTGTGTTGCACCGGGTAATGCTGTCAGCTCTTGCCGTGTGTATTCATCAGCAATCAGCGTAGGGACATCACTGCCGATTGTGGCATAGTCATGCCCTTCATAGTCAACCCTGTTAAATAACCTGTTAGCTGAACCACCATGATAATAATATTCGGGATAATCGACCGTGACGCCACCTTCCTGAGTGGGTTTATATATCTTTCGGATACATTCATTTAAGTTTGTGAATATCTTTCCCAAACTCTCCCCAATACTTTCAGACAAACTTTTGTTTTCAACGTCAATGCCACCGCTGACATTCACATCATCAAAATATGACGGTGATACATATTCATTGGGGTCACTGCCAGCGCCAGCAATCTTCCGCGCAATGTTTTCAACATCTGCCGCCGTCTGTTTCTGCCCTGATGCTGTGGGAAGTACAACATCACCCGGCATTATGTTAGGGATGGTGTCAAGGAAGATAACCCCTGCTTCCGTCCATGCCGCAAGGCTGTTGAAATGAAAATCAATGCTTTCCTGCTTGTATTCTTCCGCAATACCATGTGCAACTGAACCATATGTTATGCCCCAAGTCGGTATCCTCCAATACAGATAATGGTCGTCAGGGTCTTGAACTGTTTTATAGCTGGTCATTTCAACAGTGTCTTGCCCTTCTGGAACACTAAACGTCTGAGGTGTTACATCAAGCGCATGGTCAGGGTCAGGAGCATACACTCTTGTGCATTCAAATTTAATCTTAGGGTTTTCATAGCTGTCCAACTCATTAGCTGGAATCTGTAAAGCGACAAAACGAATCATCAAATCATGTCTTTGAATACCATTTACAATGGTTTCTGGATATATGTCACGATCCGGGTATACAGTACAAAGTGCAAAATTCGACGTACACGACACTTTTACCCTTGTTATTCCGCTCTGAGGCTCACTTCCAGCAGAATACTTATAATACGACCATATATAAATAACCTTAGATATCCAATTTTCATTTGTGGTAGAACTTGCGCTCTTTTTTCTTATTGCAACAGGCTTAGGGTCGCCAGCGGAATCTTCAAGCTCCACTAATTCAAGGTCGGGTCTATTCAGTGCATTCTCATTGGCCTGCTTCATCGCCTTTTCAATCTTAGGACGCACTGTTGCTTCATCAGGGTTAGCTCCATAACCATACATGGAATACTCACCGTTGTATGTCCAATCAAAAGCGGTGATACATCCTAAATCATCATCAGCGTGGCCATCGGTGAACATAATCCTGTCACCCAAATCGTAATGAATGCCGAATACGCTTGAGCACGAAAACGGCACATATTCCATCTTAGAAAGCCGCCGCATGATAGTTGTTCTCAATTCTGTGGCTGTAGTGACTTTCGCAATGCTTCTTATAGATGAATCTCTGTGCTGCAGAAACGGATTTCCTTCAAGGTCCATTGCCACACCCTGAGCATTGGCCTGTGCTTTTGCAATGGCTTTATTGAGCCAATTCAGATATTTGTTAGTGGCCTTCAGCTTTGCCTCATCCTCTTTGAGCTTTTTGGTAGCTGCAGCCATCTGTTCTGCATATTCTTCTTCCGTTATCTGCCCCTGGTCATACTTCTCCTGGATTTCAGCAATATCAGCCTCATCCTCATCAACCGCATCTTCTTCCTCTTCCTTGCGTGCGGTGTATTCCACAAGATTTTCTTGCAACTTTTCAAGGTCGTATCCGTAAAATGTAGTGCGCCCATCATAAAGGCTGTCAACATAAATCCCCGTAAATGATGTGACATAATCGGCAAATTCTGCACCTGTTAACCTGTCGGTGTCGGATATGTAATCGGTCACACTCTGCCTAAAAGGACGCAATTCAAGCCGCCCCAGCCTGTTTATGGTAGCAAAACAAGCACAAGCCTGTGCAAGATAGAATAACGCATCACGGTATGTTTCAATGTCATTAGCATAATCTGTTGTGCCATTCCGCACGCCACAAATATACATGGTATTATCACCATTCGGGAGCGCATTAACCTCATTTTGCGTCATTCCCAGCGTTACACCACACTTCTGACAGATTTTATTCAGAAAATAATATGGCTTTCCTGTTTTATCAAAATCCTTATCGGTGGCATCAAACAACTTGTCAAACTTGAACATATTATCATAAGCTGTTACCTGCACGCCTTCCGCTGTCTGTTCAACCTGTTTAATGGTAAACACGCCCAGCGGCACAGACTCATACTGCCCCTCTGACACTTCAACTCTGCAAGATGGTGTTATCACCTTATCCAGCCATTCATTTCTAATTATGGAAACATCACAGAATGTTGCTTTGAGCTGCCCTATGGCGCAAGAACCCAGCGACAGCTCATTGGTATCTGTACATTGATTTGTTATCTGAAAACTGCCTTCCTTGATCGTGTAGGCATTGAAATTGTTACTCCCGATCGTGCCGGTGATAGAATATTTTATGACAGGTCTTTTGATCGCTTCTAAGTAAGCATCTGATACGTTATACATATTAAATCTCCTCTAAATCAAAGGATATATCCCATAAACCAGCAGATCCCGAATATCTATTAGAATACTGCACAAGAGATTCTTTTAAATTCCTGGCGCGACAAGTATACGTTACCCCGTCAAATACAAGAGAAACTGTTGGTGATGCACAGAATGTTTCACATAAGCTTTTATGTGTGGCGCTTTGTGCTTCCCATCCGACAGTGAATGTTTTCTTGCTTGCCCTAATAACAATACACCTTGTGGTTCCAGCTTCTGTCTGGAAAACCTTTTCAACCATTTGTGGATTCACTTCAAAAGATGATGTCTCCGGGAGTAAATTACTATTTATTGTCAAGAATTTCTTTCCGAGTGCTGCCATACTTAGCGCCCTCCACTTCTATAGTTATTGATCTGATTTGCATTCACAACCGCCTGCCCGAATTTCTGATTGCCAATATATACCGGGATAGTTAGATCACCATATCCTGCCATTGCAAGTTGTGGCTGTTTTTCGGTTCCAGAAGAGATCGCCTGTGTTGCCATAGAGAATCCGCTCTGCGTCATATCAGATAAACTGCTCATAGCTGCCTGAATCGGACTGGTATAGTCCTCAATACCTTCTGCAAGGCCTAAGTCAATCATCTGGCCGATATCATCCCGGAACACTGCGGAAGGTGAGTGAATACCCAGAAAATTCTTTGCAGATTCAAGCGCCTTTTGTGCCGCTGCTTTGACAGCATCCACAAGAGCACCAACCGTGTTGCCAATACCGGTCGCAATACCTTTTATGATATCAATACCAATCTGCAGCCAATCTGTGTTTCTGAATGCATCAAAAATAGCGCTTATGATCTGAATATTAGCTGATAGAATCTGCGGTATACTCTGGACAAGGCCTATTGCCAACTGGCTCACTATCTCAATGGCTGCAAGCAGGAGTTTCGGCGCGTTAGAAATTAATACATCAACCGTTTTTTGTATTAACTCAGGCGCTTTTTCCAGAAGCACTGGAAGTGATACGATTATCCCATTCGCGAGGGCTGTGATCAACGCTATTGCCGCATCAATCATCTGATCCGCATTATCAACAAACATAGTCACAAGATCCATGATCATGGCCACGATCTGTGGCATGAGCTGTGGTAACATCTCCGCCACTTGATTTGCAAATTCTACAATAGTAGGCAACAGAACCCCGGCCAATGATGTCACTACCTCTGGCAGTTTTTGCAAGAGTTGACCGAATAGGTCAGTTACCGTTGACATAAGTGTTGGCAGATTATCCAATAAGCCTTGTCCGATAGCCTCTACAATACCAACAGCCACATTCACAGCCTCAGGAGCCACAGTGGTCAATTCAGAAATAAATTGCTTGATACCTTCACCCATCCGGGCAATACCATTTTGCTGATCACCTGTGAAGATGGATGTCATTCCGTCCATAACTGTGGTGATAGATGGCAGAAATTCTGACATCATATTTCTTTTGAGACTATCAAAGCCTGTGCTCATATCTTGCAGAGTATCCTGAAATTTTGCAGATGCTTTGACCGCATCATCAGACATTACACCACCAAGCTCATGAACCTTCTGACGCATTTTTTCAGTATCTTCTGCAGAAGTATTGAGCAATGCGCCCAGCTCTGTGGCGCCACGCCCCAACAGCTTTGATGTGAGCGCTGTTCGCTCTGTGCCTTCTTCCATTCCCTGCAGGCCGGTGATGACCTTTGCAAATAGATCTTCCTGCGATAGTGTGGCAACCTCTTGTTCAGATATGCCAAGCATTTGAAACTCTTCAGCACCCTTCTGGGCCTGTTGTGCAAGAGTTTTCATGGAAGGCTTCAGCGCATCAATAGACGTGCCGCTATGTTGCATGATCGCATCCCATTCCTGGTAAGCTTGTGCAGATATACCCATTTTCTGCGACATTTTATCGATATTGTCACCATATGCAGCCACACCACCAGCACCACTTACAAGAGCACCGGTGGCAGCGGTTACAGCCGCACCTGTCACAGCTAAAGCAGAAACACCTATCTTTGCTGCTCCAATTGCTTTTGACATTCCTCCAGCGAACCCTGTTCCGGCTGTCATTCCGGCTGCAGATGCTTCACCGGAAAACATATCCGTCAAGGATCCTTTTATTCCTTCAGCAGATGGAATTATCTGCACATAAGCTTTTGCAATATCAGCCATCTTGCGTCTCTCCTAACATTTTTCGCCTTGCTTCTTCAAACGCATCAGGACTCTCAAAAACCATCAGATCATCTGGTTTATCTGTTCCCGCTTTTGTCTGTAATAACAAATCAAGGATGCGTTCAGGCACATGTGTGCCATGAGTTGCATCCTTTGTTTTTGTCCAGCAAAGCCAATTCACCTTATCAAATAAAGCGGCAAGGATGTATTTCTGAAAATCCATCTTCATGCCGCTCATTTTTATTTTTATCCTTGAATCATCCCTCAAACCAACTGCGAGAATTGCCACGAGCTGTGCAGGCAGATCATACATGTTGAAGATCCCGTATGTTTCTGCCATATCACAGATCAGCGCATCCTCATCAAATATCACCATGCTGGCGAGGGATACTATTTTTTTATTTCTGCATTCTTTTCATTCACAAAAGCCACAATCTCATGGCATGTGTTTATAATGTATTCGCTGTCAGCAAATCCTTGTTTCTTTGTGGTAAAATCCACCAGCTTATCAATTCCATGCTTGCCAAGAACCGCCTCTGCAAAATCATATGTTCCTTCTATTTTCGCTGTTACATCATCGGTTGAGAGCTTCCGCAAAGACATAACAATGCGGAAGTCCTTCCCGATATTTTCAGATACTTCAAAATCAAAACCATCTTTTGTTGTTCCTGTGATCATGTATTATATTCCTCCGATTTTATCAGCTTGCCGGTGTAGGTGTGGTCTGTTTGATGTAATCATAATGAGTGCATCCATACAGATCAGGAGTTGCCTGCAGCGTGATTTCATATCCTACTGCGTCCGTGTCGTTATAAACGATCTCAGACATTTCGGAAATGCTTGCACAAGGGATAACAGTTCTTTTCAGAATGCCACCCTTTAAAATCAGATCAATAACCCACATGGATTCCTCAAGATCACCAGATTTTGCGGAAACCTTGATTCCTGTCTGCAGAGTGCCGGTCACATTGCCGGACCCATAAACAGCAGATAATACATCCGTGTTGGTAGATTCGATCAATTTAAACTTGAATGTGTCTTCTTTCCCGGTCAGAGTATTGAGCACGACATCACCACCAAAAGCCTTCACCTGTGCGGTCTCAGGACTGTTGTTATTGGAAATGCCATCCTCTGACAGATAGCCGAGAGAAGTGAACGCGCCACCCAAACTTGTTGTTGCATCTGTCGGAGCGGTCGCGGTGGTAGCTGCGCGATATACACAACCTGTGGTACGCGGCTTTGATGCGGTTACATTTGATGCTGTTCCTGTAGCCATTTTTCCACTCTCCTTTTAATATTTGATATCAAAAACCGCCTGATAGCGGTATCTCTGTGTTTCTGTGTCTGTGAAATTATAATCAGAATTAAGTTTGCAACTATAAATAGCAGCATTCTCCCAGAATTGATCCATGATGTCCTTTACAACCTCATTCAGATCACAAGCACCCTGCATACTTGTAGAATATGACTGCACAGCAAAGGTGGCAGAATTGATGAAATTTTCTTTTGACGAGCCTGTCTTTTCGATGATCACATATTCATCTTCAGGATCCTGCGGCTCTTCCATATATGCCTGGATCCCGTTTAAATGATCATTGAGATATTTAAGCATTGCATATTCAATAGCCATATCAACCTCCAAGAGCTTTCAAAAGTGTGTTGTTTTCAAGGTTATCCTTGTTTGCTTCTTTGGTAGCGGCATAAACTGAAGCATTTGCTCTGGTTTTACCTACCATAGAATCAACCTCATAACCATTTCCGGCCCTGCTTGCCACATCATGTGCCAATTCCTCACAATACCCTCTGATCTCATCAGATTGGAGCAATTCACGCACACCGGAGCTGATCAGTTCAATTTCCACTTTTTTACTCATAGACTTCAACCTTGATTTTTCTGTTCCACTTCAAAGGAATGTTGCCTTCAATGCCTTCCTCCGGGATGCCTATTGTGCGCCATTTTTCGCCCAAAAATTCAACTCTGGCATCTTTCCAGTTATGTGTATCACCTTTTGGAATTGCAAGCTGATATACAGCCTTTTTGCCCGTCAGATTGAGTGTATTAACCACATCCTCAGTGGAAACAGGAGCATACAAGCAATCGCTGACCGTCACAGGAGTTTCTTTCATAATCGGTCTGTTTGTCTTGTCCTTGTATCCGGTATCTGTCAATTCATAGAGTGTGACATCAACAGTTTTCATCCGAACACCTCCGGCGGAATAATAGGCTGCGGAACAAGCTCCTGCGTGGGTGAGTAAGAACCGATATTGTCACCAACACCAAGCAGCTTCTTTTCTGCTTTTCCAAGATAGATCTCTCCTGTGCTTGCACCGGCTCCCTGTGTCCAACTCTGGGAGTATCCAAGAGCTGACATGGATCCCTGTGTAGCTCCAATCGGAACATCAACATCCGATGTGCCTATTGCACGAGATACAACACGGATGGATACAGTTTTCTTTGCGTCGGTTGTGGCATTGAGATTGTATGCGTCAATGATTGCACCGGCCTCATCCAGCAATGATGTACAGATTGCCGTTTCTGTGGTGTCAAAAGTTCTGCCAAGCCTTGCTTCAATATCGCTGACAAGTGCATATGCTGCCATGTTGCTTCCTCATTTCTTCTTTTTGATTGCTGTTCTTTTTGTGTTCGTAACAGGAGCGGCTTCAACCTTTTCCTGTTTCGGCTCTTCCTTGCTGGGTTTCGTGCCAAGATCAGCAGCGAGCTTGTGACCCGCTGCCTTGTATTCCTGGACACGATCATTCGCTACCAGCATTTCTGTGCCTGTGGTTTTATTGATGAATTTGACCATATTATGCGCTGTGGGTTCTGGTCAGCTTATTGAAGTAAGCTGTCTGAGCTACGAAACCAACCTCAATTTCAGCACGAACAGCGAACATATTCTGCTGGAACAGGTTGATTGTATATGTTCCGGTGCCGGATCCTGCAACAAGAGTTGCATCAGATGAGTAGTCGATCTTAAGACCTTCAACAACACCATAGAGAGCTTTGCTCCAATCACCTGCGAAACCAACAACATCAGGAGTTCCGCTTGTGCCTGAAGTTCCTGCCTTGTATGCTGCAGCATTAACGAGCGTCTGTGCTCCGAGAATACGAGGCACGCCATCCGACGCCACATCGTTGAAGATAGGCCTGTTCTGACCATCAAGAGCACCAAGAACAATACCCTTGCCCTGGGGAGCAAGTACAATACCGTTCATGATACCGCCCTGCTCTGCAATGTCTGTATCTGCAGCTACAAAACCACCATATACAGAAGACTGAAGACTCTGAGCGGTTGCGCTTGCCAGATTATCAAAGTTTGCAAGTGATCCAGATGCAGGACCAAAGAAAACGGTCTCATCAAACTTCTTAGCAAGAGCCAGAGGAAGCCTCTCAACGATTGCATCATAAAGAGCTGCAGCGTCACGCCTAAACTCATTTGAGAACGGAACGAGCACTGCGAGCTTGTGTGCCTGCATAACCTTTTTATCAAGGCCGGGATTTGATACGGGTTTTACGCCTGTCTCAGAAACCCATGCTGCTTCAGGATCTGCAGTGATAACGGGGATCTGTGCGCCGTTACCAGGAAGGGTGATCTGACGAGCAAGACGCATAACTGCGGACTGCTCCTGAGTTTTTGCTAAAATTTCGCTTGAAACGCTATTGGGTAAACCAATATTAGTTCTGTTTGTAGGTATTCCTGCCATTTTTCTTTCCTCCTAAAAATTTGAATTGAGCCAATCGGCAAACTGTTGCCGTGTGGATCCGTCTGATACCTTTTGAACCTCCCCACCGTCTTTTAATGTCGGATAACCCATCTGTGCGCTTGCATATGCATTAATTGCCTTTGCCTGCGCTTCACATTCTTCCTGGGTTTCTGCTGTTAAAAGTTCTGCAGGGATGCCAAATTCTTTGGCAACCGCCGATCTAATGCCAGCCACCTCTTTTTCCTTTTTCAATCCATTAAGTTCATTTTGGAGCTCAGATACCTTGTCATTTGCTTTTTGCAATTCACTTTTCGATGCTTCTTCAATCTCATCAAACTTTTTGGCTTTCTCCTGGAGCATTTTGTAGTCCGGGAAACGTTTATTGATGATGTTGTTTACATCCTCCTGAGTAAAGGTTTTGGGTGTTTCTGCCTGTGTAGCTTCTGCAGTCTGATTGACGGTTTCATTTTCCTGATTCACAGTTTCTTGCATTGTGTTGCCCTCCTAATGAGTAATGTTTTCCCTCGTTTCATTGGCACGAGTTGCCGTTTTTTGTGTATTAAAAAAGGATCCGGTTACCGAATCCCTTTTGTCGGAGTTTTTCTTTGAGCTGGAAGATCAATTCTTCTTCCTCCCAGTGGTATGACCTGCAATTTGTACCCCGCATTGTATTTATTACTGAGCCACCTAAGAGCCAATCAACATGATCAATTAGTGATGGAACCACATTGATCACTGTATCGTATGGATGTTCCTCGTTTATGAAATCCCGCCAGAATGCATCATCATGCTTCTTTTCATGTAAAAACATCACATATTCCTGGCGGTACATGGCTTTTTTGTAAAACCACGTTGCAAAATCTCTGGCAAGCCAATTCGGAATGTAAATACATGGGAAACTGCTCCACATGTGTTTAGATTCCACTTCACCGATACGATTAACGCTCCTGCCATCGTTCTTCTCAAAACTTACATGGCAAAAACCACACATGATTTGTTTATCTGCGGCCTTTGTGCGTTCAGCAAACGTGCTGGAGATAATCACATCATCCTGCAGATGCCAACAGCCGCCATCATGCTTTCCACAATATTCAAAGCACTCCATAGCCGCCCAGAGATTGCCCTTGCGTCCCTCATCATTCCAAATGAGAATATCATCACGGCTGATGCCTTGTTCTAAGAGTGATGGCACAAGAAATCCTTCCACATACCACATCCGATCCGGGCATGCGTGTATAACATATCGCTCCATTATGCCTCACTCTCTTCAGCCGCTGAGCTGTTCAATTCCTGCCGTTTTTCATAAGCTGACCGCTTTTGTTCGTTTATTTCCTCTTTATTCCTGGCGTAATTCTGCCGCCTAACAGCATTGATCACATCAGAATTGAATGCGCCATGATAGAAAGAATCCAGATCCTTGTATCCGTCTGTTGCGCCTTGTGCCACCACATCATTCCAGATCTGATCCGCTATGGCATCAGGATCATATCCCTCAATGCCGCCATAATTTCCAAATCTGACCGCATATGTGCAATCACAATTTGAATGGATATGTTCCGCGTGCGCTGCAGCTCCCTGTTTTGTCTGATATTGCCAGCCATTTGCCGCTAATGCCAAACAAAATGCACAGGTATCACCCATTGGAACCCATGCAAACTGTGCGCCGGTATTTGCTTTTTTACCGTATTTTCTCCGGCCTGTGCTGTATGATTCATTAGAATGCGAATCTCTGACAGCGTTCTGCAGTGTAGTATCACATCCGGCTTTCTTTACCAGCCGGCTAACAGCTCCCGCCAGCTCATCAACATTGAGTGATGTTTTTAAGACACCATTAACCGTCTTTGCCACCTCTCCATAGCTTGCAATACTTGCCATCTCTGCTGCAGGAACCGCAACTTTTGACATGGCAGCGGTCGCATCATACATGGCAGCGGATAATGCAGCGGAACCTGTTCCGTACTTATTCACAATCGCATAACAGTACCGGATCAGCGCGTCTGTATTTGCAAAACCGTATTTCTGGACATAAGCAATGATCTTTTGCGCTGCTGTTTCATTGAGCGCCCGCAATTTATCAATATATGCTTTCCAATCTTTAGTGGAAATGTACATTATACCTCACCCAAACCGGCCACAAGTTCAAGACCCTGCGCCATCTGCTCTTGTGCTTTTATTCTGCGGATATCTGCCTTATCAAATCCGATCATCTCAGCGAATACATCCGTCTGAGCGAATCCAGGACGAACGGAAGCAATCTTGATAGCTGCATCTGCTGACATTGCCACTGTAGGCATTGCCGGATTTTTGAAGTGTGCCACAACATCTCTTTGGTCATCACCAAGCTGATCAAGAGATACATTATTGATTATTGCTTGTGCCATCAATGCTATGGTTCTGAGAGAATTGCCATTTCCAACATTAAGCTGTTCAGCCATTCCGATTAATGTCTGACTCTGGGCCAGAATCGCATCTGAGCTTGTCGGGTTTGCATCGTTCACCACGCCGGTATCTGTGACAGATAACCAGTGGCAGCGGAAAATTGTGTTGCAAGGATTCTTACCATTTCAACATGTGGTGAAATATTCCCCTGTGGTAACTGACCAAAAACAGGATTTTCACCTGTCTCCGGGTTTGTGGTCGCTGCTATAAGACTGCCAACATATTGTTTAAATTTATTATTGATTACAGCATCATACTGATCATCAGTAATACCAAGCAAATATTTTTGCGGTGCTGTAGAGAATTCAAGGCCTATAGTTGCATTTGCAATAGTTCTAACATAACCCTGAATCAACCTTCTAACCGGCTCTTTTATCCTGGAACGTCCGAACGGTTTATCTGATGTTGCATTCCAGATCAGCGCTTCCATGAGTGGCCGGCCCATCTTATGAGAATATCTGGTTGCATCCCAAATCGTGCTATTATCACGGCGCTTGATAGAATAGATTGCATCGTCAGTATAGTAATAAATCAATGACGGTTTCCAATTCAGATCATCGTTATCCGGCACAGAATCAATAATTGCAAAACCACAATCAATGCGGCCCTTCTCACCATTCCATTCAGCAGCGGCGGTTTGGGGAGAGTGAAAACGAATTTGACAACCTATCACCGGATCTGCAGATAGCGTTGCAAAAGTACAGCCATATTTCAATTCATCCCTGCAGGCCTTCATATATTCAGCCACAAGATTGTTATTTGCAACAACTCTATCAAGGACATCAATATCCTCACCATTCACGCCAACAAAGCCGTCAAACATGCTGCGTGCGGCGAGAACATCAACTGTCTTTGCACCCCAGGAGCAGCCAATCTCAAGACTTAGCATTCCCGGTGGCAATGCAATGCCAAGATTCACCTCACCCAGAGTCACTTTTCCTTCATAATATTTGTTTTTTTCGTTATTCTTATCCTTATGCTTAGAAAACTGTTTCAATAAGTTTGCAAAACGTGTTCGCTCATAAGTATCAAGGCCTATTACATTGTTTACATCAATTGAAAATTCCATTTAACCAATCCTCATCTGCTTAGCTGGATTTCTCTTACTTGTTTTCGCGCCCCATAAAGCAAGCGCACATGCTTCAATCGGTGCTGAGTTTTCACCACCAAATCCCCAGCCGCCTGATATCGGCCTTTTTACGGAAGTGGTGGCAGAATCATTCAGTAACTCTTGTTTGCTGTACCAAGTCACTGTTTTGTCGTTTATCGCATCGGTCAGATTACTTACTGCCGCTATAACATTTTTAACAGATGGACGGATCACACTGTTTTTCGCCTTCCAGGTATCTGCGATCTTATCCACCAACACATCAACACCATTGCGCCCGTCAATCACCACGCATGATGCTTTTTTGTATCTATCATTAAGCCAATCACCAAGCCATTGAAGACCTTGCCCTGTGCTTTTGACTTCAATTATGCTGATCCGCGCTGGGCCATCTTGCGGGATAACTGCACCAGCCAAGCAAACTGTTGAGCCATCAGCCGTGAATTTGACACCATACGCGGTTTTGCCTTCCGGTTTTGGATCTTCTGACATACAAGCGGCCCATTTTTTCTTATCCAGTGCAAAATCTTCCTTCTGCGTCACAACCGGAGTCCACCATCCTAACCGCTCTCGGGCAAATGTATCCGGTGTCATCTGTTCACATTCACCTTCAATAGTGGTTATTAAGATCCGGCGGCCAAGAGCAGGATTCGTTTGCGCCCAACGCTTTTTGTCTGCCACATCGCCAATATCTTTAACAGAAAATTCAAACCATGCTGTTGATTTCGTCTTTTTATCAAGAGCCTTCTGTCGGATATCCCGAAAAACTGTTCCTGTACAATTCGGATCCGGCGGAGTGCCGACATAAATCGTTTGCGGATTCAAGCTGGCGGAAATAGCCGGAAGAAATGATGCTTGTGCATCAGTATCCAGCTCCTGAGCCTCATCAAAAATCAATAGATCTCCATGTTGGCCTCTTCCACCGTTGCGAGTGCGTGCCAAAAACTTAACCCTTGCACCGCTTTTAAGGATGATCTGCTCACGACCAAGCGCGGTTTTGATATCCTTGACATATTTCCTCAGTTTATCTGTATCAAAAAAGGCAGCCATTTCCTCAAAGGTTTCTGTGGCTGTCTTCTGTAGATGCGCCGTATAAAGAACCTGTTCATTGTACAAGATCATGCCGCTTTCAGCTCTGCCCGCCACAAGGCCTGTTTTGCCATTTTGACGCGGTACAGATCCGCCGCAAGTTTTGCACAACCATTTTCCTGACGGTGAAAACGATAACCAATCATCCAGGATATCTCCCTGCCACGGATCTGGTATCATTCCACCTATCTGCAGAACCTTAGCTGCTGCAAAACCATCTGACTTATCATACTTAGGCGCGATTCGTGCGGACGGCTCCTGGCTGCCCATCTCTGCTGTTAAGGATTTCCGCGATCTCATCCCCGTTTGATTCCGCTCCTTCAATTTCCTCGATTTCTTTTATAGTTTCCCGGTATTGTTTCGCTAACGAGGCATATGAACGGTCCTCTGCAACCGCCATAACCGCCTTTATATTGCTTTCAAGTTCTTTCAATTTCTCCAATCGTGTCATTGGATCACCTTTGGTTAAATAACACCTGTGTGTAAATCGGCGCT
>Ga0265298_10001547_pt1 | contig 34179 bp, 52 predicted proteins | sample AusTroGonzalo_MG_3_FD_193486 | JGI IMG/M metagenome (GOLD analysis project Ga0265298, IMG submission 193486) | Bovine rumen microbial communities from tropical cattle in Woodstock, Queensland, Australia - Gonzalo_01 | ecosystem: Host-associated > Mammals > Digestive system > Stomach > Rumen ... | reverse complement strand
ATTCGGATCGGGCGCCATGTTTCGCCGGTACGTTCTGTCATGCTTCTTGCCTCAAAGTCAATGCGTTCCATCCCTTCACCTCCTGTCGTACTCAAATATTGGCAACTGCGCGCAAGAAAACGAGCAATGAGCGGTGTAGTCCTGGGGCAGGCCCGCAAGGGGTACCCCTCCCCCCGTATACACCGAACGCCCGGCCTGAGCCGAGCGTCTGAGTGACGGAGAAGGAAAAGGGCGGCACAGGGGTTGTGGCTGTACCGCCGGAAAAGCACTTCAAGCTCCGTCGCTTTTCTCAGCTTAATCATAGCACACTTTTTATGTGGCTTTCAATGGTCAATTTTCTTCTGGACTTCCTGCAAGGCTCTCCCATGCAGTCTAAGAAGCCAGCGATACTCGATATTCAGCGCCACCGCAATGACTTCCCACTTATCGCCGCAAATGTATCGACGGTAAAGAATATTGCGAAGCCGCTCATCATCCACGGAATCAATCGTCCGTTCGACTTCCCGCTGTGTTGCGATGAGCAATTCGATTGCATCGCTCAGCTTTGATTCTGCGTCAATGATCTTTGCGACATCCTCACCGAGCTTGTCTCCAATCTGGTGTGTGCCACCTCCGATGCCTCCATAAACCGGTGTGATACGTTCAGCCAGTGCTCTGAGCTCCTCGCGGTGATGTGCTGCTGCATCCGCTTTGTTTACCGCTGCTCTGTACTGAGACAGATATTCTTTCGGTGTCATGTCTTAGCCTCCTTCATTGCACGTTCGATCTTTTCCTCCGCTCTTCGGAGTTCATAGCAATTGGGGCAATAGCACCGGCCATTGAGCCAGACCATTGTATCCCAGTCTGTCCGCTGCTTGCAATCCGGACACAGCCGGTATAACGGCGTGTCTGTCGGTCTATGCGTTGAATCCATCATTCACATGTCACCTCCTGAACTCCTTGTCAACGACTGCCCATACCAGCGACTTCAGCACCAGGATCATCAGTGCCGTGTCCGGGTCTCTTGCGATGCAGGCAAGAATGATCCATGCCCACAGGATCGCGCTGAGGATCTCCTTGCCGATAATTCCGACTGCGTACCAAAACTTCTCATGTCCCATGATCTTTGCCTCCATATTCAATTTCCACAAGCGGGCACCATTTCGGCTTGCCCTGTTTCACTGCTTCATCGACTGTCGGAGCGACACGCTCGTCAATCTCCGGCGGCGATGCTCCACACCATCCGCCGAACTGAAGCGGGCATTCAATGCAGTTGTACGGCATCTGGAAGCCCTTGATTGCGATCAGCTTTTCAGGCATCGTCTTTCGCCTCCTTAATTATCTGCCCGGATACAGATACACTTTTTCCAATACGGTTCGTATTTTGCCATTTCTTCCGCGAGAATAGCATCGAACTCGGCATCCGACATTTTTGCATATCGGTCATCCTGATCCGCGAGCCATTCCTCCATTCTTTCACGGAAATCCTCTTTATCGTTTACAACAAATCCGTCATTATCAAAAGGCGGTTCACAATCAAGTATTTCATCTACAAAACATGATACACAGGTGCAGTATGTGTATGCGTAATCATCCGATGCCGCATCGCTGCCGACAAGAACAACGATAGGCAGTTCTGGATTTTCGGCAATCATTTTCCGCAGCTCTGTCGAATCTTTTATCATGTGATACCGGTAAATTTCAGCCATTGTCAGCACCTCCGTCCATTTTCGCGCCGCAATTCGGGCAGAATTTGAATCGACTTGTCATATCTCGGAAATCATAAATCAGGCGGCAACATGAGCACATTCCGTGAATATGGATAATACCGTTCGGATCTTTGTAATCGAGCGCATCGCTCTGAATCCACCGCCCGTGTCGCTGTTTTGGCTGTTCTGCTGTCGGCATCTCACTGATTAAAGATATGGCTCTTTTTCCTGAGATTGGGCGGCCGTGGCCTATTATTCTGAGAATTTCCACAACTTTTTCACGCTCGATCAAATCAGCCATTGTCAGCCCTCCTGTTCCATGTTTCGGCAGCTTCTTCTTTTGTTCTAAAGCATTCAGATTCGTACCAACATCCATAGCATTGAATATACCACATTAGGCGATTGCGGCGCATCCAATACCCTTTGATTTCATTTTCCTTGCTACCGCAAAACGGGCACTTCAGTTCAGCCATTGTCAGCACCCCCGTCCTGCGCGTCCATCACTGCACCGCAGTGCGGACACCGTGAAAAATACTTTGTCAATTCCTGATTGCTGATGGAAACAGAAACATCAACCGGGAATCGCTTGCAGTCGCTGCAAAATGTATTGTTAATCCACCGCGCATGGCGCACTCTTTCAACCTCAATTCGCGGTTCTGACTTGATTCGTTCAATCGGAACAGACCCGCATTTACGTTCCATGCAATATCTGATAAGATTATCGCCGTTGATCATCATTTCAGCCATTCTCAGCACCTCCCGTCGTAGGCCATCTCATAGGCCAGTAGTTCCATGATGATGCCGATGCTCGATCTCGGCATAATGCCGCTGATGATCGTGCGCATGATTTCAGGTATTGTTTTCATTGGTGGCCTCCTTCAATCCGTGCTCAGCTCTGCACTGTTCTTCCGTGATGCCGCTGTAATATGCAACGCAGCAATCCTCGCATCCGTTATAACCGGAGCAGCTTTTGCAGCTCGGCCTTTCGTCGAAATACTCCGGATTATCCTCATACAATGCTTTCGGGCAACTGCCATTTACACAGGTCGGTCCGCAGTAACTAGGACAATGTTTCATTGCTTACCTCCTTTTCAACTGCCTCAGCGGTTGTATCAGCAGCCTTGCGCTTCCGCTTCTTTGGAGCCGGACGTTCTGCCTCTTTCTGGATCTTCGCGATCTGCCTGCTGTAAAAGCTGGCGTCACCGATCAGCTTACCGATCACATTGCAGGCTTTTGTTGCAATCTCATAGACGGATTCTGCCTTTTCGATCTCAGACAGCAGCGTGCCGGCATTCCGGATCGCATCCTGATATGAAGCATTCGCTTCCCGTGCCTGTCGAATATCCTGTACCTGTCTCTGATAATCCTTCAGAAGCAGCCGCTTGCGTGCCTCAGCTTCCTCCTTCGGCATCCCATCAAAGCGGAATGCCCGGTAAACGGCAGTCAGCTCACTGAAATACTTGTACGCTGGTGCCGGCAGCGGCAGCACGTTCACCGTGCCATCATACGCCTGGCGTTCGAGTGCCGCCCATGTGTCAGGGTCTCGCAGGTCAATTTTCATATTCTCATTCCTTTCTGTGACGGGTGTGACGGGTTATCTATAGAGCTATATATAATACATGTACCTCATTATTTTTTTATACGATGGAATAGGAAAAACCCGTCAACCCGTCACAACCCGTCACAATACTTTATTCCTGATATCCAGTGCTGCCGATCGAGATGCCTGTATAATACCATCCGTCACGGGTCTTCTTTCTACCAATTCCGTCACGTTTGTAAAGCTCCGTGCCGAACTTCGTGCTGGACATGCAGTATTCATTATGCTCCTCTGCCCACTTCGCATAAACGGCATACAGCCTTGAAGCCTTTACTTCTCCCTCTGCGACGCAGCACGCATCCATGAATGTCGAAATCACATCCATCTCATGCTGATACTCACGAACTGCATCAAGCACCTTTTGCGGCATCGTCAGCCCTTCGTTCTGCCAGCGCAGGCATCCCTGCACAGCCCATTTCAGAATACCTTCGGCTTCCTTCACGAGCTTGTACTTCAGCTTCTTGTCAACCTTGTCGATCGGGATCTGTACTTCAAACGGGATCAGATGAATGCGCCGCCAGATACCTGTGTCCGTGCCTCTGATCAGCGGCTTGTGGTTCGTTGCCATCCACAGCTTGAACTCCGGCTTGAACTCGAACTCTTCTGCAAACATCTTTCGGGCCGTCACAACATCATCGCCGGTGAGCTGCTTCAGCAAACCTTCATCAAGGCGCATTCCTTCATTCGGTTCCACCGATGTCACCAGGCGCGCGCCTTTGAGCCGCGCAATGTCTGATGACGGCGCGTTGCCGGACTTCGGGTTCACCATGATCGTCTGCGGCTGGATGTTTGTCGCGTAGTCTCCGAGGATGCCACGCACGATCTCAAGAAATGTGGATTTGCCGTTTCGGCCTGTGCCGAACAGGAAAAACGCACACTGCTCAGAGGTCGATCCGGTCAGGCTGTATCCGACGCACTTCTGGATGTAGTCGAGCATATACGGATCACCGCCGAAAATATCGCTGAGGAATTGCAGCCACAGCTTCGGCTTCGGCGCATCCGGATTATATGTGACTGTCGCCTGCTTGGTGATGTATGCTTCACGGTCATGCGGCAGCAGCTCGCCTGTCTTCAGGTCGATGATGCCGTTCTTTGCTCCGATCACGGACTTGTTTCTGTCCATATTCTGCGGAAGGATCGGTGCATAGTGTTCCGCCTCCCGGATCATATTGGTCTTGCCGGCGAAGCTGCGGGACTTCTTCAGATGCCTGTCAAAAGCCTTCAGCATTTCTTCATCATGTGCATACAGCATGCGCTCCTGCTCCTGAAGCACTGTTGCACTGTCTGCAAGCTGCCGGATATAACCGATGTTGTCAGTATACCACTTGCCCTCGAAGTAGTAGAGCCATTTCTTCTCAGTGTAGCAGAATCGGAGCATATCTCCGAATGCATCAAACAGCCGTTCCGCATTTCCGGTGTCATCGAAACGGTACATCTTGCCGCGCACACTCGGAGCAGCTGTTTCAGCTGTCTTCCGGATACTGATAGAATATCCGTCGTTTTCTCCGGCGCTGTTACCAGTTCCGGTATAAACTACAGACAAGCCGTCGACTGCTTTCTGCAAGGTGATTGCTCCGTATGTTGTGCCGGATTGCCTCCGATTCCATTTGTCGCGCATCAGGCCGGAGCTGCGGAAAATCTCATCCATGAGCTGCATATTGCCCTGACACCAGAATGCCAGCATATTGCAGAATGCCATGTCTGCTTCTGACGGTGAAGTGTATTCGGATGTATCTCCGCCATAGAGCGCAGTGAATTTTGCACCCTGTCTTGACTTCATAGCCCGGTCAATGACCTCCTGAGCTGTCATGGAGCATTCGGCAAGCGGGAGCTGCTCCGACCGTGATGATGTCTTTGACTTTGACTGAGTACGATACTTTTCGTAATACGGCTTGACGGTCTCGGTGATATCAGCAATGTCCACATACTCCGTGCAGAGTTTTCCGGTCATGACAAAGAAACGTGCCCCGGTATACATCTCAACGCCCATATCGCGATTGTTGAAATCTTTGCCGGGCAGTGAACCGCGCCCGATAAAATGGACACCGTTTCCTGATTGTGAAAACTCCGCATAAGTTTGCAGTGTATCATTCATCTGGCCGAAGATATTATCAAGCATCCCGTTCCGGTAGTCTTCGATTTCAGCAGGCCGGTCATCAATGTCAATCGCTACATATCCGGAACCGTTGAACATGAATCCGATACCTGCGTAATCGACCGACGCAGCGACAGCAGTTTCAAAGTCTGTCCATGTCTGCGGATTATTTGACTGTGCCATACCTCCGGTACGGGGATTGACCGGCTGCTTTGAAATACCGGAGTGTGATTTCGGATCCGGAACAGCTCGCCAGCATATCCAGCGCGGCATAGCTTTCATTTCGTCGGGGATTAACTCGTACATTCACATTCCTCCTGTCGTGCGGTATCGGGGGACGGTTCGGCACCGTCCCCGCCGCGCTCTGATCAGAACGGCACTTCACCGCTGCTCAGGATTTCTTCAAACTCGTCCAGATTCCCCACATTCATCGGACCAGGTGCGGGCGGAGCAGCCTGCGGACGCTGCGGCTGCGCATACCCCTGCTGCATGGGCGGCTGCTGGTACTGCTGCTGCGGAGCGTACCCCTGCTGCGGTCTCTGCGCATATCCCTGCTGCTGACGCGGTGCAGGCGAACCGTATGCAGGATTCTGCGCCTGCGGACGCTGCTTATGAACGTGACGGCATTCCGGGAACTGTGTCGGTGCAGTGCTCAGAGAATCAACACGAACCTGCGGCTTCCCGTTGTATTCCTCATGCCGCACCTCTGCGATCAGGAGTCTGCCGGTCAGTGCCTGAAGGAACTGTTCCAGAGATTCAAAGTTCTGCCCGCTCGGGATCTTCGCAGCGCGGCTGACAGCCATGAGCTGCGCAAAGTTGAAGCCGTCAACCTGCTCGTCTGCCGGCGTAGGCTCGCGCTTGCGCCAGATGTCCAGGAACAAAACACGGTTTGCGCACGGCTGCTGGATGTCGTTGCGGATCGTCAGCATAAATCCGACCTTATACTTGCCGTTCTGTGTCTTCCGGATCTCCGCATTCGTAATGATGCACTCATAGAAGCCCTCCGGCACGAGCTCGCCGCCTCCCTGCGGGATGTTTTCGTAATTAGTACCAAATGCCATTGTATTAGCCCTCCTGTATCAGTTTGATTGCTTCCTCCGGTGATCTGCAAATGCCGGCGATTGCCCCGGCCTTGCGCATCTCCGCAAGGAAATGTTTTTGTTCCTTCGACGCCCGCCCGGACGTCGTTTTTACCTCGATAAAAACCGCTCTGCCGTCAGACTTCCGGAATCCGAACAAATCCGAGAAGCCGACAGGCAAGCCTGTGGAAAAGTATCTGCCGTCCTGCGTAAAACCGCGCCCGACATTTGCCCGGAAGATGACGGCATACGGAGCAGCTGCTGCCCGAATACGGTTCTGAATATCATGCTCCATGCAGCAGCCCCCTTTGCTTTGCCTGATAGAATGCCCATCCTGGCTTATAGCCCATCATTTTCGCATATTCAAGCAGCTCGCCATAGCTGCGACATTCGTCTGGCGTCTTGGTGTTGACGGTGAATCCCTTAATCTGAACGAGCTCCGTTTCCTTGACCTGCTCGATTGCCCTGCGCTCTTTTCGTTCGACAGCTGCTCCACAGTACGGACAGCTTTCGACCTGCTCGCCGTTCTTTACGAGCGGGAACACCGCATAGCATTCTTTGCAGGTATAAAAACGGTCTTCCTCCGCTTCGGGTTCCTGTTTCACGCCCTTTCGCTTTGGCTTGCCTGCAAGCGTCCATTCGCGGTCATCGTCCGGCATCCCGTGTCTGGCGTAATTACCGACATGGTCGAGGATCACTGCGCGCTTGCCCTTGCGGTATCTCATGCAGCGCATTGCCTGCTGTATGAACAGCGTGAGGCTCTGCGTCGGGCGCAGCATGATGACACAGGAACAGTCCGGAACGTCAAAGCCCTCGGAGATCAGGTCAACATTACAGAGAATGTCGATTGCGCCTCGCCGGAACTGCTCCACGATCTCCGCACGCTCTGTCTTTTTCATCTGTCCGTCAATGTGTGCTGCGTCGATGCCTGCCGCGCAGAACTGTGCAGCCATTGCCTGCGAGTGTTTCACTGTCGTGCAGTAACATACCGCCTGTTCTCCGGATGCATAGCGTTTGTAATAGCTGATCACATCGCCATAGACTTTGCTTTCGAGCATGACCTTTTCCGCAGCCTTTGCATCGAACTCACCGCGCCGCACCTTAACAGTCGAGAGATCGGCAACATCGGGCGCGTAATAGTCATACGGCGCGAGGCAGTGATTCTCGATCAGCCACTTTGCAGACACGCCGACAACCAGATCGTCATTGACATCAATCAGACCAGAGCCGTCCAATCTGACCGGTGTTGCCGTCACGCCGACACGGTAAGCATCGCGGTAATAGTCGTAGATTTTGGTATAGCTGCTTGCCTTGCTGTGATGGTTTTCGTCTGTAATGATCAGCGCAGGCGGCGGAATCTTGCCCAAGCGGTGACAGGCGGTCTGCACCATCATGATCTTGACATAGCGCATATCGACGCCCCACCAGAGGAAGGTGCGGAGAATCTGCTCACACAGCTCCTTGCGGTGAACAAGAAACAGGATGTACTTGCCGCCGTATGCCGTGCGCTTTGCCATCTCCGCAACAATGACCGACTTCCCGCCGCCGCACGGGAGCACAATGCAGGGTGCTTTGTGTCCCGTGCGCCACGACCGCGAAACGCCGTTTACAAGGTCGATCTGATAATTACGGAGTTCCGGCATTTGCATCCTCCTTTCTCTGCTTCAGGCGTTTGCAGGCGCATCCCCAGCATAACGGCTTGCCGTATTTCCGCGATGTTCCTTCCGCGATTTGTCCGGCAGTCTTATCCCGGAACGCCTGCACCGGTTTACCGCAATCTCCACAGATGATCTCCGGTTCGATGCCATAGTAAACACGCAGCGCACCGTCAACCGCTTTCAGGTCATTGTCGATATACATGGACTGGAACAGCCCGATCGGGGACTTGCAGCTGTCGCGTCCGTCCGTCTGCGTTGCAAACAGATACCGTCCGTCTACGACAACCGTTTTCAGGACTGTTGTGAACATGCCCTCGACAGTGATCTTTTCATCGAGCAGCTTGCCAATCGTCTTGATTTTCTGCCGCCCGTCCTCATCCGTGTCGATGTGGTTCAGAAAGTAAACGATCACATCCGACGGAAGATCCTGCACCGACCTGACCAGCTCCCAGAAGTTCTTTCCGATGTCGGTGAACTTCTGAAAGCCGGTTTCTTTCGCCCGGCGCATAAACTCATTCGCCATGAGATACTGTGTGTCGTCGATCACGATGACCTTGTGTGTCTGCTGCTTCATGCAGCGCTCGATTTCAGGATACTGGTCTGAGCACAGCACCGTCCGGAACTGTGTCCGGAACGGAAGCTGTTTTCCGTTGACATTGATCAGCGTGATTTCATCCTCACCGAAATTGCGCATGGATGCGGATTTCCCGCTGCCGGAATATCCGAGAATCAGAATCGGTAATCCCATAGCACACCTCACTTAATAATCAGTGATTCCGTTCTGCCGAGTGCTGCGCCTTCGATAACCTCACCAGCCTGAAGCGCTTTCTTCAATGCAGTCTTGTCCAGCTCCGGCGTCTTTACACGGATCAAATCAGTGCGTCCGTCCATGACAAGCCGTCCGATCAGGCTGATTTCATCAGGCACCTGCACACTCTCTGCATTCTTCCGGATTGACAGTTTGCATTTTGCTGTTTCGATCTTCTCACGGTGAATCTGCTTCATACACATCATGAGATAATCCGTCAGACTGCCGACGCGCTTTTCCTTAGATTTGCGCCGGGCTGCAAGGGCTTTCTCTTCCTCGCGGATCGCATCCGCCTCCACACGCAGCGCCTTGATGTACTGCGCGACATTCTCCGCCTTGAGCTCGAACTCGGTCTCAATGCCTTCCAGCGTGTCATACCATGCCTGCTGCGCTGCCTCGCGCATATCATCTTCTTCGATTTCGTCAAATGCGTCGAGCTGATCGAAAAGTTCAGCGAAGTCATTTGAAATCTCAAACAGTCTGCTCATTTTGTACCTCCTTCATGGCAGCGGCGAAGAACCGCTCCGCCTGGGCTCTGCAAGTCTCGTTCGGATGTGCAGCAAGGAATGCTGTCATACGCTTAACCGCGTCGATCGCGTTTGCAAGGTATGCCTTGAAAATCTCCTTGCTGTCAGGCTCCGGCGTTTCGGCGGGCGATGCCTGCACCGCTGCGAGCTTTTCTTCATACTCCGCTCGCAGGGCATCGGTCTCGGCGCGGTGCTGCCGGTTGATCTCCTGAACATGCTTGATGTGGTCGTCCTGGATCTTCGCCGACCACTGCTCATGCTCCAGATTGATCCGGCGCATCGCGTCCTGCATATTCTGCAATTCATGAGAGGGCTCCGGAACGGCGACCTCGACCGGGCGGCTTTCCAGCTCGCGGACCTGATCCGTCAAAGACTGCACCTGATCCTCAAGCCGCTGATTGTCGGCCTGCGCGCTCTGGGCGGTGTTCTTCCACCGCTGCGCTGCTTCGTTTGCATTGTCGCGCTCCTTGCGGTCGAGCTCGGATTCTTCTTTCAGTGCCGCGATCTGCTCCCGCAGCTCCCGCACCGTCGTGCTTTCGAGGTCAACGGTCTGGGTGATTTCCTCGCGCTGGTCGTCGGTCAGGGCGGTGAGAAGTTGCAGTTTTGTCATGCCAATCTTTCCCATTGATGGGAAAGAATCTTCCGGAATCTTCTCAGCGATTGAAATGTATCTGTAAGCCTGTGAATGTTTCATACCAAGGCATTCCTCAGTATAATCCTCAAAAGAGGAATATCCGAGCTCCTTATAGAGCTTGCTGTCACGCATCTCCTTGATAGCAGTACACATATCATAGAGATTCTGCTGCACCGCCTGAATACTTGCCCAGATCTTCACATTCAGGTTATACGCCTGTGTGTAACGCTCCGTCACTGCAAGGCTCGTGTCTGCTGGCGGGATCCTCATTCCTGTTTCAATCATGCTGTTTTCCTCCGTTTCTCCTTGCCAAAGACGGCGGCAAGGTGCTTTTCGTATTCTTCAATAAACGCCTGGACTTCTGGCGTTGTCTTACAGTTTCGCAGGCCGCGAACCTGCACGATCTTCCCGAACAGGTCAACCTCGACCGTGTAGAACGGCACATCCGGCTTTGCCGTCGTGCGAATGAACATGATATGCAGCTTCATGTACGCATGCCGGTTCGCGTAACCGCCGACGCAGTGACGCAGGAGCTTGCCCTCGTTCACGATCTCGGTCATATTCTTCGGCTGCCGAATGAACAAGCCACCGGATGCGTATTCAAGCCGCTTGCGGTATTCCGTATTCTCTTTGAACTTCCGCCGTGCTTCCTGCGATTCATTGTGCTTGATCATTGCCGAGAGCCGTGTGTGCATTTCCATGAAGTCATGCGGCATTGAAATTGCTGTGTCATGCAGGTTATATTTGAGCTGCACGCACTGGCTGAGATAATCGCTGTAATCGCGATTATCGACATTATGCTCTGCGAGGTAGCGCGTGATCCGCTGCGGCGTCAGCCCTGTCAAGCTGGTAAAGCGTGCCAGCGTTCCGCGCTCATGCCCGAACCGGTCTGCAATGGCCAGCAGCTCTTTCGGCTTTAACTTCGGATATTCCTCACGCCACATCATGAATCGGTCATACAGTCTTTCGTTGCACCGTTCACGGAGCAGCTTGAACTCGTCCCGGCTCAGTCTGAGCATCTTCAGCAGGTTGTTCGACTTCCAGTTGATGTTCCGGTCCGTGCAGATATGCCGGACGCCGCCCCAGTAACCGGAATAATGATCTTCCACCAGGCAGCTGAATCCGGATTTCATCAGGTATTCCACATTCGGATGCTTGCAGTATAAATGCAGGTACTCCAGCAGCAGGTCCCCGGTATAGAGATCATAGCGGCAATATTTCAGGCAGGATCTCCCGATTGCTTCACGATTCAGCAGCGTGTAGCTGTTGTCGAAGCTGTACCCGTAACAAGCCTGACAGAACACCGGCTCCCGGAACTCCTTGCGAACCGTCCACGGCTGACCGTCATCCCTGCCGTACCGGACAGAGCCGTCCTTTGCGAACACATACCGCTGACGCTCTACCAGCTGCCCGCCGAAGTACCTGTGAAAACATCGAGCAAACAGCTCGTTGCCGTTCGTCAGGAGCACAACATAATTCCCGGCATACTTGCCCTTCATCTTGTCCATGAGGTCTGACGGGATGACAGGGAAGCTGTGCAGCAGTGCATCTTTCCTTGCTTGTCTCATGGTCTCACCTCAGAAGTCAAGCAGGGAATCGAGCGAGAGCTGCATCGGCTCCGGCTTGTCCTGCTTCGTCATCGTGATCGGCGGATCGACTGCGCCGTTATCGCCGCAGAGGTCAATCGTCATGTGGAAGCGGACCGCTGCCACAGGAAAGTAAAACTTGACCGCCCGGCTGTATACCTCCAGATCGCTGATCGCGCCGCCGATGCCTTTGGTGATCTCGTTCAGGCAGTCGTCAAAACTCTTGCCGCTCTGCATGATTTCCTGTTCAAACTCCGGCTCCTGCCGGCAGAACTCCATGAGCGCGTCCGCGGTCGGCTTGGCGATCACCTGCGCGTGCCGTCCCTTCGGCTTCACATCAAAATACTTCTTGTCCATTGACATTCTCCTGATTCCGTGCTATACTAGCACTGTAAGTGTTTTGCTTGCAGCCGTATCCACCGTGCCAGCGGGGATGCGGCTTTTTCTTATGTAAGATACGCATCGACATACTGCTGCGGGACGTCATCACCGCCGATGCCTGCGATAATCGCCGTACCGTACACCTCGGCGCCTGCGATCAGCGATGCAAGGTCATTGCGCATCTTCCCGTCAGCTTTCGCTGCGAGATTATGGTAAATCACGCCGTCACGCATCAGGATGATATCAAGGTCGATGCTGCGCCTGCATTTGAGCTCAGCGGTAACGGATAATTCGTTATATCTCAGATCGACCAATTCAACTTTGTCAGTAATCTTCAATGCTCTCATGGATGTGCCTCCCTCCATTTTCTCAAAGCATCAATGTCCTTCTCGAACTCCGCGATCTCGGCTTCAAGCTCTTCGATGCGGTTCCGGCGCTTGTCGATCTCGTCAGCCAGATCGTGGAATCCGGCATCAATCGCTCTGCACACGACGCCCGGCAGCTTCTCGGGCTCTGCGTTCGCAGACTTTTCCTCTGCTTTCTCAGCCTTCACCTCTGCGATCATCTCATTGACTGCTGCATCGAACTCCGGGTTGATCTGTGAGGGCTTCCGGTTGTTCACGATCCTGTCAACGGAGCTGCGCCCTCTGCCGGTTGCATCCGCAATCTCCTGAACAGTCTTTCCCTCTGCAAACATCTGCTTCATGGTCTGCTTCTCCTCGTCAGTGATAGTCGCTTTTCTCATAATTCCCTCCTTTTTACGGATCTCATAGATCATGTCTTTTGTCGTATCATGCGACATCCGCATGATCATTGCAATGAGCTTGTAGTTATACCCGGCATCAAGCAATTCCTTGACACGCTGCTCTGTCGGCGTCAGTACCTGCGGTTCAGGCTCGCCAATCGGAATCCAGCCGTTCACGGGATCGCCTCCCGGTATTCTGCGGAAGTCATGCCGTAGATCCCGCAAAGCGTGTCCCGCAGTGACGGGTCAATCGGCATCGTGCCGCTGAGCTGCCGGTACATGTCCGGGATCAGAAGCCCGGCCTTCTGAGCGACCTGTACAGCCGTCAGACCGTGCTCATGCAGCCAGCGTTTCATGTTCGGCGTCATGTGCTTTCTCCTTTCCTTCGCCCCAGTCGATGTCGCTCTCGTTTACGAGCGTCACCGGCACGGTCACGCGCAGGTGACGCAGCATATCCACAAGCTGCTCCTGCGCCATCATCTCGGCATGGTTCCGCGCCCAGATCCGCAGTCTATCCTTCTCGTCCCGAAGGATGTCCCGCATGATCGCCCTCATGTGCAGGCAGTAGGCAGCAGCTCCGCCGATCGCACCGCCGCAGACGATAAACAGGCAGGCGATAATCTGGCCGTTAGTCATTGTCCTGCACCTCTCTCAACGCTTCCCTTGTCACCTGCACCCAGCCGGTCGCAAGTGTTGCGGCAAGCTCTTTCCGGTCTTCAGGCACTTCCATACTGATAATCTTCTTGCACAGCAGCTTCAAAGCGCGCAGCATATCGTTTGCAAGCTGGTTTGAGTTACCGTGCATATCGAGCCTGGTCTCTGTTTCTGTCGCTTCAATTTTCAGCATACTGCTGCTCCTTTCTCCGGCGGATCCGGGATCAGGCGGACGCTCTCGCACCGGCTGAGCGGCTCGATTTCCTCCGGATGCTCCGTGAGGTAGCGCCCGATCGTCTTGCCGATGTTCTCCGCGATCTTTTTCCGGACACGCTGCTTTTCTTCCTGCGTGAGCGTCGAAAACTCGATCAGGTTGCCGTCTGCTCCCCTGATGTAGCTCACAACTTCCAGTTTCTTTGCCATAAGATCAGCCCCTTTCTCTGTAGTTTATGCGGGTGACGGCTTGTTTCGTTCAAACAGCTTTGCCCATTCAACGTCAGGAAACAATGCTGCAATCTGCTCGACCTCATGCAATGTAAATTCGACCCGTCCTGTCAGCTTGCTGCTGAAAGCCCTTGCTGTAATATGCAGCTTTTCGGCGATGTCCTTCTTTCTGACTGAATGCATCAGGATCTGCTTTTCCAGCTCCGGGAACTCCGGCGGTCTGATTCTCGGCATTCACTCACTCCTTTCGCTATAACCCGGTACGAATATTAGTTGATTCTGACCTTGTCGCTCAGGCAGAGCAAGTAGTCGATGCTGCAGCCAAAAAGATTGCTGATCTTGATAAGGACATCCGATGAAATCGGCTTTTCAGAATCTCTCCAGTTGCGATACGTTTTCTCGGCAACACCGATTTTGTCCGAAAACTCTTCCAGTGTCAGGCCGCTCCGGGCGCGTTCCGCCTCGATGCAGTTGTACATATCCACCGTTGTAGGCATCTGAATCCCTCCTTCCCTAAAATCTACCAGATTTGGTGAACAATTACATTATATACCAATTTCTGGTAAACGTCAAGCAGAATATTCACCAATTTTGGTATGTGTTTTTTGTAGAAATTACCGGATTCTGGTATTTTATATTGACATTTACCGGATTTTGGTATATATTATATGGGAAGGAGGTGTTTTAATGATTTCTGATATGATTCGTAAAACACGAGAGAAAAAAGGTATTTCAATGAGACAGGCCGCAATCGACATGGGGTTCCCGTATACTACCTATGTAAATTATGAAAAGGGGATCAGCGAGCCAAACAGTGAGGCATTAGTAAAGATTGCAGTATACTACGGTGTTTCTGCTGACTACCTCCTTGAAGTGAAACAAAAAGAAAGCCCCTCACCCGTCGAGGACGAGCGAGAGGCATACAGAAATATGCTCAGCGAGCTTACAGAAGATGAGCTGAAGGAAATGAAAGAGTTTACTTCGTATCTTCGTTGGAAGCGGGATCATCCGCAGGATGCGTCAGATAAATAATATCATCAATGATGGATTCGATCAGCGCCTGGCGTTCCGTATCTGTCATTTTTCTTCCCTCCGTTTCAGTATCGAACAGATGTTCTATAATTCCATTGTATACCGAAAACCGAAGTTTGTCAAGAGCATCCGTGTGCAGTTTTCTGCACACGGTTCTTTGAAGGAGTGATTCGCATGAAAACCGCTGCGGCATATATCCGAGTATCCACAGAGGATCAGATCGAGTTTTCGCCGGACAGCCAGCTCAAGGCAATCCGGAAGTATGCGAAGGAGCATGACCTGATCCTCCCGGAAGAATTCGTCTTCGCGGACGAGGGCATCAGCGGGCGAAAGACCGACAAGCGCGTGCAGTTCCAGCGCATGATCGGCACGGCCAAGCTGAAGCCGAAGCCCTTTGACGTCATCCTGCTGTGGAAATTCAGCCGGTTCGCCCGGAACCGCGAGGACAGCATCGTCTACAAGTCCATGCTCCGGAAGCAATGCGGCATCGAGGTCGTCAGCATCTCCGAGCAGCTCACCGAAGACAAGACCTCCATCCTGATCGAGGCACTGATAGAAGCAATGGACGAATACTACTCTTTGAACCTCGCAGAGGAAGTCCGGCGCGGCATGTCGGAGAAGTTTTCCCGCGGTGGAGTGGTATCACAGCCGCCGTTCGGCTACCGGATGCAGGACGGTGTTTTCTTCCCGGACGAAACGGCTGCTCCGATCGTCCAGATGATCTTCAATGACTATCTGAGCGGCGTCCCTGTGCGCCAGATTGCTCGCATGCTGAATGAGAGGGGCGTAGTGTCCAGGCATGGCAACCCCTTCGAGAATCGCACGGTAGAGTACATTCTGACGAATCCTGTGTATATCGGCAAACTGCGCCGCAGTCTGACCGGTGACCGCTCGGACCGCTATCATGAACAGGACCAGTGCGTTGACGGTCAGCATCAGCCGATCATCACGCAGGAAGTCTTTGACGCTGCGCAGGCCAAGCGCGCCGATACCAAGAAGATGTACAAGAAATACGCCCGGCATGATCAGCCGGTGCAGTTTATGCTCAAGGGCATGGTCCGCTGCGACAACTGCGGCGGCACGCTGGTGATGTCCTCGAACGGCAAATACCTGCAATGCCACAATTACGGCAGAGGCAAGTGCAAAATCTCGCACTCGATCTCAATCGCCAAGATCAATGCAGCAGTGCTCGAAAAGATCCGCGAGGATATGTCCGACCCTGATTTTGAATCACGCGTGATAAAACAAAACGTGCCGAAATTGGTGGAATCACCAATCCCGGCACTGATAGAAAAAGAAGAGCGCAAGCTGGCTCGCGTCAGAGAAGCGTATGAGACTGGTATCGACACGCTGGAAGAATACAGGCAGAACAAGCAACGCATCACAGAACGGCTCTCTGTGCTGCGCACAGAGCTTGCAGAGGTCGCACCGGCACCAGATACCACTGCATTCATGGGCCGCGTAGAAACGAGCCTGACGACGCTCACAGACACATGTGCAAGCGAGATCATCAAGAACCAAGTGCTGCGCACCTTCGTCGAACAGATCATATTCATGAAACCAAGCGGTCGAATTGAGATCGTTTATCATTTGTGACGCTGATTATATCTATTTGGTGTTTAGTCCGCCGAGCGTCAAAAAGATATAAAACCGGCAGAGGATCACTCCCCTGCCGGTTCTTTTCTGATTATCCATAAAGTTTGGCCTGCGTCAGCGGACCGCATACGCCGTCCACCACAAGGCCATTCTCCAGCTGGAAGCAGCAGACCGCGCCTTTTGTCACCTTGCCGAAATCACCGTCAACATCAGACTTCCGGAGGTAGCCTTTCGGCTTCCAGTTTGCGAGCCGTGTCTGCATCAGCTCGACGTCCGCGCCCTTGTCGCCCTCGCGGATGTACTTGATCGCAGGGGCGGGCGTTGTGCCCGGCTGGAGAACGAAGCCGATAAACGTGTACCCGGATGCGTAGGCGTATGGCGGTTTGTAGGTTCGGTTGACCCATGCTCTGCCCCGCCACTCGCTTTCCGCGGTGTGGATCGTCCCGTCAGCATCGACGTCGGTCACAAAGGCCACGTGCCCGTTGGTGTTTGCCTTGGTGAGCTCGCCTTTTTTCCAAACGATCAGGGCACCGACCGCAGGCTTCGTGCTTGTCGGAAGGCCGAGCTCCTGCGCATAGGTCAGGATGCCGCCCGCGTTGGGAGGCCACAGAATCGGCCCCCATTTCGGCTTGGTCAGGTCCGCGCAGGCCGCCTTGTTGTACGCGCCCACGATTGCCACGCAGTTTGCGAGGCGGTCACAGTCCGGATCAGTCGGCTGGCCTTTGATGCAGGTGCTGATGCCGCCGCTTTCAGTGCCGTTGAACCACACATCGCCTTTACTCGGTTTTTCCCTCTGAATGAACATCTTGATCCTCCTTTTCTGCTTCACGCTGCTGGAAGACCCGCAGCTTTTTCACGATCCCGGCTGCCCACTTGGCTTCCGGGTTTGCCTCTACATAGTTTTCGAGGATGCTTATGATTTCCATCGCAACGATGTAAACAAACACCGCGCCTGCCGCAAATGCTCCAGTTACCGCCGCAAGTTTCGGTTCGTCGTAAAAATGGCCGAGTTCCCGGATCCCTATTTCCAGCCCGCAGGCTGTCGCCATAACGATGATCTCCATGACCTTGTGGAGTCCTCCGACCCGCATCTTCTGCGAGCTGACGTCGTGCGCAATGGCTGCTTTGATCAAACCAGTCACAAAGTCGGCCAGAGCCAGGCCGACAACAATAGCGAGCATAATGACGTACTTCATCTGGTTTTGCCCTCCGTTTCTTCAGTTTGTGTTTCGGTTGGTTCTTCGATTGTTTCTTCCTGTATAGTTGTAATGCTTCGCTGTAAAGATCGCGTGCCGCCCTGAATCATCGCATACAGTTCCGGCAGCGTAGGGCAGTACGGCACAAAAGCTTGTGAGATCTTGTGGTATGCCTGATAGTCAACCATCGGCTTGAATGTGACGTTGTTGACAACCGTGCCAGACCTGATAATGATGCGGCAACGCAAAGTCCTATCAGCAGTCGCAGTGTAATCAGCTCCGCTGCCCTCGTCATATGCCAGAGTGCTGCCGCCAGCATAATCAATGTAGAAGGCATACGAGTTTGAATACGAGCCGCCAGAAGGACAACCGGAAATGTGAATTGCATCCCCGCTCGAAACATCGACATTTCCAAGCTGAAAGTATATATTTCCGGTAGCCTTTTTGTCCTGCGCTGTGCCGTCAGCGGTAACTGTACCGTCTGCATTGATGGTTATTTGCACGCCGTTTGTTGTCGTGCTTGATGCTGTTATTTCCAGTTTGTTTTTTGCACCGCTGTCCACAAGCTCTACCAGAGCCGCAAGATGCTTTGCATCCGCTGCGGTTCGTGCTGCCGTTTCTTCCGTCAAAGTGGTAGCGTCGGCCTTACTCGTTTCCAGAGCGTCGATGCGCCCTGGGCACGCGTCAAGCTGCTGGTACGTACTTTGTGTCATCTGACCGTCAGCCATTGTTCAAATCCACCTCCGTATATAGAATTGCGCCGTTTTTGTCTTTCAGAATCAGACCGTTTTTATCGCGCCAGACAAAAGACTTCATTTCCGGCTGTATCTGTGCTACATGAACCTCCGCCGGAATATTCGCCGGACGCGTGAAACTGCGTCTGTTTCCTACGCTGAAAGAAAGCGTGCGGCCTGTGATGCCGTCTTTCCATGTTTCGGTGATTTCAAGGTAAACCGTACCACCGAGCCGGTCATCCGTGATTGTGCCTTTGTCGCCTACTTTATAACGGTACATCTTTGAGATGTCATCGTAAATGGGGTTACCGATACTGTCTGCAATGTTGAATTTATAGCTGATAATCGGTTGACAGTACCGCCAGAAGTAGGATTCCATGTATTGTGAAAGTGCTTCCACCGTAAGCCCGGCTATGTTCAGCGATACCGACCGAACAATGTTGTGCGGGATTTGACGGATAGGGAACGACCCGGGCGCCCACGAGCAAGCGGTTGCCATCCATCCATTGCCGTACACGCGCAGATAGCTGCACATTGACTGCACATCGACGGTCTGCTGTATACCGTGTAGGTTGTTGCCCACGCGCAAATCAAATGCGTTATTGTCGGAATCTTCCATTTCGTTGTTTACTGAGAAATAGAAGTTGTCGCGCAACAGCTTTCCACCCGTGACCTCACACAAACCGTTCCCGCCGAGAATAGCGGCGACCGGTGTCATGCCGTCCGTGACTTCTTGGATGTAGGAGATGTTCTCCATGTCGCTCCCGTACTGAAACAAGAACGCGTGAACGTCGGAACCGGCGTAGTATGTGGACATCATCATGATGTTTCTCAGCACTTCTTCGCCGGATGAACCGGCAATGCGTGGCGGTTCTGTTTCACCAACACCAGCGGGAAAAATCCACCCGTCCGCAAGCTGGTAAAAAACGTGCTCCGCCGTGACATCCACGGTATGAGCCTGAAAATCCCTTGTGACCTGTACAATCGTGAAAATCTGGCCGAGCACCTTCAAGTAGTTGCGCTCAAGCAACAACTTCCATTTCCCGTCTTCGTCCATAGGGTGCTTCATGGTAACACTGTATTCACCGTTCAGCACCTCATGCACGCGGCATTCAGACGGACACAGGATCGCCAAGCCGTTGTTATTGAAGTCCTCGCGTTCGCAGGATATGTCGTATACCGAAATATACGGGTCTTGATCGACGATTTTTACACGCAGATGCGGAATGCCGATCATCAAATCACAAAACGGGTAACCGGAATTGTAAAGCCCCTCGATGTGCCAGACGCCGCCGCCTACCGGCTTTATCAACGGGCGAGGTTCATACGGAACATGGTCGGTATTGACCAACTGACCATCATCAATTATCCACATGCAATCACCGCCTTACTCCGGAGCGACTTCCGGAACACCTATGGGGAATCCAGCTGCATGCAAAAACTCCTCGTCGCGCATTTGCGCATCCGTGCATACAATCAAATTGCTATCCTCAGGAAGAACTACCGCCGAAGGATCGGGAACAGCAACGACTGTCGGATAGCCTTGCTCCGCTTTGGAAACAGTCGTTATTCTTGACGAACATCTGATAGCGCAAGCATGTGCTTTCCATGTCATCGACAGCTTCGTGATGTCATCGCCATACAAGTCGAACCACGAATAAGATGATCCTGCGCCGGTGTTCGTTGAATTGTATACCTCCGAAAATCCGCGTGCCGCAACCTTGAAATTGCAGTAATCCTGCCGCCGCCCGATAGAGTAGCTTTTTACGCCGCTGCTGCTTGTTCCTCGGATAAGCTCAATGTTGCAAGCGCAACACCACATCTCCATTTCGCCGAAAACAGCGAACGGATTTCCGCCCTGCGTCGGAACAGCAAACATGCCGGAGAACTGTGAACCGCTGCACTGGACATAAGGCTGTGACACGGGCTGCCCGTCAATCGTGTATACGCGCTGTCCGCCTTGGAAAAGCTTGTCAGCGTTCGGATCGACATTGTATCCATTATCGACAACCATGTTGAGAAGATGTAATGCGTTCCAGAATTCCAAACGCGCCTGTGACGGGCTGTTTTCGCTTTCAAGTTTGAAGTAGCTGTTTTTCAGCTTCAGATTTTTGATGATCGTTCCGCGACCGTAAATCCGGTCACAAAGAACGTGAAAAATCTCGCCAGTGTACCCGTCAGGATGCGTCTGACCTACATCCCAAACGCCATCCTCCGGACAATAAACCTCTGTGTCCGGCTGCGAAATCGCAATGAGAAATTCGTCAAAAGTTTCGGGGTATTCCTGATGTTGACACCAAGACATTGTCAGTAACACCTCCAATTCCCGATAACAGTGCAGTTTGAGATACCGGCAGATACCTGCACGGCGTTTGTTCCAGCTGAAAACATAGGCAGTTTTCCGACAGTCTTCTCCATGATGGAGATGTTTTCGCCGTCCACTGTTTTATAACAAAGCATCCTGTCAGAATCGACAGTTATCAGACCGGATTCATAAGCGACCGTGAAAGCCTCCCCGTTTGTTGTGATAACGCCGCCGCCGTCTGCCGTGAACTTGATAATTGGCTTGCTGTACCGCGTGCCGGGGTTTGTGATAACGCCATCATTCGGGAGCGCGAATTCGTCGTTGGCCGTGTGGTACCGGAACGGCGAAAGCGTCATGCTGATCTTGTAGTCGATTCGCATTCCGTCCGATCTCGTAACCGGCTGTATCCCGTCGATTGTGCGGATTTTGAAGTAATAGCCGGAGTATCGGCTGATTTCAAGCCGCTTTGCGCCCTGAATCCAAGCATAAAGCGCGGTATCATTGAAATCTGTTGCCCTATCCATAGGGAATTTGAATGCGGTCAGCGTGTACCTTACATTTTCATACGAATCATCCGAGAACACGCCGTCCTCGTCCGAGCCGAACTTAAACGTTGTATAACGCTTCCGCGCCATCGGAGGAATCTGCGGCGTGTCGCATATAAGCCCCATCGTGTCGCACAGCACTCCGTCCAGTTTGAACCAGTCCTTGCCGGAGAAAATCAAACTCACGCCCAGGCACCCCCTCTGTATCCTAAACCGTATCCTCTGGATTCACGGCCTTGCAGGTCTGCAAGCTGAATGCTGATCTCGTTAATCATTTGCGCGACCGTGCTGCGCGTTGTGGATTCATCCATCACGCCGGTGCATGTCAGATTCACATTGATGTTTTCGATGTGCATACCGCTGCCGCCGATCTTTGCGGCCAGCTTATCCGCCCATTCGTCGTTTTTGTCAAGCGGCAAAAGGACTTCATCGCCGTTTTCGCCTACCCAGTCTCCAGACAGGAAGGCAGGTCGCTTTGCATAAAAGCCTGTTGCGTGCGGCCTGCCCGCATAGCGCATGAGGTACTCTTCGCCCATGTTCGAAGCAACGTGACCGGAAGACCGCATTCCCTGCGCTATGAGGATAGCACTGTCATCAATCATGGAAGTACCTTGACTATGCAGCGCCTTTTGTTCAGGCGTCATAGCATCCCACTGATTTTTATCAGGAACGTCAGAATCAAGCCATGCTTGCGTATCATCAAGTTCTTCGCTGGAACTAAGTCCGAGCAGATCCTTGATATAGTCGTTTACCGTTCCGATCGGATTTGTGAGGAAGTGCATTGCATTGAGAAAGCCCTGCCCGAGTGCTTTAATCATCTTTTCTGCTACGGTATCTCCGTCAAAGCTCTCGACGTAATACTCCATGATGTGGCTCACGGTGTCCACAACGTTCACATACAGGCAATGCACGACTTGCACAAAGCACTCACCGAGCGTTGTAAGGATCTGTGTAGCAGCGTCTTCAATCGCCGGTCTGTTTTCAGGATCGCAGAGATACTCGCATATATTCTGAATGAGAGTAGATGCAGTTTCGATCAGCCCTGTGGAGAACGTGACAAGGTTTTCGCCGATGTTTTCAATCACCTTCGGTGCGCCGTGATCCGGACTTAAAAATTCGTCAAGCGCTTTTTGGGACGTCAATCCGTCCAGGAATGCCCGTACAACCTCAAAGCCCTTGTCAATCAGTTTTTTTGTGTTTTGCGGGTCTGTGATCTTTGCTGCAAACGTTGTGATCATTCCGCCCGCTCTTTCGGTGATGTCCCTGATGTCGTCGGCACCGTTCGGGAACAGTTTTTTTATAACCTCTTTTCCGGCATCCTTCAGCGATGTAAGCAACTGCGGAAAAATATTGACAATCTCCGTGCTGACATTTATTATACCCTGTGCAACAGCCGGAACAATAGCAGGTATCAACTGCGGCAACCGTCCCGCAAGCCCCGTCAGAAGCGAGGACGCACCAGTGATGATAGACGGGAGGGTCTGCTCAATAATGCCAGGGATTTCAGGCGCAACCTGATCCACAATTACGGTCAGCCCTTCTGTCAAGCGTGGAATTATGGTATCAAGTTTTGTGCGGATGTTTTTTACTGCATCCGACAGCACCGTGGTAAACTGTGCCGGGCTGCCGGTGCCAGTCAGAAAGTTTTGCCATGCAGCTTTCATTGAAGCAATAGAACCGGAGATCGTGCGCGATGCTTCATTGTGCGTCGTGCCTGCAATCTTCATCCGTTCCTGCATAACGGAAATCGCGTTCACAATGTTGCCGAACGACATGGAATCTGCATCAACCGTGACACCGAGCTTTTGCATTTCCTCGTTCATTTGTGAAGCGTCAACGATAAGGCGCTGCATTTCCTCTTTCGTGCCGCCGTATCCGAGTTTCAGGTTGTCAAGCATTGTATAGTTTGCTTTCGCAAATCCCTGATAAGCATTCTGCACGGATTCCATGCTGCTGCCGTATGTATTGACATTATCAGCCATGTCAATGATCGCACGGTTCGCGGCATCAGCTGCGGCGTCAGTATCATTTCCAAGCGATTGCAGCAGAGATGCGGAAAAGCTCGTAACCGCATTCATATACTCATTAGCAGACAGTCCGGCTTCAGAGTATGCCTGATTGGCATACTCCTGAACCTTCTTCGAGGATTCCCCGAAAATCTTATCAACACCGCCTACCAGCTGCTCATAATCAGCTACTGCATCAAGCGATTTCTTTGTCAGTGCTGTCAATGCTGTGCTTGCAGCGCCAACACCGGCGGCAGCTGCCTTGCCGATCCCTGCAAGCACATCGCCGAGCTTACCGGCGGCTCCTTTCAGTCCGTCTGCAAAGCTGTCAAATTTCCCTTTTGATTCCTTCAGCCCTTGTTCGTAGCCCTTGGTATCAAGGCCGATCTTTGCAAAAAGACTAAATACATTCATTCGTTGTCACCTCTTTCCAGAATTGCCCCCAGGCCGTCAATGATCGAAGCCGCAATCTCGGATACCGGAGGCGGATCAATGTATTCATCCGGCTGCTCCTGAGTATTCTCCGAGACTGTCGGCAGGTTATATGCTTTATCAGCCCAGCGTTCCTGTATTCCAGCGAGGAAGCCCAGCGCATCTGTGACATACGAACGAAAACAGACCTCGCGCAGCTTGGAATCGTACAGCATGAACAGATAGTCCGTGCCGATCAAATCCAACTTTGCGAGGTCTGCACCGATCACAGTCTCTTGATAAAGCCCTGCGCCCGAAGCAGCGCATCGAAAAAATGCAGGCACCTCTCAGAACTCAGCACATCCAGAACAGCGGTGACACCGTCCTCACCGGCAGCCGGATCCAGATTGGCAAATTTCTCACCGCTCATGAAACAGACTGCACCGCACAGTTCCATAGTGCCGTCAACATTCGTTTCCATGCACCATTGCAAGATGTCGAAAAAGTTGCCGATTCCAGCCTTCTGAATATCTTCAGCGGTTGCACCTTCCGGGAGCTTCGGCATCTTCGCACGAATGGCACGAACGCCGTCAACATACAGACGGACGATTTCGGCAATCTTTACTGTCTGCAAAGCAAACTCCTTCGGTGTGCAGTTCGCAAGTGTCTTCATCGTGCTGCCTCCTTATGCATTGGCCGTTACAGTCGCATTGCCGGATGCCAGAGCACCGTTTTCTCCGACTGCTGCAACGGTGATCTTTTTGCCGGTTTCGGCGGTAATATCGGAAGTGCCGTCCCACTCCGTCCATGTGTAATCAGGCATCTGACCATACGTGACGGAAGGAGCGGTTCCGGATGCTGTCTTGTAGACATACGTCGCGCCGGCCGGCTTCGTGTAGTTGGTGATCGTCAGCTTGGTCGTGCCGGATGTCGTTCCCGCTGCGGACGCAACTGTGATCGAGCCAAGACTTGCATCCGGGTTAGCGATGCGGTACAGTTCAATCGGCTCGATTGTGTTGTCAGCAAGCGACTTGTAGCCGGTGATTGTGCAGGACAATCCGCCGACAGATGCCTTGCTCGTGGAGATGCTCAGGCCACCGGTGCTGTAACCCTTCGGGATAAGCGCAATCACATAACCGCCGTCTGCAAGAGGCAGAATCAGAGCAAGGTTCAGGAAATCGGCTGCCGTAATGTCATACTTGATAGTGATCTTGTCCCCGGTGATCGTTGCGGATCCGAGCGCCATTGCAAGATCAGTGATGCTCATGCTGGCGAGCGTAAACGTGATCTGCGTTGTGGCCTTCGTTGTGACAAGGCCCTCCAGATATTCGAAATGGACATTATTCAGGTCACTCAGGATGTTGGTGGTTTCCCGGTTGACATTCACGCCGAAGCTGTCCTTCGTGACAACGCCGACCTGACCGTCAAGCAGGGACTGACGGAAATCCTCGATGTTAAAGTTTTTCACAAGCAGGCCGCTGTCGAACTGAACACTGCCGGCCTGTTCGGGTGTAATCTTTTCCAGCTTTGTGAGATCAATTCCCATTGCTTTATCCTCCTTAATTCGTGATAAATGTCAGATCAATATGCAGAAGCTTCCGTCTGTCATTGTCGGCTTCCGCAGGAGCATTCTGCGCAAACGGACTGGCTTTTGTCACGCAAATGATGCCATCATCACAAACCAGCCGCTTGAATCTGCCGATGGAAGCGGAAATAGTTTCTGTGAGTTCGTTCAGCATTTGCCATGATCCGGACCTGTCCCAGAGGTTCACCTCGATCTGCACAGGCTCGCCTCTGAACTCATCCGTTGCCAGCTCATACGTGAGATACGGCGGAGCGTTCTCCACAGTTTGCGCTGCGTCGAGCCACGCCGGGACGCTGTTTTCTTCATACGCCCGCAGCCCGAAACTCGAAAAGAAGGCGTGCAAGCATTCAGCTTTCGTCATTGTCTTCCTCCGTTTCTGCCAAGCTGCTGCCGTCAGGAAGCCGCCATTTCTCAGCTGCATGCATACGCAGGTCAAGAAGGGATCCCTTCGGCGTTTTGGCGTCTTTGGCATCACTGGTGATTCGGAAGATCATGCCGTCACCGGCACGGCGTACAACTGCATGGAACGGCAGAAGTGTGGCACGCTTTGTCAAGAGTGTATACTCAGGATCAGCAGCAGGCGCTCCAGCGTGCTTTGCTGTCTGGTCCTTTGCGTTTGCATGCGCTGAGAGCGCTGAAACTGCCACACATGCGAAGCCTTCTCCGACTGTCCATGTGTTGTACCCTCCGCCCTGATTATCGTCTGTTCGCGCAGCGATCAGGATATTGAACGGCTCAAAATTCAGGTCAAGCAGACTCATCTTCCGTCACCTTCCATGGCTTTTTTCATAATGGCGGTATACTTTTTTCGGTGGCCGCGAGCAGCATTCCGGATGAAGTGCAGCGGCTTTACGCCGTATTTTTCACTTGCATGCGGTGCGGTATAGTGACCGGTTCCAAGTTCATGAAACGCAGCATGGTCGTTGTCGGTTCCGACGTAAACTCCGTCGTGGCCAAGCGAATACCGGATTGAATCGCGCAGATCACCGGTATCAACAAGGTGTTTCGACTGAATTGTTTTCCGCGCCTGTTTCACGGCTTCAGCTCCGATTTCCTGCAAACCTTCCATGCACTGATTACGCAAGGCGCGCAGCACCTCATCGGATTTGTCTTCAATGGTAAATTTCATCATTCAGGCATCACTCCGTACAAATCCGCCCAGCCGACAGACTGCCGGGCGATACCGAGCTGCTGCATTTCGGATTTCTTGTAATAAAGGAACTGCCCGGCGTTTAAGTACGTAAAATTATATTGATACGGTCCGAGCGATTCACTGGCCGACTGTACGGCGGCACCCTGTTCAGAGGCATCCAGCGCACGGCAGACAGCCTGCACTACGACCATTTTGACAGCAAGCGCGAAATCCTCGCCGGTCTCCTGGTCCGCGATCATGGCATCAATGTTTTTGCCGTAGCTGCGTGCTTCGAGCCGGAGCATGGCGGAAGCCTGCGTGAGCAGAACTTCCGCCGCCTGTTCCTGCTGTGTCGAGAGTGTGCGCCCGATCGCCGTGATGTCAGTGACCGTCGCGTACACTTCCGCGCTCATGATCAGGTACCGATGTCTGCGGCTGCAACAGTCACATACGCAACTGCAACGACTGCGCTGTCGCTGATGTTCGCGATTTCCAGAACATCGCCTTCGGATACAGCGATCTTCGTAGTGCCGGAAGTCAGCGAAGTGCCAGCGTATGCAGTGGACGTGGTACCATAGGCAACGCGGGAGGCCGGATTCTTCTTGTATGCATAGGTCGTTCCAGTATTACCAGCGGTGACGGTTGCGATTGTCTTTCCGGAATCGGATGCAGCGAGCGTGACAGTCAGGCTGCCCGGTGCAAACACGGAGCGGATTGCAGCGGAGCGAAGGACCTTGTGACCGTACACACGACGGCCCTGCACAGCGCAGGCACCGATGTACGTGCCAGACTGTGCGAGATCCTGCACCTTGACCGGCGTCTGCCACTCATGCACACGAGTTGCAAACTTCGGGTGTCCTGCGATCATAGCGAGGTTTGCAGTGCTGTCGTTCCACTCCTTGACGAGGAAGCCAGCAATCTTGCCGATAATGCCCATCTGCTTGACCTCGTCACCGAGATCGGAAGCAGAGATGAACTCCGGCGACTTCAGGAGCAGAGCAGTGGTATCCGGTGTAACAAGCAGATAGCGCTTGCCGTCATCCGGGATCTTTGCCTTGCTCATCGCAGTGCGGATATCCACAATGTTGCCGTAGATGTTGTCCTTCGTCAGACTTGCGACATTGGTCACAGTCGCGCCGGCAAGCAGCGTGGTCGCACCGTCGGTGTCGATCTGGAGTGCGAGGGAGTAGCCGGCAGAATCGAGACGGTCTGCAACGAGGTTGTCCGGGACGGATGCCGCGTCATAGCCGTCAATGATTTCGTTGACGCCCTTGTCCTTGTCGATCACCAGTGTAGTATAGGACGTGCTGCCTGCTGTCGGAGTGAGGCCGTTTGCCTTGTCATAGTCGGACACAGCCACTTCGGTATCACGGACCGGGATCTTGACTGCGCCTGCCTTCGGGTCGCCCTCATAGTCATTGTTGAAGACAAAGCCGTCAGCGAGCACGAGCTCAGAACGCAGCTTTGCGAGGACGAGATCGGAATAACGATCCTGTGCGGTATGTGCCATAATTCTTTACCCCTTTCTGAGATTCGGATTCTTTTCGTAGAATACTTTTTCTACGCCTGACATGGGCTCCGTGCGCTCGGAAGAGAACCGGTGCTGCTGATGCTGCGGCGCGGTGAATTTCACGAGCGTTTCTGCATCCTTGCGCAGTTCCTCTTCTGTTGTGCCGGAGAGCCGTTCTGCAAGCTCAATCGGGAGACCGGTTTCCTGCGCGATCTTCAGTTTTGCCGAGCTGATCTCGTATGCGCTGTTCTTCGCGGTCAGGTCAGCGATTTTCGTTTCGCTTTCTTTGAGCTTTTCAGTGAGGGCAGCGATCTGATCGGCGGACTTCTTTGCGTCATCCGGCGAAATATAGCCCTCATACTTCTTTGTAACCTCAGCAGTCACGCTTTCGGTCACGCTTTTGGCGTTGCGCTCCAGGCGATTCTTGATGATCGCGTCGAGTGCTTCCTGTGTTTCGATAACCTTGAATTCTTCAGACATAATAAACTCCTTTTTTCCGTGTGGTTCCACGTAGTTAGTAACTGACAGTGTACGTCGGCTCTTCTTTGTCGTTCGCACACTGCCAAACTGCAAGCACGGCAGCTTCAAGCAGCGATATATCAGCGCCTTCCAGCACGGACGTATAGCCGAAGCCGCCGTTTCCGCCGAGGGAGCGGTGCTCACAGTTGATTGCAGCTTGCCTGAGCGCCGGCTGATCCATATGACATAACATACCTGAAAACAGCTTCTGCTCAAACAGAGCGCCCGCTTCTGCGACCTGTGTTACCTTCGGCAGCAAGGCAGTGCATTCTGTTTCCGCATCCTGCATGGCTGCTTCAAGAATGCTTTGGTTGCCTGCGCCGTCGATAACGGCAGTCACAGCGTGCGGGTTCCGCAGAAAAGCAATGATCCAGTCATTGCCTTCTCGCACAGGCCGGCAGTCGATCGCTTCAAAAAAGATCTTCCCGTCATCAGACTTCACTGCCACTGCAAGTGATACATTGCCGGATGCTTTTGCATACTTCACGCCGAAAAACAGGCGCGGTGCTTCTTCGAGGTCCGGCGCGGTGTGCAGTGCGCAGTGTTCCCAGTCCTTGCTGGAGATCGCGGATTTCTGCGAGTATTGCAGCCACAGCCCTAGTCGCTGGATGTTGTCGTCAACCTGATCGTCACCGAGTTCATCCCGGACGGTTCGTTCCGTCAGGATCGTGCCGAGCGAAGGATTTGTTTCGTACCAGAGCTCCGGATCATGTGCGTCAGTCAGGTTCGGCACAGACCATTCAGCCCAGAACGCATCATCCTTTGCGCCGGTGATCACAGACTTGCGGAATTTCAGGAAGACATCGCCGGAGCTGACTGCCGTCGGCGGTGTTCCGCACATCAGTGTCTGCGGGTTCTTACTGTCCGTAACGACGTATTTCAGTGCGGACTCCTGGTCGCCGGTATACTCCTGCGCTTCATCAATGATCAGCGTGTCGTATCCTTCACCAAGGCCGCCTGTACCGCTTCGGGTGCGGAAGTTGATGACTGCCTCGCTGCCGTCCCGCAGCCATTCAATGCTGCGTCTGCCTGCGGATTTGTATGATTTGAAATCCTCATCTTCTTTGTATCCGATCTTCGTCAGAAGCCGGACAACCTTTTCCCATGCGCTCGCAGCGGTTGACTCACGGTGCGCGGTGTAAAGGCAGCGGCGTTCGTTGGTCAGATCCCAGATCGCTCGCATGATAAGGATTTCGGATTTGCCGTTCCGTCGCGGAATAGACCAGCCGCATTTCATGTGCAGCCACAGGCCGTCTTCGTTGATCGCCATGATGTCTTCGATCATGAGCGACTGCCAGTCCTGCGATGTGCGCCCGGAACGGTTGTAGAGTTCGACTGCCTCCGCACCGAGGGATTCGGTGTAAGACAGCACTACGGAAACAGTAGGAGTTTGTTTGCCTTTGCGTGTTGCTACGCTCATGCAAATATCTCCTTACAGTGTTTTCCAGTCAAATGTGAGAGGCAATACGCGGTTTGACACCAGCTCGATGCCGGTTGAAACCTCGCGTGTCGGTGTGAGCTTGTCGGATTTCTGCCGGTTGCAGGACATGTGGGCGAGCTGCAAGTTGTTGATGTCTGACGGGTGCCCGCCTTTAGCAACCGGAATGATATGATCAATGCAGGGGCTCATCGGGTGCGGCCATTTCAGACGGAAGTTCACTTCCTTGCCGCAAATGCCGCAGACTGTCTGCGTGGCATAGATTTTCTTCTTGTTCGATTCAAACTGCGCCCGCTGCGGACCGTTATGGTCAGGTCGCAGGTTCGGTCTTGCTCTGGGCTGCGGCATGGTGTCAGCTCCTTTCTGATGAAACGCACGCGTGCGTTTGGCGTGCGTTTGGGCATGAAAAAAGCACCCGTTTCCGAGTGCTTGGTTAATATTCGGTTCAGATCACAGCTCGATGCCGTAGATCTCTGCACGCAGTTCAAGGATATTCAGATACCGTGTCATTGCTTCTTCCTGCTCTCTGCAAAGGTGCCGGTTCATATCATCCTCGATCTTTTCAACTCCGCAAGGCTGCAAGCGGAAGGCAGCTTCCTTCTTGACGTTCCACTTGTGCAGCTTGTCGAGCCGTTCTTTGAGCTCTTTGTACTCAGCTTTCAGCCGTTCTTTCCATTCGTCCATGTGATAAACTCCTTTCGGTTTTTGGGCATGAGAAAACCCGCTCATTGCTGGGCGGGTTTCTGATTATTCCATATACTTACCTGCGAGAATATTCTTCCGCACTTCTTCACGCTGTTCCAGATAGTGCGCATAGCTTTTCTTTGCGTCTTCCGGCGCGTCGTCATTGAGTATCTGATCGCCAGCTTCGTTCCAATGCCACCAGCTTTTATCAGACATCCAAAATGTATCATATTTTCTCATACTCATATATGGCACGCCTCCTTCAACAGTTTATAGAATTCTGTAGTAAACTCATCTGGATCCGTAAAATGCTTTCCGAGTACTTCCGGAATGATCTCATGAAAATGTGTTGGCTTAAATTTAGGACTTGTTGCTTTTGGATTCTTCGTAATCGAATATTCAGATATATTATCCAATAAATAGTCGAGCGTTTGAAAATAATTTAGTTTACTCCCACTTATATTATAGCACGCTTTCTGAGCAATGTCAAGACCGATTTCGCCATATTTCTCAGCAATCAAATGACCGATTTCATGAACGCCAATTCCGATAGTTTTTGATGATGAAAGTTTTTTGTCGGAATTAAGATATGCACTTGTTGCTGCATCGGAACGCAATGCAACAGAATTGATCATAATAGTTTTTCTGTAGAAAGTCTCGCCTAAGTCTTCACCAAGATTTTTGACATAGAATACAATTCTCCTTGGCAACTTAAACTCATCCCGGAGCGCAGCCATTATGCTAAGCTGCTCCTTTAGTAAGTCTGAATCGCCATCAAAACTCATCGCATTTTTGTATTCAATGCCGAGCGATCTTGCAAACTGTGCAAGCGCGAGCTTTTCTTCTGTCGAATGCTCAATTCGATCTGCTTTAATCACATCAGCACCGACCGCAGCCATCTTCTCAGCTTTTGAGAACCGAATCGGCTGTTCAGCACCAGCGCTCCTCGCCTGCTCCGCCGTAAACACAACCGGATCCCCGGCACCGGCTCCCGGCTCAGGTGCTTCCCAGGTGCGCTTGCTCCACACATCCTGCCGCTGCCGTCCGTTCTCATAAGTAACAGAGCAGCCGCAGTTGTCGTGGCGCCGGTAAACGTCCTTCGGCTCGCTGTAATATTCATAGCGCCCCGCCATTGCAGAGCACCAAGCACAGCATTTGCCGTCGGTCTTGCGCGTGATGTAGCACTTCAGGCCGGCGCGGCTGCGGAACTTCGCCTCGGCCTGCATCCGGTCGTCGTGCATGGATCTGGTCATTGTTTCAGTCGCTGACCTGCTCCTGCGCTGCTGCGTTTTCTCCGGGACGGTCTGATCAGCTGTTGAGTGCCCGATCTTGTGCGCACGCGCTTCCTCAAACGGTGCACGCTGCGGTTTCAGGTGCAGGCCGTTTGCCTGATCCAGCGCTTTCTGCACGGCATCGCACAGACTGTTGATGTCCGTGTACCGGTCACGCAGCAGTTCCACACACAGCGCCTCACGCTCTTCCAGAGGGATGCCGGGCAGCCGCTGCGCGAAGATCTCGCCGAGCAGCCTGCCGGCACGGTCGCTGTACGCAAACGAATCATCGAACGTGCCATTGCCGCTGTCGATCTTCTTCCGGAGCTTCGCAAGCAAGGCATCGCGCTCAATGCGCTGCCGGACTTCTTCACGGACTGTCATTCGGCATCACTCTCCAGACCGGTGAGAGATTTGATATTCCTTGCGCCGAGGAATCCCTCAGACGCCTGATTGATTTTCAGGATCGAGTCGCCGATCGCGCCGAGCGCAGCTGCATCCGGCTCAAAGATCGGCATCCATTCCGGCTTCACTTCCCGGAATGCGCTGCGGTTATACGTTTCATTGTCGCGGAGGCACGCTGCGAGATAGCCGGCATTGAGGAAGCCGGTGCCGAAGCTGCGCTGTGCCTTGCGGGCCGTCAGGCGCAGGCTCTCGTGTGAGGCGCGGATCGCGTCATAGCTTGCCGGGTTGTCGGTCGTGAATCCGAGGTCGTCGAGCGTCAGGCCGGTTTCGCCTGCAAACATGGAAGCAAGCATTTTCATGTGCTCCATGTGCGGCGCCATGCTCTGCTGGTCGAACTGTCCGAGCGTCGGCTTATCGGCATTGCCGTCGTTCGTGATCTTCAGGAACGACGACATCGAAGCCTTTTTATTGTCGAACTCGGTCTTCTGCGAGAGTCCGACAATGTACTTCTGCGGTACGCTGTAAAACTCCGCACCGACCTCCGAGCGCAGCAGTGTGCGCCTTGCGGTCTGTACGATGTCCATGCATGCCCGGCTGATGCGGGAGTGCCCGAACGGGCGCATTGCGTCAGGCCGGTAGATCACCGGCACAAGCAGCGGCGCACCGGCAGGATGCACAATCGTATCGTGAAGATCACCGGACACATAGTATTCAGTACGATCCGGCAGGAAGTATGCTTCCTGCAACGGTGCGCCGGTCGAAGGATCATTCTCCAGAATCGCATAGCCTTCCGTCAGCAGATTGGTCGCGGTGTCGATGATGCCGGTCGCGTTGGTACCGTCAATGCATTCGATCACCGGGTAATCACCGTCGCCGTAGCTGATGTGGAGGAAGCAGCAGGCGGAGATCGTCGCGGAGAGCACTGCCGAATCAAACAGCACATCGGGGTTGTTCATCTTGAAGATCTCGTCAAACAAGAAATCGTCATTCTCAAACCCCGCAAAGATCAGACGGTCCGCAATGGAGTCCACAGACTTCGCACACCATCCGAGTGCATAGGTCAGCGTCGCAAACTCCGGAGGAATCAGCGCGTTGATTTTCCACATCTGATTCTTCATCTCATAGAACTTGTACCGCAGGTTCGCACGATCCCGCTTTGCGGCGAGCTTTCCCCGCAGGTACTCCAAACCGTATTCCTTCACCTTTTCACCACCATCCTGTTATCAGCCGGAGAGGCTGTGCATTCTTCTTGTAGATACTGCCCGCTTGGATGCTCCGTTGTAGAGCATATTATATCTTCTGTCGCACCATTCAAGGTTGCGGACCGTATTGTTCTGCCGGTTTTCGTCCTTATGGTTGACAAGCTCGTATCCGTTCGGATTCGGAATGAACGCCATCGCAACGAGCCTGTGTGCATATTCCGTAATTGTCTTTCCGCAATGCCGGAGCCGTATCACATGATACCCGGCCTTGTGGACAGTCGGCTTAATTATGTGATGATTATTGATTCGTCGGACATCTCCGTTTTCGCTGACTTCATAGTCAGTCGGTTCACCGTCGCGGACGATCCGGCGCCATTCCTGCGCATGATCTGCGTCATACCTTTCCGGGAAGATGCTGAGAAGCAACGCATCAAGCTGGAATGTCTTCTGCTGCTTATCAGAGCGCAGCCGGTAGTATTTCTTGGACGAGTGATTTTCTTCGACACGAAGAAATCGCCGCTTCCGGAAGTTGAATATTCTGCCGGATTCCGATAGGAGATAGTTCAAATCCACTCCGCCGATTCGGATCGGGCGCCATGTTTCGCCGGTACGTTCTGTCATGCTTCTTGCCTCAAAGTCAATGCGTTCCATCCCTTCACCTCCTGTCGTACTCAAATATTGGCAACTGCGCGCAAGAAAACGAGCACGA
>Ga0265298_10001546_pt1 | contig 34185 bp, 50 predicted proteins | sample AusTroGonzalo_MG_3_FD_193486 | JGI IMG/M metagenome (GOLD analysis project Ga0265298, IMG submission 193486) | Bovine rumen microbial communities from tropical cattle in Woodstock, Queensland, Australia - Gonzalo_01 | ecosystem: Host-associated > Mammals > Digestive system > Stomach > Rumen ... | reverse complement strand
TGGCACGCCCGAAGGGCGCCCCCTACCCCAAGGGGCGGGGGGCCTGGTTTGCAAAAACTTCATCGATTTAAAGTGCGAAAGTGCCGCGCATTATGGAAAAAGTTTCCATCAGCGCCGCGCCTGCTCTCCGCTGCCTGGCCGCTGGCCGCCCTTCTCCGGATGCTTCCGGTTGTGGCACGCCTGGCACAGGCTCACCAAGTTGCTCGATGTCAGCGCCAGGTCAGGTCTGTCCTCCAGGTGAAGGATGTGATGCACCGTCGTAGCTTGCGTGATCCGTCCGTACCGCTTGCACTCTTGGCACCGGTAACCGTCCCGCCGGAGGATCAGGTCCCGCTTGTGCAACCACTTGGGACTGCGATAGAATTCATAAGCAGTCATACTGCACCCGGCCCCGTCCCCTCCGTAATGCTGACCCACAGCCCATCGGCTGGCCCAATACAAAGAGCGGCACCCGATTGGGCACCGCTCTCAGCGTAGCAATTATACCACTTGACAGGCATGCAATCCTGTACGGTTATACAATTATTTCAGTTTCGACCAGACCAGGTGAAGAAAATCGCTGTTCCACCGCCACGCCAGGTCGACGCTGACCGGGATCTGCATAGCCGCGCCCTGCACCAGGAACCGTCGGTTATACGGCTGGAAGTACACCAGCTCGATCAGCCGCACCCGGCTCGGCCCAGAGGACAGCGTAGACGATACGTTCAAAGCATACTCCACCGCGTCCAGCCGGCGCTGCTGCGTCCATGGCAGCTGACGGAGTGCAGCGTCCTCGGTGCTGCGCCCAGGCTCTCCGCTGCTAGGCATGCCGTTCAGATTCGGCGTCACGCTCTGGCTCTGGAGATCCCGCAGCTGCCGCTTCAGCTCAGGATAGTCACGGGCGGCGTTGGCGGCAGCCTTCCGCCACCCATCCCTGCGCCGGGCCATTACTCTGCCCCCTTGATGTAATAGCAATAATCGTCCCTCGGCCTGCACAGCACCTGAAATCCAGGGAACCGCTGATCGAACAGCGCCGGCGTGAGATCGTCCTGGATGTGGATCTCATGCACGTTGTTGTTGACCGGCCCCTGGTAATACTCAAACGGCACGGCCACGATCATGTCCTTGCACCTGGGCCAAGCGTACTTCAAAACCTCCTGGGCCTGCTCCACGCTCAGATGCTCGATCACGTCCCCGAAGATGATCAGGTCATACCAGTCATACTGAAAGTCGCAGATGTCGGTATGGAATATTCTGCGATAACCGTGCAGCCGTTCCAGGTACCCGGCGAACACCTCCACGGCGTCCATGTTCGGATATTCCGGCAGAATACGCCGCCACTTTCCGTCGCAGGCGCCCACATCCAGAATCTGCGAGGAAGGCGGGAAGTTATCCCGCGCCCACCGGCAGACTTCGTCTTTTCCAAAATCATAAGATCCCATCATTGTACCTCTTTCATCATCGCGCACAGAAACGCCGCGTTCGTTGCAAGGTGCCACAGGCTCGGCAAATCGCTTTCCTCATCGACCGCATAAGGATCTTCCCAGCAGGCCAAGGCGTGCCGGAGCAGCGCTTCATGGAACCGCTTCGGCTCCACCTTCGTCCAGTCCTCGGCTTCCTGATACTTCGCTTTACCGTAAGCACGGACCCTGGCCACCGCTCTGATCAGCTCCGGCGGCACGGAGGACAGCTGGAGTTTCCCGTCGTCATTCTTCGCGCCGGGCAGCTTTGCCGGTTTCTGCGGAATATCGTCGGTCTTTGCCGGCGGACCGGCCAGCGGCACGCCCTTGCTCTTGGTCTTGATTCCGACGCAGTTCCCCGGCAGCTTGCACCCGCCAGCCACCAGGATCTGCTTGATTTTCTCCCGGCTGCACTGGTTCAGGTCGGCCAGGATGTTGATCTGCTTGCTGGGCGCCTTAGCTGCCTCATAGTCCCTGCAGATCTCTTCCGGTGTCATAGTCATGCCTTCAGCACCTCCTTCATTGCGTCCGCCATTTGGATAATCCCGTAGATCTCCCCCAAGACCAGAAGTCTCATATGGTCGCTGTCCGGATTTTCTTCGGAGTATTCATACGGGCTGTCAATTATTTCGTCAATCAGCCGCAGCGCATTGTGATTGATGCAACCTTCGTCAATTTTCATATATCTACCCTCCAGTCAATCTTTATCCCGTCCTCCCGCTGAAGCGTGTCCAGCATTTCCTTCGTACTGAGCAGGCCCTGGTCGATGTCGTTGATGTACTCCAGGCAGAGATCCCACATCCGGCACAGCCGGTCCCGTCCGAAGCCGAAGCGGTCGCGAAGCACCCGGAAGGTGACGGCGAACTGCCGCTTATAGGCTTCCTCGGTGGATTCCTTGGCGATCTGCAAGCAAGCCTTCTCCACCGTCTGCCGGATCTGCTTATCCAGAGCATTCAGCTCAGCCACGGACAGCTTTTCGATCAGAGCGGCCCGCAGTTCGTCGTTGTCCAGCCGGTCAATGCCGTCCGTCCGGAGCGCCGGCGGCTTCCGCTTCTTCGTCGCCTTCGCCATCCCGCACCTCCTTCGTCGGCACCAGGTCATATTCCATGACCATCCTCTGACAGCCACAGCGGCAGCAGAAATCCGTCCTGCCCCAGGGCTGCTTTGATTTCCAAATATGCTCCGGCGCGACTTCGGCACTGGCCTCCGCAGCGCAGGCAAAGCAAAATATCCGTTTCATCTCTGCCCCCACTTGCTGACGATGATCTTCACGCCAGGCTCCGCCGCATAGCTTTTTCTAACCAGCTCAAGCGCCACCTGGGCGTCGTCCTGCCAGAAGCCCAGCTGCGTCATGCAGTCCTTCAGCAGCTTAATCATGTTGTCCGTGTCCGGGCGGGTGATCTTCGGGTCTCCGTCCTTATGCCCACGCCCCGACGGGAATCGAAATTCTACGCTGAGAATCACCGCGCCCTCCAGCGGCTCCGCCGGCTTCGAGCTTTTAAGGCCCCACAGATACCACTGTTCCGCCGCCCGAACTTTTGCGGGCTTATACCATACCCCGGACGCGCTGCGCCCCTTCTGCTGGCTCGTCGCGGTGGGCGGCTTTCCGGGAATCCAGATCTCGGTCATGCTCCTATCCTTTCTGCGGGTGGCCCCGCGCAATATTTATTTCACTGATGGGCATGGCCCCCTTATGGGCCATGTCCATCTCTATAATAAATAGGGGAAAATGCCCAAATGGGCATTTTCGGGCATTTCAGGAAAATGCCCAAATGGGCAATTTGCGGAAAATGCCCATTCTGCCCAAATGGGCAGGCTCGGAAAAATCAGGAAAATGCCCAAAATGGGCAGGCTCCCGAAAATGCCCATCAATGCCCATCCGTCAATAAGGCGCTCTGACCTTCGTCTGCCACTCTTTTCTGGCCTTCTGATCGCCCTGGATCTCGAAGTTCGCGGCCTTGAAATAGTCCACGATCACCCGGTCCTGGACGTCGATCCCGGCCCGGTTCCGGATGCCGGTGATCGGCACCCAGCCGTCCTCATAGGCGTCCCGGAGCGTGTCGAAAGCGTCGAACGCCTTCTGCTTCCGTTCCTCCAGAGCGGCGTCCTTTATGTCGTTCAGCTCCTTCACGGAATAAACATCGTCAATCGTCCTGGCCTCCGCCAGGCTGCCTTCCTCATCCTCCCGGTGGAGGGGGTAATCGAACCAGACGTTTTTCGGCGCCGGCTCCTCAAACTCCCGCAGCACCGCGCTGACCCGCCAGGCCGTGGCCTTGGGATTGTCGGTGATCCATGACGGCAGGGACGAAGCGGGCCTCAGTTGGATCAGGTCCAGGATCGCGTCCGCGTCCCTGGCGAATACCCCGCTGCCGCTGGCCCTGTCGGCCACAGCCTTGCCGCTCTGAGCGCCCTTTGAGTGGTGGTGGCAGTAGATCACCGCGCAGCCCAGGGTCGTGCAGATGGTGTCCAGGACGCCCAGGAAGGAACCCACGTCGCCGGCGCTGTTCTCGTCGCCCAGACCCAATTTATAGATGGGGTCGATGATCACCGCCGTGAATCCCAGCTGCCGAGCCCGGCTGAACAGCCGGATGGAGAAGTCCTTCGCCTTCAGGTTGTACCCGCGCAGGTTCCAGTCCGTGATGCCCTCGCAGGCCGTCACAGGGTCCAGGCCCATGCGCCGGCAGATCACGTTGAATCGGTTCCTGGCGCTGGCCTCGTCCAGCTCGAAGTTACAGTAGAGGACCCGGCCCTTCTCACAGGGCCAACCCAGCCACTCTCCGCCGGTGCTGATGGCGATGGCCAGCTCCATGAGGGCAAAGCTCTTGCCCGCCTTGGACGATCCCGCCAGCAGCATTTTGTGCCCCTGGCGGAGGATGCCGTGGATCAGCTCCGGCTTCAGCGCCGGCGTATAAGGCCCCACAAAGCTGGAGACCATGCCGAAGTCCGGAAGCGCGTCCGCCTGGTCCTCCAGGTATTGGTCGTGCCATTCCTGCCAGGACCGCGTCCTGGCCTGATAGGGTATGATGAATTGCTTCTGTCCGTTCCGCTCAAAGCCGGGAAACCGGCTCAGGCGGCTTGCGTTTTTATTCTGCGTGTCGATCAGCGGTTTCCCGTTGTCGTCGGTGAACAGGTCGTAGATCTCCCGGACCCGCTTTGTGTATTCAACCTTGTTCACGGCGTCCACCCGGACGATTGCGTGGAGGCTCTTGCCTCCGGAGTAGACCATGACGGCCACCGGCAGTCTCAGCTCGTCCACGCGGCGGAACTGCTCCTCCAGGCTGATGCCGTCGGCCTCGATCAAGGTATAGCGGAAGTCCGTCACGTTCTCATCGCTGATACCCCGCCCGTCCAGGGGATTGAACCTGATCCAGGCGCCGTAGCGCCGGTCATAGGCGCCCAGGCTGCTGTCCGTGTCCATTCCGTACTTTTCCAGGGCCGCCAGCAGTTCGTCCCGCGTTCGGGTGTAGCTGCCGCCTCTGGGGGAAACGCGGCCCCCGTGGTCGTAGACGTCCACCACATAACCCACATATTCATCCGGTCTGAACAGGGTAGTCAGGTATTCCCAGATCTGGCTGAGCGGGTCCCAGTCCGGCGGCATGTGCCTGGTGATCCAGGTCTCGCTGCCGTCCTCCACAGAGAAAGCCTGGGGTGCGGCTTCGTAGGAGATCTCGTCGTCCCAGTCCAGGGCGTGCCCGCCGCCGTCCCAGCCTCGCTCCCTGGCCATGTGGATCACCGTGCCGCCGTTGATGCCCGTCCGTTTGAAGCCGGACCACAGGCGGCTGCACTCCCCCGGATGGTAGCGGGCGGGGTCTTTTGCGCTCCATGCTTCCCATGCGCTCACGTCCTCGCCCGCCGCCTTCAGGGCCATTCCCACGTCGATCCACGCCTGCCGCGACAGCTCCGCCGGGTCGATTGCGTCCAGAGCTTCCAGCAGCAGTTTGTCCATTTACCAGTCCTCGCCCTCGTCCCTGGGAATGCGGCTGTCATCCGGCGCCAGCCACCGCACAACGTCGTTGGTGGTCAGCTCGTTTCCGTTCTTGGATGTGAACTCCCGGACCTTCAGAACCACCCAGCCGGTGCTGCCTTCCACCTGGGACCAGTCCATGCTGAGCTTGTCGCCCTTCTGCCTCTGACCGATGCAGGTGAAAAACGCGGTCAGGAATCCTTCGCACCGGGAATGCAGGAAAAGCCGATGCGTGAAGATGCTCACGCCCTCCTTGCCCCTGGCCTCCAGAGTGATCTCCGCCATGGGGCAGGGCGGCAGCCCTCCCTCCCGTTTGGATCCGTCGAAGCGTTTCCGTTCCAGTTTCGTGACGGTGAAGGGATAAGTCCCCGCCGGCAGCGTGACGAGATCCGGAGCTTCATAGCTGATCTCGCTGTCCCAGTCCAGTTCCTTGTCGATACGCTTGTCCATGTCATAACCTCCAAGTTATTAAGTATTTTTTCGGATATAGGCGACGAATTTGTCCCATCCGCTGACCAGGCGGTCAACGTATTCCACGGGATAAAGCTCAACCGGAAGATTCGCCGGCTGGTGCCCTTTTCTGGCCACGGCCCACTGTACATTGGAATAGCTGATCCCGTCCCGCTTCATCAGAGCCTCCAGTTCCGGGTAACGGTCACGCAGCTCCGTGGGCTTCAGCTGCGCTTTGTCCTCCTCCGTCCATTCGCTTTCCGGTTTCGGGTCCTGGAAAACTGGTCCCACATCATCTCCCAGAAAGGGATTCTCCGGCAGAGTGTCTTCCTGCGGCGGCTCTGTCGCCGGGTCTGGCTCCACATGTTCGAAGTCCTGCTCCGGAGCGAGCGCCTCCTGGGTCTTCGGCTTCATCCGCTCAAAGACGGGCTTGATGCTGTCATACTCCAGGGGCAGCTTATCCGGCAGGCCGAAGCGGTTCTTTGCGTCGAAGGTCGGTGCGTGGTTGGCGTAGATCACCCTCTTGTTGCCGGTGATCCGGTTCGCCTCCATGGGCGTCTTGCCGTGAATGACCATGCTGTCATAGTTCAAAAACAAGACCATGTCGGCCCATTCCTTCACCAGCGGGGCCACCTTCTTGCTGCACTTCATTTCCCAATGGTCGTAGGCTCCGGCCTCTTCGGGTTTCTCGATCTTTCTCAATTGCGCGTGGGCGCAGAACCCCACGTTGACGCCCTTCTCCGCCAGCTCGGAGAGCTTGGCCAGCAGCTCGGAAAACTTCTCACCCAGCATGACGTAGCCCTTGCCGTAGCCTGCGTCCTCGATGCTTTGCCATTTCTTTTCCTTGCACAGGCTCTTGGTGCAGAGGATATCCGCCCAATCCAGGGTGTCGATCACCAGGGTCTGGATCTTCTGCGTCCCGGCGTCATCCACCATGTCCATCAGCTCCGCCCAGTCCTTCGGCTGCGGATAGCGGCAGACGGTCATGTGGGCCGTGCTGCCCTCGGTGTCAATGAAGGCGGGCGTGGGATTGATCTGCGACGCCAGCGTGGTCTTGCCGACGCCCTCCGGGCCGTAAAAGACGAACTTGATCGCCTTGGCTGTCGGGCTGGTCGTCAGCGTGAATTTACTTTTTGCCATGTTGTCCTCCTTACCGGATCTGAAGGTTCTGCCGGGTGGCGATGCAGGCGCAGGGCACGTCCTGGCCCGCCTTCAGCGCTTCCTTGATCTCCATCAGCCTGGGCTTCGGATCTTCGTATTTAAGCAGGTGGTCCGCGTGGGCCTCCGCCCACTCAAGGAAGCCCGGCTGAAGCTCCACGGCTTCGCTGCGGCGCCAGCTGATGGCCACCCTGGGCGTCTTGATCTTCTCGTCCTCGTAAACGTGCTGGGCCAGAAACTGGCGCAGCCGGACCGCGTGGTTTTCCGCCGATTTCTGGCGTTTCTCCAGGGCCTGCTTCTCAGCCTTGATAGCCTCAGCCTCCGCAATCAGACCCTTGATGTACAGGGCGATTCCTTCCAGTTTCTTCTCCCGCTCCATGGTCAGCGCTTCCAGGGCTTCCATGTCGCAGGTCAGCTCACCGGTCTCCGGGTCCACCTGATCCAGCAGCTCCTCCAGCGACAGGTCGATTTCGTACAGTTTCATTCTTCGTCCTCCTCTGTTTCCATGGGCCGCGTCCTGATGTTGCCGGACGCCGCGAAGGCCGCGATCTTCCCCAGATCCGCCATCGACAGCGGGGCCAGCTCGCTGCCCTTCGCTTCCATGATCACCGCGTTTCCCACGATGCTCTCATGCAGTCCACGCGCCAGGTCGGTGGCGGTGTCGTTGAAGGGCAGGCCCAGCAGCTTGCCTTCCTCGTTCACGACCATCACCAGGCCGCTCAGGCAGGTGGGCGTCGTTTCGATGCAGCCGCCGACCTGGTCTTGCAGCCACTCCAGCGTGGCCGTCCTGCCTTCCAGGACCGCATAAACGTTCAGGCTTCCGTTAGGCAGGATCACCGGAATCCATCTCATTGACAGGCGCCTCCCTTCGTGGTAGAATTGCGATAATAGTTCATTTTGCCTTCTCCTTCCTCATGACCGTCCGGTGTTGGCAGCACCGGGCGGTCAGTCTTTTATTTGCCTTTTGGCTAGTGCCTGGAGCAGGATTCGAACCTGCGGCCACCGTTGACATGTGTTCCGGTTGTATCTCGCTGTTTCAGAGAACACTCCAAGCTCTACCGCTGAGCTATCCAGGCATATCGGACAGGGCCTGCCGGGATCTTCACCGGCAGGAGCGGCGCGTTTCTGGTACTCGCACACCGCCAGCGCGTGCCCTGTCCCGCGCTTCTCACTGAAAGGAGGCGTCGGGCATGGACCCCTTGCCCATTGGGCTGCTCAACCCGCCGGGCCGTATCGTCAGAAGAACGATTCTTGCCCCTCCAGCTTCCCGTCCGGCCAGTCCTCCCATCCAACGTTGATGTAATCCAGGACACGGCCCCAGCCGAATTTCTCACCGGTCTCCGGGTCTGTGACGCAGCGCCGCATCCAGAAGTCCCATTCCTTCGGATTCGTTTCCCGCAGCTGATCGAAGCGGTGTGGGCGCTTTTCCATGTGAATTCCGAAACCGCACATGGAACATCCGGTCCGCTGCGCTTTGGTGGTCCGCAGCGTGCCGTCCGGATCGCGGACGATCTCGCCGTATATAGCTGGGACCGGAACGTTCAGATCCAAGGCCAGCTGCAGGATGTCCTGGCGGTCGAAGATCGCAAATGGGCAGCTGCGGATCGTGGATTTCCCGAAGTAATTGCATCCGTGAAGCATCAGGGCCTTTGCCCTGCGTCCGCCTTCGGAGGCCATGAGGCCAAGGAAGGGAACGCTGTTGTGCGCCTTGGCCCAGTCGTCGCAGGGCCGCTCTTTTAGGTAATAGCAGCACTTGGAGGAAACCTTGAAGGGCGGACAGCCATAATTGACGCCCTCGGTTTCGTTTTCATATCCGCCGAACTTCTCCAGCCAGCGCTGGGATAGCTTCATTCTTGAATCGGTCTGATTACCGCCGTATTCTCCGGTCTCGCCGGTGATGATGGCATGGCGGACGGTTTTATTTTTCTCACTGGGATTCTGGAGCAGCTCAATCTTCGCGGCGATCTCCTTCGACAGTACCGGAAAGCCGAACTGCTGAAGGACCTCCACCTTCGCTTTCAGAGGCCTGACGGTTTCCACGCCCAGGGCTTTATGGACGGCCTGGATGCTTTTGTCCTCTAATGAGGAAACGCTGACGGAGGCAACGTCGCTCAGCTCTGGGATGTTGTGCCGTTCTCCCAGATCCCGAAGGAACACCAGAAGCGTGATGCTGTCCAGGCCGCCCACGGAAACGTGAACGTTCAGGCCCCGCTCGATGCACTCCCTCAGGTAAGCCTCCGCCACATCCTCCGCGTGATAGACCTTGTATTCGTAGGGCATCAGGCGGAACTGACGGAACTTCTCTATGTTCGCGGCGGCGTTCTCTTCCTCCATGATGTCAAAAACGGTCTTTCCCATATCTACCTCCTCCCCAAAAAGGGACCATCAAGCTCTCTCATGTGCGCCACAGCCACCGCCGGCCTCTGCCAAGTCCGCTCAAATGCCTTCCATGCGGCGCTGTATTCCGTCTTTGTCTCCGTGAAGTCCCGCTCCAGCTGGGAGAAAGGCATCGCCCCGCAGCGGAAAATTTCCCGATTGCGCTGCTCCTCGGCCTCCATATCATGTCCGATCAGGCTGTAGCATTTGATCTGGTGCTGGGTGAACCCCGCCTTCACCAGCTTTTCGCAGGCTTTCCGGAAGGCAGGCAGCTGGGCGTCCGTGTCGCAGGCTAGCCACAACTCTCCGATCCGCAGGCCCCGTACCGCCTCCACAAAGCGGTCATCGATCAGATCCGTTTCCAGGCCTCCCCGGAAAGAGATGTTCCTCTGCGTCCGCAGCATGTCGAATACCTTGTCCTGATGCGCCCGGGAGCACTGCAGGAAGTTGTTGTCCTGGATGATGTTCCCCGGCGTGATGGGGATCTCCTTCAGCGGTCCCTCCACCCGGTGGACCATGCACCACGGGCATGCGTTGTTGCATCCCCTGGAAGTGAACGTGATCCCCTTCCGGACGTACAGCCCCGGCGTGAACTCCTCCGCCGGTGATCCGTAGGCAGGCCTGCCCAGCTTCACCGGCTTGTTGGTCACGCCCTCCCACTGGAAGGCCAGCGCCTCCGCCAGCGGTTTGTCCCATGTGAAGGTACAGCTGATGTGGACCTCGTCGTGTTCCGGGATGAACAGTCCGGGTGGCGATCCGACGAAGGCATATTCGTCCGTCGGAGTGTAGGACGTCTGGCGGCAGAACACTCGGATGATCCGCTTCTTCATGCTCACCTCCCGAAATAAAGCCCGTCCTGCCAGAAGCCGTCCGTGCCTTGTTCAAACTCAGCCTGCCAGACATAGCCCTGGCCGAAAAGCTCACTGTGCTGTCCGCTCAGAAGTTCCGACGCGATCCGGTAGGCCCGCTCTACCGCGTGTTTCTCCCCAGGATTTTTGGCCCGCTCCGGCCAGACGATCCCGGTCTTGGAGAATCGCCCATATTGCCCCGGCGCGGTCAGCACCGCTTCCAGCGTGTCAGGGAATCGGCTGTCCTCCACACGATTGAGCATCACGTCCCCCACCTTGCGGCGTGTGTCGTCGCTGCACTCGTCGCCCCCGGCCTCCTGGTAGATTCCGCAGGCAAGCATTTCCACCAGATCAGGCTCCGGCGCTGTCAGCACCGCCCCGACGGTCATGGCAGGCGGCATAGGCTCAGGCAGTATCGGCTTCACCGGCTCCAGGCTCAGGCTGCACAGCAGGGCCATGGTCGCCAGGACGTGCATCACCGGCGCGGGTATCATCGTTGCTCCTCCTTCGGCGGCTCCGGGAGCGGCATCCAGTGGGTGACATCAAAGTTCCATGCCGCACGGAAATAACCATCGTGGACGTAAAACTCACAAGTATCGGTTACTTTTCTGCCAGATGCCGACCATTTTCCGTGTACCAGATACATTCCGTCCTCCTCCGGCAACCGCTCCGTCACGGGAATCCAGCGTGGGCTTTGCAACTTACGCCTCACCTCCACCACATCGGCGGCGGGGATGGAGTTCAGACCTCTCTTTATCGGGCAATCGTTGTCGCTTCTGGTACACATCAGGACGTCTGTGCAGCGTTCGCACATCTCATCCTTTGCCGCTTCTCGGCTGATGTAATCACCTGACACGGATCACACCGCCCTTCCACAGCAGGGCCGCCCCCACCAGCTCCAGCAGGAACGCCCACCACATGGCGGTCATGGGAAGCCAGCCTCTTTCTGTGCCGCCGACGATGAAGATCACCGCCAGCAGGGCCAGGAAGCCCAGCACCCGGCAGATCGTCCGTTTCGTGCGAATTGTCATTGTGTTTCCTCCTCTCCGATATAGGCCAGGAACGGCCTGCGCGGGATCAGGGTCCGGTTACCGATCACGACCACCGGAAAGCCCAGCAGATCCGGAGCCTGCCTTGCCTGGATGCGGATGCTGTGGGCGTCACACCCAAGAACTGGTGCAACCTCCGCAGGCAGCAGCATCGGTTTATCCGTGTTTTTGATCTCACTCAATGTCACGATTCGTGGCACCCCTCTCCAAAAAAAAGAAATCCCACGGTCACGCCGAAGTATGCGGCCAGCGTGACCTTGAGTTCATCTCTGGGCGTCCGCTCACCGGATTCATAAGAAATGATCGCGGATTCGCTGATACCCAGCTCGCGGGCGACCTGACTGCGGGAACGGGTCCCCCGGAGGTTCCGGAGGTCCTGCCCGATCTGCTCTGCTGTTTTCAAATTCTCACCCCCTCTCAAACATACTGCAGGTATTGCGTCTTGCCTGCCCGGATCAGAGCGCCGGCGCGCTGCTCCGCCGCCCACGCCACGATCTTCTGCGCCAGGGCGATCTGGGGACCTGTGAGCTGCGCCGTGATCCCGTCGCGGGTATTGAAGCAAACCGCGTTGTAAAGGTCCTCCAGAGGACCGTTGTACATGGCATATATGCGGTCATAGCGCTTTTTGTCCATCGGGATCTCTCCGCTTTCCATGTCCTTCATGGTGTTGAAAAGACGGTTGCGGTAAAACTCGATGTCGTGGGCGTGCTTCCGGACGCTGAAAAAGTAGGTTTTCGCCATTCCCGTTCCTCCCCTTAAAAGAGCAGGTCCGTAAAGACCTGGGCGTCGGCCTTCATCAGGCAAATGCGATTCACATCATCCCAGCGGTGGCACTCATACTTCCGGCTGCTCCGGTCATACTCACCCCGCACCCAGACCTGGGATTCCGTCGGGTATTCGATGGCCTTCTTCGTGAAGAAATCCCCGCGCTTCAGCTCCTTGATCGTCATGTTCGTGCCTCCTCTCAAAAGTGTGATGCCACGTATCGTGTCAATAATAGCACCTGCCACAAATCGTGTCAACACGTTCCGTAAATTTTTTCTAGTAAAATGCCACAATATGTGGTATGCTGTGGAACGAGGTGGTTAAACGTGGCATTTAAGGACGAACTGAGATCCCTAAGACTGCAAGACGGCCTTTCCCAGGCTGAACTGGCCAAACGCCTGAAAATCTCCAGATCTGCGGTTTCCATGTATGAATCCGGCCTGCGAGAGCCTGATTTCGAGACCCTGGAGAGGATCGCTGACTTCTTCAACGTAAACATGGACCGGCTGCTGCCGAAAAAAGACGCGCCCGCCGGCGCGGATGCCAGCGGGCGTGGAATGGTCAATCTTTATTTTGCTCTGAACGAGGAAGATCGGGCAATGGTCGATTCAATGATCCTCCGGCTTTCTTCCAAAGAAGGTAAATAAGACGGTCAATTTTTTTCTTCTCTTCCGGCGGCAGCTTATCATATTCGGGCGGCATATATGAATCCCTCCTTGGACCTTTATTTTTCTGCTATAAGTATATATGGTGGAGGCGAAAAGCGCAACCACTAGATGTGGGGCGTCAAATCTGGTTTTTCCCTATATTTGACCCTCATTTAGACGCTGTTTCAATAGGCTTATTTTCTATTAAATCTACTACTGCGAATCGGACGAAAAGGAGGCCCAGATGAAGAAAAAAAAGAAACTCCCGGCTGCAATTGGCATCATTCTGATCATCCTGGTCGTGGCCTTCACGGCCATCGTGGTCAGCTCCATGGGCGGCGGCTCCGGAGAAACTTCCACGCCGGCTCCGGCGGCAAAGGCGACGCCGGCGTCCGCTTCGGCAGCCCCCGCTGAATCACAGGCGCCAGAGGTGAGTGCATTGGCATCGAATGACTATATCACAGTAACATTTGAGAAACTCTATGAGGAACCGTCCATCCAGGGCGTGGTCTACCTGCAGCTGGCCATGACGAATAAATGGAGCAAAGAGATCTGGGTATACCTGGACAAAGGCTCAGTCAACGACGAACAGCTGACGTCTTTCCTGTCCGGCCTGCCCACCTATATCATGCCGGGCAAGACATCCCGAAATCCGTTTATCATCAGCTATTCCCAGCTCAGCATCGAGAGCATCAGCGAGATCCAGACCGTGAAGTTTGACGTCGTGGTCGCGGACAGGGAGAGCCTGGACGAAATCTCCCGGATCAGCGGCGTGCAGATCCAGCCATGATCTGCGTCAAATGCGGCGCCCAGGTGCCGGATCTTCCCTTCTGCGGTGCCTGCGGCTGGAAACAGGAAAAAGCCCCGCCTGTGAAACACAAGCGGGGCAACGGTCAGGGCAGCGTGTACAAGCTCCCCTCTGGGAAGTATAAGGCGGTAGTGGTATCAGGGTATTACCTGGACGATCAGGGCCGCACCAGGCGCCACACACGCTCCCAGGTGTTCACCACGAAGAAGGACGCCATCGCGGCGCTCCCCGGCCTGAAGGAATCACCGAAGGTCCGCCAGCGGAAGTCCATGACCTTCTGGCAGGTGTTCGACGCGTGGCTGCCGACACACAAAGCGGGGAAGTCCACCCTGGATTGCTACCGGGCCGCGATCCGGTACTTCGGGCCGCTGTTCACCGTGCCCTTCCCGGACGTGGACGTGGACGATCTCCAGGACTGCCTGGACGAATGTCCGAAGGGCCGGCGGACAAAGGAAAACATGCGGGCCTGCGCCGGCCTCATGTACAAATACGCCATCCCCCGCCATCTCACCGGCGATGGGCTGAACCTGGCACAATACCTCACAGTCAGCGGTGACGGAGCCGCCCACCGGGACGCCCTCACGGAGCTTGAGCTGGCCAGGCTGTGGAAGTATGCGGACACGGTCTCGGGCGTGGATCACATCCTAATCATGTGTTACACCGGCTTCCGGCCTTCGGAATACCTGGCCCTCACCGCTGACAGCTACAATGCGACCACACAGACGCTCACAGGAGGCGCCAAGACGGACGCGGGGAAAAATAGAATAGTTACCCTATCCCCCAAGATCGCGCCCCTGGTGGCCCGCTGTGCGGCGCAGGGCGGCCCTCTTTGCGGAGAGTGGCCCAGCCTGAAACGGTGGAGCGAGGTCGTGTTCTATCCAGCCCTGGACGCCTGCGGCATCGACAATCCCATCGTGGAGGTCGCCGGCGGCGTACAGAGGCACCGGATCACACCGCACAGCTGCCGGCACACCTTCGCCACCCTGATCAAGCGCGTCCAGGGCGCGGATAAGGACAAGCTGGAGCTGATCGGTCACTCCTCCGAAGAAATGCTCCGGCATTACCAGGACGTTGCCCTGGAGGATCTGCGGAAGATCACCGATGCGATTTGATTCGTGTTGCTACTCCGTTACTACTCCAAAAATCCAGAATCACGGTATATGGTCGTCTATGGCACGTTTGCATTTGAATGGGGTTCAAGAGGCCGCTGGTTCGAATCCAGTCACTCGGACCAAACGAAAAAGCCCGCAGAGCTTTATAATACAAGGCTCTGCGGGCTTTTTATAATGTTTTTTATTTGGGATGGAATGGCCTTAAATAGTGCCGAATTTCCGCGCGTTGCTACTCCTGTTACTACTCATGCCAGACCAATCTTGACGGCTATGTAGGCCAGCAGCGCGGTGACAACCCAGGAGACGACGGTCCCGGATATGCTCTCCCAGCGTTTGGCCGGTTTTTCCTGGAGGGCCTTAACTCCGGTGACGGCCTCCTCCAGCTTGGCCTCGATGCTCTGCAACCGCATATCCAGCTTTGTCATTGCAATGTCTCCGTCATGCAGCCGGGCGGTGTTTTCCGCAACCTGGGCCTGGAGTTTATCAAACTCCTCCCGCGTGACCTCACTCATCTTTCGGCACCTCCGGCAGGCCCGTGGCCACGCTGGTCAAGAGGGACAGAATCCCGGCGAGGACGGAGGCACTTGCCACCGCAGCCCAATTCACGTCAGACAGAACGAGCGACGTGCCGATCATGGCAACCGCCGTCTGCGCGATAGTCCTCATCGCACGAATGGCGGCTGCTTTCAGAAACTTCTTCATCTCATATCATCCTCCCATAACAGCTGATAAAACCTCTCCAGCATCACGCAAGCCTCTGCCCGTGTGATAGGCTGATTAGGCTTAAAGGACCCATCAGGATAGTTTTTGATTAACCCCTTCTCCCTTGCCCATTCCACAGAGGGGGTGAACCAATGCCCACTCACATCGTCCACAGGCTGGGGGTCAGGGGTGTAGGTGGGACGGCAGACGGCAACAAGGTTTCCGGGATATCTGGTCTTTTCGGCTACCATACCGCCATTATCCTGACTACCGTTTACGCTGGTATTCCCTTCAATGGTCTGTATCTGCATAAGTTCTCTTGTCACAGCCCATCTGTTTACCTCAGTCACCAGCCCACAATGCTCCGGGTCTTTGCCGCCGTGGAAATTGAGCAGGACTATATCCCCCACCTGCACATCCTCCACAGGCACGGTCAGGCCTTGCTCCTTATACCACCGCAGAAGCATGGAACAGGATGCCGTCTTGCCCCCACCAAAGAACGCCATCCGCTCCCCGGCCTCCTGGAAGACCCACCAGAGGAACGCCACGCACCAGGGCTGGCCCTGCATCTTCGGATCGTACTTGTCCCAGTATTTCACCCGGTTGCTGCCTGGAGGATTCTCCGTGACGCCCAGTTCCAGGCGGGCGATCTCGATCACTTTACTCAGACTCATCTTCGTCTCCCATCGCCGCAAGCGCGGCCTCATATTCTTTCAGCTTCCTTCGCCACTCTGCTCTCTGTCGGATGGTCTCCCCGTAGTCCGTGATGGCATCGTGGAGCCAGCTCAGATACTTAGTGATGAAGTTCAGCGCCGTCGCGTCCGACATGGTACTGACAAGACTTTCCGTCAACTGAATAGCTTTATAATCCGTCCCGGCAAGCAACTGGTGCATGGCGTTGATTTCCATTTCGAGATGTTCTCTGTCCATGTAGTCCCTCCTTATGCGATGCGGAAGCAGACGGGCGCGGCAAGGACGGTGCCGGAAGCGTTGTATAAGGCGGCACTGCCGTAGTTGGTGACACGGCAAAAGTTCATCGTGTCGTATGAGGAAGCGGATAGCAGCCACCAGGAGTCGCGGCTACCGCTCCTTTTCTTGACACGGTTCATATTGCAAGCGAAAAGCGGATACTGGATGCTATTTCCCATTGTCGCATAGCTGCCCTTGCCTCCCCAGCATGGAGAGCCGTAAACCTCGCACTCAGACGGGAGCCACAGTTTGCCGATGTTCGTCCAGCCTCCGGCGTTGTCATCAGAAAGGAGGCTTGATGCGTTATACCGTTTAGGCAGATACGCCCTCTTCTCAACAATCTGCGCTTTGAGGGCAGACGGGAGATAGTAGTACACGCCGCCGGAAGTATAATTCTTCGCCGTCCCTGTACCACCGCCAACAGATGTCGCAGATGCAACCGTCCCGGACAGACTGTTGAGGTAAAGATAGAGGTCACTTGCAAGCCAAGGGTACTCCGTAGCGGCGGCATCCCCAAACTTCGTCCCATTGTTAAAATTCACGGGATTTGCAGGATGCCTCGTCCCCCACAACTCTTTACAGCACCAATCAATGTGATGCCCCACCATAGTATCTCCGTACCCGGTGTAGGTATCAATCCCCATGATCTGAGCATTGAGCGTCTGCGGCGTGGTTTCCGTGGTGGTGAAGGGGATATAATCCCCGATGTGCAACCCCGTCCAATCCCCATCCGTAATCCTTCCTTTAATCCACGCCCAAGGGTCACCGTTGTAGGGGGAGGCGGCAATCTCAGATGAAAATACAGATGTGAGGTCTACCCCTCCGTACCACGGAGGTACAGCGGTAATGGCATCGTAAATCCCGCCTCCTGTGACCGGGTTCCCGCTTCCGTGGGCCGGGGCATTGTCGAAGGTCAGCGCGTCCTGCTTCCCCGTGTCGCTGGGGTGGACGTGGTCCTCCCTTGCGTAGTTCAGGCTGGTCCCCGGAGCCGCCGTCCCGTCCATCGGAGGAGCGACCGTGGACGCCGCCGGTACGCTGGGGATCATTCCGGGGGTAGCGTAGTCCGTTCCCGCCGTAAGTGGGGCTTGGTAGTCTGTCCCGGAAACCGCTGCGGATACGCACCCGTTTCCGTCCCCTTTGAGAATTCCAGATGCGGTGATTGTGTCTTGCTTACTACTCAGATCAATTTGGGTAGCCGGAACCTTACCGTTTGCGTCCAGTTCCGCTACCCCATCTGCCGCTCCTTTTGCGGTCGATGGGATAAAAAGGGACAATACGTTTTGCCGGAACCAGAGCAGGATTGTCGCAAAAGTGAAATTTACATTTGTCAAGACACCGTTCACAGTCTTTAGTCCTGTAACCAGAGCGTCGTTTTCAACGGTTTCTTTTGGAAATGTGTGTATCTTTACCCCTGTAACGTGTTCTTCATTTATCGGCATTTTCTCACCGCCTATTCTGTAATGAATGGTTCAGGGCTGGCATTTTCTATTGCTGTTATGGCATCTTCATAACTATACGGAATCGAAAGTTGCCCGCCCGGAAATTCTGGAAACACCCAGGAAGTATATATATAGTAGCGATTCAATCTAAGCGTATAATAACCCCCGTGTTGTTCAACATTTGGATATGATCTGCTCTTTACGAAACTAATAGCAGCCCGTAGATTCCTCCCTTGCCCTTCTGGCCCAACATATCTGAATTTATATTCTGCATTATCAGCGAGTTCACTTGAATCAGTTGAAAAAGCAAGTAATTCCCATGTTGCGGGGCCATAACCAGATGATGGATCAGGGCTATACCATGTATATTTAAACCTTGTCGGTATTTCCTGCCCATTAGTATCTACCCTAGTTATTGAAGTTTCCCACCCATATTGTACGTCATGATCAAGAACGCTGAAAGCAGGATAAACCACGTTCCCCTCGTATATAAAAATATCTGGGATAACATCGGTTTCTGTGATTATAATCTTTTTGGTTTCCGTCCAGATATACCGTCCATGAGGAGGCGGTGGGTTTCTGCCTATCGGGTCACGCCCAAGCCTCAAACCTGTATGTAGACCAGCGAGGAAACTTTGCTTGTCAAAAATCATTCTTCCTCCTCGCTTTCTTCCTGTTCTTCCAGCAACGCTTCAACAGCTCTAACCACTTCATCCGGGTCAACGGTTAAAGGTTTCCACAGCATCCTGCCGATCACAAAGCCAGCAAGAAAGCTGTCCCTGTCATATGGTAATTCTCTACTCATGTCGAAGGCCAGTAAATAATCGTTTCATGACCAGCCCCGTCCGTAATCCGATGGGGCCTGTCCTGAGAGTCGAAGTCCACCACAAAACCATTTGTGATGTTTCCGTCCAGATTCTCGGTAAAATACCCGGCATCCCAGCCGGAGAAATCCAGAGATGTCGGCTTGCGGAGGCCGTACAAGTCCATATATCCGGCAGACCACATTCTGACCCCCATTTCGTCCCCGTTGGAATCGGTAAAGTCTATGTCGAAGCTGTTTGCCGACTTGTGCAGGATGCCCTGTGTATACCCTTGATTATCTCCCGCTCCCATTGTCAGCACAGGCACATATGTTCCTGATTCGTTTTGGAATTCAAAGCTGGCCTTGGTCAGTTCGGTGTACTGATAAACCATCACCTTATACTGATCAACCGTTTCCCCTTCACCGGGAGTCGGAATGTCCGTAGTGGCATAAATCTGATTGCCGTCCTCGTCCAGAGGATATCCCTGTGCGTTGATAGAGTCTGGGATTTCAGACCAGTACAAAGGTTGTCCGTAGCGGTTGGTGGCCTGTTCGGTCAGGGGACTACCAGACTCATAGATGACCGTGCCAGTAATCAAGCGAAGGTAGTTGTCTTGGATTTCAAGGTAGTTGTCATCACCCGTGTTTCGGAGGTTGTATAGCCTGACCCGTCTGCTTGTACTCAGCCTGTCCACCGTCAGTTCGGCAATGTCACCCTGTTCGGCGTAGAGGGAGTCGGTGAAGACGGCATCTGCCCCCAAAGCACCGTCAAAAACGTAGTCACCTTTAACAGGATCGAAGTAGATGCGCGGGGTCATTACGCCGTTAATCAGGGCAGACATCTGGAACACATCGGAGTTGAACAGGGCTTCAGAAGCACCGTCTGTGCGCTTGATTTCAAGGCCCTTCTGACGGCTAATGGTCACGCCATAGTAAGGCGTATTCAGCCCCACCTTGCGCTTGAGGCTTCGGTCGATGTAGGACGCATAAGGATATTCGTGATCGATCTCGTCTTCGCCTGGCGCCATGATATCCGCCTGCTCCAGGGCGCCGCCGGAGATGTTGATGTCCATCACCGGCCCGGTAACAGTATCGTTTGGCATGCCCACGGTCACAACGTCGCCCAGCTCAAGGGCAAGGTCTATGATCGCACCGTCGGCATTATAGGGCTGATATGCGCTGCCAGACAGCGCAGACAGCATATCATCTGCCGTGTCCTGCGTCGCCCAGGGGCAGTCGCAGGTCAGCACCCGTCCGGAATCACTTCCGGAATCGTAAGCCTCCTCGTCGGCCCAGTAAACGGTGACGCCGGTCCAGGAGGATAGCGCAGGCGACGTCCGAAGCCCAGCCGCAGCTGCGCCCACGTTCAGCGTGTCGGTCCCGCCGGTCAGCGGCACCAGACGCAGGGTATTGGCAGGAGTGATCGTCCAATTCCCTGCGTGGGCCGCTGCGATAAAGCCCAGGACCTCGCGCATGGAGTAATCGTTAGGATAGTCCACCATATAGCCGGTGCCGGTGTGGATGCTCGTTCTGGCGTCCACGCTGATGCCCATAATAGACGCGATCTCCGCAGCCACGGCAGACATACTCTGCGGCCACTCATCGAATCCGGTCAGATCCGCATAAGTCGCGCCGCCGGCGCCGTCGGCCACCAGCATGCGGTCGTAGCAATTCAGCTGCAGAGCGCCGCTCTCCTTATCCACCTGGCGGACGTCGATATAAAACGTGCCCAGGGTGATCCACTCGCTCACGCTCGATCCCAGGACCAGCCGATAAGACGGAACCACCGTGGCCATGCGCGGCACGGCGCTGGAAGCCTCGAAGATTGCGCAGCTGAAGGTGGCAGCAATGCATTCGCCAACGGTCGGCTCAGATCCGGACATCAATGCGCGGCCCAGCTTCGGGCGGCTGTCACCTCCGCCGGAAGCTGCCGCGATCTTATCCCCGGTGTAATCCGTTCCGTTAACGGTGATCTTCCACTCTACGACGTGAGCCGGGTCCGCAAATATAGTTTTGTAGAGCGCGGAGGTTATCTGCATAGTTCACACCTCGATCAGGGTAAAGCTACCGCCGGACCACTCTCTGGTGTCGTTGATGTCAAGATCCAGCGTCGCGCTGAAACTAGAGCAATAAAATGTCTTTGTCAGGGTGCCGTGCAGATCTGAATACTGCGCCTGAAACTGAGGCTGCTGCAGATCCGTGTCCAGGTCGGCGTATTTGCTCTGCCGGTCCGGCATGAGCGCGAATTCCAGGGTCCGCTTGTCCGTGATCCTGGCTCGGTGCATTTTGCCGTCAAGTGTGCGTCCGGAGCCTTCGGCATCCAGGTCGTTCCGCTTCCAGGCAAGACCGGACAGCTTCACCATGCTGGAGTAGTCATGCCAGCTGGTGCCGTTCTGGATCTTCAAAACCGTGCTGCTCATACGATCCCAAGCCTCCCTCCGGCGCGTGCGCTGCGATTGATGTGTTTGATGGTGTTGCTGGCCACCTTCTCTCCGTCCAAGTAAAGGTTCACCACGGCGTCGCCGTAGCCGCCCTCCGTCAACGCCTGGCGGAAAGCATCGATCATGGTCGCCAGCGGCGTCTCAATGTTCGTCCCGGACTTCTGATCGCCCAGGACAGCCATGAATTCCCGGTTCGGAGGGATCACCGCGCCTTGCGCCAGGCGTGGGATGCGCGGCAGCGTCACCAGCTGGTAACTGCCGGAAGAAATGACCTCCGTCCCGAAAAGGCTCAGGCCCTTCCAGCTGATGTTCAGCCGCTCGTTTACCCAGTCGATAAAGCGGTTAAACAGGTCGATAGCGATGTTGATTCCATCGGTAACTTTCTGCTTCAAACCATCGCTGATACTGGAGAACTTATCCGCCCACCATTGAACAGTAAAAATCGGCGCCACGTTAAACTCCCACCAGGTACGAATGCTGTTCCAGACGTCCACGATCTTCTGTTTGATGGCGTCCCAATTCAGCGCGGTCACAGTCACAAGCCCGGCAGCTCCGGCCACGATCAGCGCGATGCCAAGAGGCAGCACGCCGGCGATGGTGAGGATGATACCCAACACCAGAAGCCCGGCAGAGATCAATGCCATAATGCCGCCGAACTGGCCTTTGATCGCGTTTTTCACCTTGTCCCAGTTCAGGGCAACCACAGCAGCCAGACCAACCGCGCCGGCAGCCATCAGAGCGATGCCCAACGGCAGAGAGATCCCGGAGAATACCAGGATCGCACCGATTACCAGAACCGCAGCGGAAACGATGGCGTAGATCCTCGCCATCGGCCCGGTCAGCTCTTCTTTAATCTTATCCCAGTTCAGGGCCGTTACGGCCACCAATCCGGCAGCGCCGGCGGCCATGAGCGCAATTCCAAGCGGAAGGCTGATGCCGGAAAAGACCAGGATCGCGCCGATTACCAGCAGAGCGACGGACAGAATCGCGTAGATACCCGCCATGGGGCCGGTCAGTTCTTCCTTGATTTTATCCCAGTTCAGCGCAAGCGCTGTGGCCAGTCCCGCAGCTCCGATCACCATAAGAGCAATACCCAGAGGCAGGTTAGCTCCGGAGAAAGTCAGAATCGCACCAAGGACCAGAGCAGCCGCGGCCACCAGCGTGAAGATTTTTCCGATAGGCCCTTCCATCTGTGTTTTCAGCGCTTCCCAGTCCAGTCCGGCAGCCGCCACGATGGATGCGGCACCCAGAGCGATCAAGGCGATGCCCAGAGGGATATTGACGCCAGAAAACAGCAGGATCGCGCCCAGTACCAGGAAGGCTTCACCAAGAAGCAGCTCCAGGGCGCCGATCTTGTCCTCCATCTCGGAAATGAATCCGCCGCTGAATTTCGGAGCCATTCCGGACAGGGCGGAAGTCGCGCCGCCTCCGGAGGACGAATTGTTGTTCAGCACATTGAGCTGGTCAAAAGACGCCAGCTGCCGGCTGGCCTTCTTCGCCGCGCTGCCTGCGGTCTTATATGCCTTTGCCTGGCTGTTCAGCGCTTCAGCGCTCTCTCTGGCGGACGCCGCCGTAGTCCCGAAGATCTTCGCCACGATATCCGCCAGGACGGCGGATACCTGGATCAGGATGTCCAGAAGCGTCTGAAAAGCCGGGATCAGCCGCTCAACAATGGGCTGCACAGCGGTCATGAGGTTACCCTTGATCTCCGCGATGGCCTGCTGCACCTGGGGCATGCTTTTCACGATATCAAAGAAATAATTCCGGAATGCCTGGAGGCCGTACCGTGCCGCGCCGGACAGAAGCCCGGAAACGAACTGCGTGGCCGCACGTCCCAGCGCTTGAAACGCTGTGGCAGCAGCTCGAATTCCCGCCTTCAGTTTGTCCATAAAGCTGGCAACGTCCTTCTGGGCGTCACCGTCGTCGATGTTGACCTTGACGGAAACACCGCCCACATTACTCGGCATCTATCCCGCCTCCTTTCGTCCATTGTTCAAGCAGGTTTTCCTCTTCCTGCGAATATTTCTGCTCAATATAGACCAGGTCCTCATTCTTCCGCAGCCACTCACGGTCTGCTTTGTCCAGCTTTTTGCCCTGGGCCTTGGCGCTGCGGATGCGCACGATCTGAGCGAAGGTGCAGTCCCCGATCTCATAGTAATAGGCCAGGAACGTCCACCAGTGCATTTTGACTGCGCGGAGATCATGTCCCAGCATGTGGCTGATGGGAGAGGCGATCCACCGGAAATCTTTCTCCCAGTCCACCAGCCTGGGGGCGGGCTTGTCGGAATGCTTTTCCTCGCCGCCCCCGGAAATAAACCAAAAGCAGCGGTTGAGCGCCTCCTGCAGATCCGCAGGAAGGGCGTCCTCATAAAAGATGCCCAGCGCCACCGCTGCCCGGTCCTCGTCGGTGAGATCGGGGTCCTGCAGGGCCACAATGATGTCCAGAATGGCCCGGAAGTCCGTCCTCACCGCGTAATCCTTTCCGTCCACCGTCACGGCGGTCGGCAGGTCGTACTCGATCATTTTCTGTATTTGTCCAGATACTTTTTCCGGCGCTCGTCGGCGGCCTGCACTTCTGTCTTGAAGGCATCCTCAATGAGCGGCGTCACGCCGGCCAGGAACTGCTCCAGGGCCGTCACGCCGCCGGAAGTCGTGAAGCAGAAGGAATTCCCGAACACAACGTCGGAAACGGGAGCGGCAAAGGCCCAGTCCAGCAGATCCCGCATTTCCTTGTCGATCCTGGTGGCCTCGTCCAGCTGTTCGTCCAGATCCGTCATGGCGTCCAGACGGCTGTTCTTCTGAATCTCCTCAGATTTGGTAGAGACCTCCCGGAGCCGCTTCAGCAACGCCGGGTCAGACAGGGAAAACTTCACCACGCCGACCTGTTCGCCGTTTCGGTAGATGTCGATGGTTTTTACACCGGTATCAATGTTGAGCTGCACCAATGTCACCCCCTTCCAATCAGCCTGCGCTGAAGGTCACGACGCCCGCAGTACTCACCGACGCAGTACCGGTGGTCCGGGTGCCGCCGTAAGTCACGCTGATGGGCATGCCAAGATTGCCGCCGCCTTCGCCGCCCAGGGAGCTGGGCCGGATGCTGCAGGCGGAATACCTTTCCGCGAACATGGCCGTGTCGGCAGTGCCGGCGTAAAGATGGACGATCAGCATGTCCTGGGCAGCCAGGGACACATAGTCCTGGTCCTTAACAGCCATATTCCAGATCTTGAGGGCCGCGACGTCACCGCCGTCCAGATCATAGGGATCGAAGTCCTGACTGACCACGGGTTTCTTCATCGTAGACCAGGTGTTGCCCAGGATGTCCTGGGAGCTGTCCTCGCTCCAGTCATAAGACTGCTCGGAGTCCGTGACCCGCTTTCCCAGGGGAGACCAGACCGCCGTGCTGGTCGTGCTGGTGTTCAGATAGGCCACCAGCAGCTCTCTCTTGATGGTTTTCCCGCTGCCGGTGTTGAAAGTGATTTCAGGCATAGATTAAAATACCTCCCACGTAAGGGTCAGCGACGCGCCGTAATCGCTGGTCCCATCCTCATAGACGGCCAGCACGGCCACGTCGCTCGTTCTTGTAATTTTCTCATTGACGGCGTTATCCAGGTTAGGCGGTGCCGTCGTCTCGCACCACGCGCAGATGTCCGTCAGATCCTCCACCGCATTCAGCATGTCCCCGTCGTCGGAAGGAAGGACGCGGTAAATGATCCGGAAGTCATACTGGGCACGGTAGCCGCCGGCGATGTACCTGGCGGCATAAACCGGGGCCTGCTCCGTACTGAGGCAGATACCGACGTCGTTCTCCGGAAGATCCTCAAAGCTGACGGTCATCCCGCTCGGAAGCTCCGTGCAGGCGTTCAGCCAGGTCCGGACAGACCGGACCGCGCTCATGGCGCTTTTGGCAGCCAACAATTCAGCCACGATTGATCCCCCTTTGCGCTATCTTCATCCAGCGGGTAAGGTTGGCTCTCTTTGCTTTCGTGAACCACTGATCTCCGCCGGTCTTGTAGTGGAATTTCCGCTCACTGCGGATCTTCTTCTTTTGGGAGTAGGAACGCCATCCCTGCTTCGTCAGAAAACCGGCGATCTTCCGGTCCTGGTCTACATGCAGGTGGCCGAAGTACATCTCGCGGGCATACGGCAGATTCCACACGATGGTGTTACCGTACACCTTTCCGGAGCTGCGCAGCCTTCCGGTATTGCTGGGAATATAGGGACGGCTGTCCCGCTCCGCCTGCACTGCCACGGCATGCTCGGCTCTGGTGCATTTTCTGGTAAGGACCTCCGGATTTATCTTGGTACTGATCTTTGTCTTCAGGATCACCGACCGGTCACCTCCAGGTATTCCGTGTCCGGCTTGCCGGTGTTCCGCCTGGTGACGGCCTGCACCCGGTAAACGTCGTCATAAGTGCCGTTGATATCCTGGTATTTGGACCCGGCTGCGGGCGTGATGTCTCCCATGGCGAAAAACGATCCGGAATCAATGGTGAAGTGCGTGGCCTTGTCCGCCGTGGCCAGCAGCGCGTAAGCCTTCGGCCTGCAGTAACTCACCGGCGTCGTTCCCGAATATGCCTGCAAAGACTGAGGCAGCACCAGCGTCACGCTGTCCGTGGCGATCTTCCCGGTCTCGGTCCGCTCGTTTGCATCGCTTCCGGTCAGGTAAGCCCCGAACAGCACAACCCGCTTGTCGCCGGTCCATAGCGTGAAGGTCTGCTCCGCCGCAGCATTCTTCCGCACGCACCACAGCTCCAGCACATCCATGCTCTTGCGATAGGTCCGGTAGATGTCGCAGCGGACCGTCCCCTCCGCCAGATCCAGGTCGATAATGCCCTGGCCGGAATAGTTCACCGGGTCCGTCGTGACGCGGTATTCCGGCTTGAATCCGGAATTATATGCCGCGTAATACTCCGTCCGGTTCACGCTTCCGATCTGGCAGAAGATATCCGTGGGCGTCTCCGTCCGCTTCATCGTGCCAAGGGTCCCGGTGTAGGTGACGGCGATCAGCTTCGCCGTAGCGTCAAGCATCATCCGCCGTCACCATCTTTCCGGAGAACACCTTGTTGTTCAGCGCCCAGCGCAGCATGCGGGGCATGCCCTCCATGGTATCGCGCCGGCGCCACAGCCAGCCGGCATACATGATGACGATCTGGCAGTCTTCATAATTCATCAGGTCAAGCACGGCGCCCTCCCTGGCGATGGCCGCTTTTGCCGACGCGATCACCTGATCCAGCCGCGCATCGTAGCCGGTGCCGGTGATCCCCAGGTCGGTCTTCAGCGCGGTCAGCAGCTGAGCATCGGTCATAACGGTTCCTCCTTACTTTTCGTCCAGTCGATAATAGGCAACGCCGATGTGCCCCAGCTCCACGCCGGGATCACACCAGATCTCTGCGCCGACCTCTTTCGCCCGGATGCAGAAACTGAGATCCTCGCCAAACCCCACGGCAGGGGAGAACGGCAGGCCGAACTTGTCATGCACCCGCCGCAGCAGATCCACGGTCAGCATGACCGCACCGAATCCGCAGCCGGCCACACGGAACATCTCCGCAGGCAGCGGCTGCTTCACCGGAGTGGTATAAGGCTCCGGCCAGGGCTTTGTGTCGTGAAAGCCGAAGTCCTCATACACAACGGGCTGGATAGGCGGCTTGCGGCTGGCGTAAGCTCCGCAGACCATTTCCTTACCCGCGTCCAGGTAGCCGAAGAACCGGCGCATCAGATCACGCGGGAATACCATGTCGGAATCCAGCCACAGCACACGGTCGAAGCCTCCGTCCATGGCGATGCTGCACAGCTTGTTCCTGGCGTCGTACACCAGGCTTCCCTGGGCAAAGGTAAACTGCGCCTCACCGACGATCTCCAGGCTCAAAAGAGACCGGAGAAAGTCGGTGGGGCAGGTATCGCCGCAGGGGATGGCGATCAGGGTCTTCATCAGGTCACGGTCACGGTGCACTGCGCGGTATAACCGTTGCAGGTGGCGCTGATCACGCTGGAGCCGGAGCTGACGCCGGTCACGAGGCCGGTGCTGGAGACGGTGGCCTTGCTGGTGGTGGCGGAGGCCCAGGTGATGGTGCCCTCAACACCATAGGGCTGCAGGACGGCGTTCAGCTGGATGCTGGCGGACCCGGCCACGGTAGCGGCGGAGGGGAGGAAGATGCCGCTGACGGTGTTGGCCTTGTCGCCGGCGAAGGTCATGGTCTTAGTGGGAGTGCTGCCCGCGATGTTGATGGCAACGAAGGCACCCGCGATAACGGGCATGCCGTCGGCACGCTCCTTGCCGAAGAACAGGGTCTGATCGGCCACGCGGTTGGTGAAGCCCACGTCATCCATGCCGATGGTCATGCCGCTGCGCTGCGCCCAGAGGTACAGATCGCCGTAGCCGCCCACGATGTCGTTGTCGGGCATGAACTCCAGGATGTCGATGTCGCCGGTCACGATGGGCAGGAAGCCGAAGATGTTGGCCACCACGTCGCCGGAGGCGGTGAAGGTGATCGCCTTGGACTTCAGCAGGGCATAGGTCTTACTGTTCATCGCCCAGAACATATTGCCACGATTGTACTTGGTGAAGGTCGCAGCGCTGGCCTGCATGAGCGCAGCCCAGAAGTTGGCGCCGGTCAGATCGGCGGAGATGCTCTTGATATTGCTGGTGTGGAGATCCGTCCACTCAGGAGCATTGGCGGGATAGTCGGCGGGCTGGCTCTCCTGGGCCAGGCGGGTCACGATGCCCATGGGCATCTTATAGGCGCTGCCCTTGCCGTAGAGGATGGCCTTGTCCTTTGCCAGGCCGATGCTCTCGGACATCATCTCGATGATCCAGCTGGCCAGGTTGACGTCGTTGTCCTCCAGGAGCGCATTGCACACGGGAATGAAACCGCCGACCTTGTAGCCGTCCAGGGTCACCTGGTTGAAGGTGAAGGTCAGCTCATTCAGGTTGCCGCACATCTCGGTCCACACGGCCTCCGGCACGGTCCCGGCGATGGTCTGACGAGCCTGGCCGCTGACCTCGCGGATGCGGACGCGGTTCATCAGCTTGGAATAACGGAACATGTTCTCAGCGATCAGATCCAGGAACACCACGGGAATGGTGAGATCGCCGCCGGAGATGGCACGGGTCTGGCCCTTCATGCTGCGGAGCTGGGTCAGGAACGCCTTCACGTCTTCCTGGGCGAGGATGCTGTTGCGCTGTTCGACGGGCAGGGCCTCAAAGGCACGCTGGCCCATGGGCAGGCTGCGGATGTTGATCTTCTGCATGGGGATCTTTTCTCTCCTTTCTTCGGGCGTCTTGCCCGCAGCGGGGGCAGGCACGGTCTGCTTCCGTTCCTCCTCCGCCAGTTCATTCTCCAGGGTCTCGATCTCCCTGGTCAGGCCGTCCTTGGCGGCCTCATGGGCGTTGTGTTCGGTATCGTAGGCTTCGACCTGCTCGGAGACAGCAGCCTGCTCCTCGTCAGTCTCAGCCTCACCGATGGCGGCCTCCAGCTCGGCCTCGCGGGTCTGGAACTCGGCGTCCTTCTCCCGCAGGGCTTCCAGCTCGGCCTTTTTCTTTTCGATGCTCTTCCGGAGCATGATGGTTTTGAGTGCCATTACTGTTTTTCCTCTCCTTTCAACCGGGCCAGCGTAGCCGCTGCCCAGGCGTCGCGCTTTCTCTTGCTGATATCGGCCAGCTCCGCCTTCCGCGCCTGCACTCCGGTCTCTTCATAAGCCGGGAACGTACAGACGGAAACTTCATAGAGCTTGACCCGCTGAAGGTGAAACACCGTCGCGCCGTCCTGCCGGTTCTCGATCAGCTCCTCCAGGATGTCGAAGCCGAAGCTGCACTGGGTCACGTCGCCGCGTTTTACCCGCTCATACAGGTTCACGGCGTCCTGATCCTTGTCGTTGATCTGAACGCTGCCCCACAGGCCGCGCTCGTCCGTGCGCAGCTCCAGAGTGCCCGCCATGGTCCGCCCAAGCACCAGCGTGGTGTCGTGGTTCGTCAGGGCACGCACGTCCCTGTCAGCAGCCAGGTCAAAGGCACCGGGATCAATGGTCTCGGAAACATCGTCCCAGAGCTGATAGGTCCCTCCGTAGACGGCGAAATAGCCCTCAATGTACCGGGCGCCGTCGTCCGCCTCACGGGTCAGAAAATCGGCGTCCCGCGTCATGGCCGTCCGTTTGCAAAGCATCATGTCTCACCTCCTCCGCGTTTTTTGTTCCTGGCCTGCTCAGACCAGGTTGCCCATCGGCAATTGCGCGGCTCATAGTTTCCGTCGGGGTCTATCCGATCAAGCGTCAGATCATCACGATATCCATGACTGAGCGCCCACTCGGCAAAAGAGCCGAAATCGTTCTCCCATTCAGGACAAATAGAAATGCCGCGCCCGCCGTAACGGGAAAAATCATTTGTGGACGGACAATGTACCCGTCCCTTCATGCTGTGCCAGATCGTATAAAGGCGTGTTCCGTGCATCCCGTGTTTTGTGTTCGCCTTGCTGCTCGCAGCCGAAGCCGCGTCCTTCCGGGTACATCCACAGCCCCGCGATCTTCCAGAACGCAGGCTCTTGCCGACGACGTCACGCACTGTTCCGCACTGACAGCGGCAACGCCACCAGGCCTTGCCGTCAGCTGAAGCTGAAGCGCGAGAAATGACCGTCCACATTCCGAAGGTGCTGCCTGTAAGGTCTTTTATTTCGGACATTACTCTTCACCCCCGGACAGTTTTTTCTGATCGCCCAGCCGATCAGCCGGGACATAATTCTCCAGGGCGATCAGCTCGTCCATATCCGGATCAGGCGGCAGGCCCATCCAGTCGCGCCACTCGTTGCGGCGCATGGCGATCCGGTCCACCATCTCCGCGCCGGCTTTCACCAGCTCGTCCAACTCATAGTTCATCAAGCTGCGCGGATTGAAGCGGAAGTAGAACTCCGGGCTGTAAAGCAGTTTCCGGGTCAGCTCCTGCTGGATTCCCTGGGCAATGGGCATGATCGTGGTGGAGATGAAACTGTTCCACGCCTCACGATGGAACTCGCCCACACCCAAAACAAAAGGCGGCACTCCAAGGATGGAGGCCACCGTCTGCTTATCCAGTTTTACGAATTCGCTCAGAGCCAGGTCGCTCAGCGTCAGCGGTTTAACCTGCTCCACGCTGAATTGCTCCGCCGGGATCAGCCAAGGCTCTCCGGCCTCGCCGCTCATGGCGTAGCTTTCCAGCAGTTTCTGCCGACCGGCAGGGCTGGAAAATTCATCCGTCAGGGCGTCCACCTTCACGATCAGGCTGGGTTTCCACTTGGAGGACATGAATCCGTTCTCCGTCCGCGCCGCCTGCTTCAGGTTATCCGCCACGCTTGTCAGCGCCACCCGGTAGCCCGCGCCAAGCCAGGGGTACAGATCGCCGGGATTCGCCGCGAAGTGCAGCAGGTCCTCCGGCATGAACTGATCTCCGTTGATGGAGATCCGGTAGTCCCACAGGCCCGCCGGCACAAAGGCGACGTAAGCGGGCGGAATCGGCACAAGCTCCTCCAGGTAGCCGCTCCGCGTCACTGGCATCACCACGGCGTTTCCGTTGCCCTCCAGCAGCATGGTCCGCACGATCCATCGGATAAAGTTCGAGCGGGTCATGAACCGATTGGGCGCGATGTCCACCACCTGGCTCAGCCCGTTCCGGATGCGGATATCGCCCTGGGGCGTATTCTGCATCAGGTGAATGGTCATGGCTCCAATCAATCTGGCGATGGTGTCCACCGCCGTCATGACTTCCGGATTGTGCGCCAGGGTGGTATATCCTGCGCAGGCCAGGCTGTTATCGTCGGGCCAGTCGCCCATCCAGACCAGGCTGCGCTTTTCCATAGGCCGGTCTCTGGGAGCCGGGCCGCCTTTCGTCTTTCTCTTGCTCATGTGGATTCCTCCTCACCCCACCAGGCACGCGCCTTGCGGGATTTGTCCTCCGCAGCGACCATCTGCACCACGGCGAAAACCGAAGCGTCAAACAGGTCTATGCGGTGCTGGGGCTGGATTTTTTCATATTGAACGGCATCGTCCGTTTTCTCGATTGCCCGGACGTTGCTCACGCAATATTCGTAAGCCTGGGAATGCAGGTAATACAGATTCCCGTCCTTCGCCGCTTTCTCGATATGGCGGAAGCCCTGAGACTTCAGGTAAAAATACTGCGGCTGATCCACCACGTTGAAGCCGGCCCGCTTCATGAGCGGGAAGTATTCCTCGCCGGCAAACTTTCGGTCATGGCCCACACGTTTGATCCGGAAGCCGCGGCGCCGCATGTCCTGGAACCAGGCCACCACATCGGCAGCGTTCACCGTCGGGCTGTTGCACATCGTCAGCCAGCCGTCGTCCGCCCATCCGAACAGAGGAATATTGTCCTCGTCGGCCTTCTTCGCCGCCTGGGCGACAGGGAAGAAGGCGTGGGTGATGATGATGTCTGTGCCCTGGTAATTGCCCACCAGAGCAGCAGCTGTCAGGTCGTACATGCGGCTCAGATCCGCGCCACCGTACCAGTCGATCGGAAGCCGGGCCAGCTCGTCCAGCGTCCAGGAATACATGGAATCGGAGCGCTTGAACTCCTCGATGTCGAACCAGGCACGCATGGCGGAGGTGTACACGTTCAGGGAGCGGGACAGAAAATCCTTGCGCTGCTGCGGATCGTTCTGTGCCTGCAGGGCGTCGTTCATGATGTCCTGGGGTCTGATAGTCACGCCGTAGCTGGGGTTTGCCTTTTCATGCTGCACCGGGTCCAGATAGTCCACGTCGCCGCTCTCGCTCTGATCCGCCCGGCAGAGATAGGCAAAGAAGGAATCGTCGGTAATGGTGCCGGTCGCCACCTTATGGGCGTACTCCATCCTGCCGTAGCAGAAGGAACTGGCATCGTCGCCGGCGGTGGTGATCCCCAGCATCAGCTTGTTCGTGTATGCCTTCATCGCCTCTTTGAAGCGGTTATACTGAGCCGGGCTTTTCATGGCCTGGATCTCGTCCGCGATGGCAATGTTGCAGTTGAAGGAATCCTGGGCGTCCGGGTTTGCCGCCAGCGCCTCGATGTCGATGCTGCCGGCGGGCCGTCCCTGTTCGTCCGTGAACTCATACCGGATGGAATGCTCCGCATTATTATCCCGGACGCGGAAGCCCTCGATCATACCGGAGGCGCGAAGGGAAAACAGGATAAAGTCAAACGCCTGCTGCGCCTGCTTCAGGCTGGCCGCCACGATGTAGATGCGGGCGCCGCTTCTCCGCTCCAGCAGGGCCAAAGCAAAGGCAAGACCTCCGATGAAAGAAGTCTTGCCGTTTTTTCTTGGAACGTATATGAAGCCCTCTTTATAGCGCCGCTCCTGGGTGCCTTTAAAGTAAAAGCCCACCAGGTTATAGACGCAGAAGATTTGCCAGGGCTGCAGCAGAAAGGGCTTACCCGCCAGCGGCGTACCGTCCAGCGTCTCGCCCTGCCGGTGGACCATCGTGCGCTCAATGATCCCGATGACGAAGTCCGGGTCCTTGGTACGCAGCTCCAGATCCGTGCGCTCACAGTCCGTAAGAAAGCGCTTACATGCGGCGATCTCGTCCGCGCCGGCTTTCCGCTTTCCGCTCAGCACGCTGTCCACATAAGCCAGGGCCGTGGCCTTGTATGTCTTTTTAGGCAAGATCCATCAGCACCTTATCCAGCGTGTTCTGCTTCTTCGGCTTCATGGCTTCTTCGTCGATCTTCTTCAGGCCCGCAGGGGTCAGCCCAAGGTCACGCCAATAGGCCAGGGCGTCCCGGTTCAGGTCGTTGATCAGGCGCAGCGCCGGATTCTGCTCGATGTTCGTGGCACCGCCCTTGTTGGTGTGCTTTACCAGGATATTCCCGCCGGACGCCTTAAACATCTCCTGCGCTTCGTCGCGCTTCTCCAGGATCCCTGCCAGCGTATCGATCACCGGAAGGAAGAACTCCCGATAGGTCCCGGCGGCGCGGCAGGATTCGATTATTCTGTTTTTCCACGTCGCCTTTTTCATATCGGATCCTCAGTTCAGCTTAACGGCTGTCTCTCCGGTGAACTTCTCCCAGCGGTCAATGATGACGTCCACGAACTTGGGGTCCAGTTCCATGAGAAACGCATTCCGCCCATTCTGCTCCGCTGCAATGATCGTCGTGCCGGAGCCGCCGAAGATGTCCAGAACATTGTCTCCCGGAGAGGTGTTACACTGCATCTCATAGTCGAACAGCAGGACCGGCTTCATGGTCGGATGCTCCTTCGACGCCATGGGCTTATCGAAGTACAGGATCGTCTTCTCCTTGCGTTTCTTTTTCCAGGTGTGCGTCCCATCGGTCCAGCCGTAAAATGCGGCCTCCGGGTCCTCAGATTCTTCCGGCGGGACATCCCCAGCCAGACATGGCTCATGCTGCCATTGGAAATCCTGGCGACCAATGGTTGACTGATTCTTTACCCAGATCAGTACCTGGCGCACCGGCATGCCGCATTCTCGCAGCGCACCGAAAAAAGAATAGGCGGTGCTGCTCGCGTGCCAGATATGGAACGCAGCACCCCCCCCTCATTGTTAATTTTGCAGCATTAAATGCATTACGCAAGAACACTTGGAAATCTGCATCTTCCTGGTTGTCATTCAGGATGGAACCAGCCTTGCCGTTTACGTTCACGTTATACGGCGGATCGGTCAGAAGCATATCCGCCCTCACGCCACCCATGAGCGTGGACACGTCTGCGGCACTGGTACTGTCCCCGCACATCAGGCGGTGGCGACCAAGTTGGTAAATGTCGCCCAGCTTTGCCTTCGGAACCTCCGGTGGCTGCGGATCATAATCATCCTCCCGGACTTCTCCCTCCAGCGGATCAAAGCCGAACAGCGTCATGTCGATATCAACGATGCCCGCCAGTTCTGCGGCCTGGATGTCGAAGTCCCATCCGCTCAGCTCTGCCGTGCGGTTATGCGCCAGGGTGTACGCCCGGCGCTGTTCGTCGGTCAGATGGTCCAGACGGATGCAAGGAACAGAAGTCATGCCCAGCTGCTTCGCTGCCAGCAGACGACCGTGGCCTTCCACAATCAGACCGTCGCCCCAAATGCCGATGGGATCAGCGAAGCCGAACTCCTTGATGCTGGCGGCAATGGCGTCGATGTCCTTCTTCGCGTGCTTTCGTGCGTTTCGGTCGTAAGGTCGCAGGGCCTCAACCGGAAGGTATTCGATATTAAGCTCCATATTGAGACCCCCTTATCTCAAAAATCCAGCGCAGCTGGAAAAGGC
>Ga0265298_10001545_pt1 | contig 34195 bp, 51 predicted proteins | sample AusTroGonzalo_MG_3_FD_193486 | JGI IMG/M metagenome (GOLD analysis project Ga0265298, IMG submission 193486) | Bovine rumen microbial communities from tropical cattle in Woodstock, Queensland, Australia - Gonzalo_01 | ecosystem: Host-associated > Mammals > Digestive system > Stomach > Rumen ... | reverse complement strand
TCTCGGATTAGCAAAAATGGCGTTCTTATTCTCTTCTGATTTTGTTGAAGTAACTACTGTAAAAGATGGAGTTAAAACTCACGTTAAGACTACTCCTGATGAAATACAGAATGATAACTTTGTTATGACTACTTCTAGAACAGATGAAGAAAACGGAACTATTGTAACAGTTAAAATACCAGAATACTATTATACCGAAAACGGAGATAAAAAGACTATATATTTCGAATCATCCCCTCAGTTCTTAAGTAAACCTATGATAGGAGATGTTACTCTAAATGTTAAGAGAATAGGATCTTGGTACGATGCTACAGAAAAAGCCGAGTATAAAGGAAATATCCCTGAAGGATACACTTATCTTGGTAATGCTACTAGCGCTTTTGGAGATGTTGAAATATATATTGCACCGTCTTCATCTTATTCACTACAAACCGAAGTTCTTATATCAGGATTACATCAGTTTAATGACAACATATATATAGATGGAAAATCTAGAGTTAAGGCTATTATAAACATTCTTCCTAGCGTTGGAGTAAAGGATCCTGTATATCCTATAAATAATTAGAGAGAAGGATTTAGAGGAACTGTTGGTCCAGAAGTTGAAGATTTGCATTTCTTATTAAAGAAGATAAATAATGCTCTTGAGCGTAAATCTATTTCTTAGGCATTTAATAATACTGTGTCTATGGATGTTAAACAAGTAGCAGATACTACTAGAGAACGTCCAAAACAAGATATATTTGAAAGTGTCGTTAAAGAAATAAGAAAGCAATTCTCTCCAGAACAATCTGCATCTGGATAGTCTCAGTCTGACGGAACTCAGATAATCAAGACTGTAATGTTAGCTTGGGCTCAGATACGAGAAGGTAGAGAACAAGATAAATCTAGAAAAAGTTCGTTAAATACATCTGGTATAAAAATAGATACATCTTCATCAGTTGTAGATACATCTGATTTGGATATATCGAAACCTGTATTCCACAATAATACAGATATGGTTCTTGAAGAAGATGCACAGCGTGTATTAAAAGAACTCGGAAGTCTCGTAATGGAACTCAAGTCTTTATATATACAAACCTACAAAGGTTAGAATATAAATACGAGACACGGATAGAGTATAGTAGATTTCATACAAACATAGTTCTGGGGATTCTCGTTCGATAAGAATTACGGAGGTGTTAATGTAAGTCCGTAGGTATTTAACTTATTGGCTATAAATCCCTTCTATACTATACCAGAAATGCGTAATGTTGATACAGCTCTCGCTTTAACTGAATATATAACCCACTTAATAATTCATGAATTTAATCATAATTATGCAAGTGGAGAAGGAGCTGAATTTACAGGTAGATTCCCGCTTACATATGCCGAATTTGCCGGTATAGGTAGAGAATTTAATAAAGACTGGAAAAATAAATTATATAGATTAATAAGAGATAACTTAGAAGTTTTTGTGAAATATGAAACAAAGTACAAGAACGCATCAAATAGAGGAGAATCCTTATAGTCAAATAGATTATAGTACAATTCAGAAGAAAAAGGTGCTCAAAGCCAGGAAAGCGGCGTTAATAGCGATGTCTAGAACAGTGAAAGATCTGGAGTCGAAGAAGATGTATCAGGATATGGCGAAGAACTTAAACCTCTCTTCGATGCAATGAATAATTCACAACAATATCTTTCGGAAGAAGAACGCAAAGAAGCAGAAATGTATAAAAAAATGTGTGAAGGAGGATGAATATGAAAGAATTTTGTCCAAATAAAAGAAGTAAAGAATTTGTAGAATTATCTGATATTTTTGGAGAGGATAAAGCATATTTCCTCTGGATGCGTAATAAAGGAAACGAGCTGGACAAGGCCCCTAACGGGGCCGAGTCTAAGCTATTTTAGGATTTATTAAAATACTGTAACAACGATAGAGTATAGGCACACATACTCAAAAGTTTGGTTTATAGAAATGAGTTTATAAATTGGTTTGGAGACTGGCTTGGAGAATCTACAGAAAATGTATCAAAAGCTGTAGACGATAACGGAGAGCCTCTCGTTTTGTGGCACGGTACTGCAAATAAATTCGAAACGTTTAAATACGACGAAGATGGCAGTCTCGGGGGGCATCACGTTCACGATAGACATTCATTCTTCTTTACGGATACTAAAGAAAAGGCATTTAAATATAAGCGTAAGTATACAATGCCCGTATACTTAAATATGAAAAATCCGGGATATACTTCTGTCAAAGACGGAAAGTTTTAGGCTCTTATTGATTATTAGAAAAGAGAAAACGAATTAATAAGAGATCCTCAGTATGATTCCGTATTTATGGAAAGATACGATAAAGAAGGCGATAATCATGGGTTTATTCCAACTAAATAGTATGTTGTAAAAGATCCCAATTAGATAAAATCTATAGATAACGATGGTTCGTTTTCTGAAGAATAGAACAACATATATCATAATCTTCCAGTAGAAGATGCAGCAAAAACAATGAGAGACCATCTTTATGAAAGAGGTCTTATTCATGCGTTTAGAGGAGATAGGGTTACGAAAAGCGTCGCCAATGCTGAAGAAAGCATTCGTATAGCATGTAGAGGTACTAAGGTTCTTCCTGTCTTTTTATAGGATAAAAATTCTACTCTCGTTGAATTCTTAGATAACGTTACTATAGAAGAAGATCTTAGGGACGAAATAGAACGTTCTAATAATAAAGAAATAGGTGCTATTTTATCTATAGCTCGAGCACTACAACAGAAGATACCTACTCTTAAATTTAGGGTAATAAATTATAATCAAATTCCAGAAGGTGTACGAAAAGAAGCTAATTCTTTTGTAAAAGGGGATACTATATATCTTGTAGCAAATAGAGCTACTACCGAATCTACTATAGAAGAATTCATGCATCCCATTGTTTATTCTATTCAGAATATAAATCATGTTTTATTCGAAAATCTTCTATCTGAAGCAAAGAATGACTTCTCAAAACTTTGGGCTGAAATACAGAATACATATACAGATAAAAAGGGATTTAATGAAAACGATAGAGTAAACGAACTTGTAACTCAAGCATTAGCTAGATATATACACAACGGATTCAAAAATGCTCATAATAGATATACCGTTAAAACATTAATTAGGCAAGCTTTCAATCATATAGCTAAGATATTAAACCGTGTGATAGAACGTGTTGGAGGTAAAGCTATAATAACTCCAGAAAATTTACCCAAAATGTCTCTCAAAGAATTTTCTTAGCTATTTATGGCAGATGATGTTATATTTAAGACCTGGACTAAAGAGGAAATTAATTATAATATTATTAATAGTCAAGAAAAAGCTTAGAAGGTATCAGAAGAAATAACTAAAAGATTCGATGTTCTATATAAAGCATACGAAAAAGTTCCTAATAAGAGTCCTCGTAAGCAACAGATATAGAATAAGATATTTGAAACATTTAATGCTTTAAAGAGAAAACAAGATTATTCTGCTGTAACGATCGCTTTGAAGTTCGCATTAGATAGTATAGGAACGTGGGATGTTGATACTAACATGCCCACTAATTTAGATTCGATAACTGGATATCTTTACAAATAGTCCAAACTTGCTAATCCTTATAGCGGAATTACTCCAGAAATTCTTGTAGACATGTATACTAATAGTATAGGTTTCTACGACGATCTTCTGTCAAGATATATTCCAAATAATTTGGATAATATGATGACTCCGGAAGATAGAAAAATTAAAACTTAGCTTAAGACTACTTTGGATGAAATTGTAAAACCAATGTGGCTTAAAGCAATGGCTATAGTCGGAGATAAAATAGTAGATCAAATAATAGACCAAGAGGTTTCTAAATCTGATTTTGAGAAGGAAAATATGAAGAAAGTCGCAAAAGACTGGCTTCATAAAAATATAATGTACGGAGATATTAACAGTGCTATTAAATATATATATAATAATAGCTATGTAGAAAATCCAATAATACGCCAAGCTTTCCATCTTATACAAGAAGCAGAAACTAAAACTCTGGAAGAAATACAGCCGATACAAAGAAGAATTCTCGGGTTATATAGTCGCGCTAAAAAAGAACATCGTGCTTCTATATCTAATTGGCAAACCGTCTTTATGGAATTTGACAAAAACGGTATTCCTACTGGTAACTTTGTTAGAGATATAAATTATGGACAGTATGAATAGGATCTGGAGGAATTTGTAAAAGACTTAAACAGCAGATTTAAAGAAGTATATGGTCATACTTATATAGACGACGGAACTGGAGTAATTATAAACAGTGAAACCGGAGAGTTAGCGGAAGACGAAAATTGGGATAACGGAGAGCCTGTATATATTAAATATGTGAAGGAGATAGAGAAGTGGAAATGTGAACATTGTAATCGCAGATATACTTGGAATTATTACGAGGAAAGAATGTCAATCCCGTATAAAGGATCTCTCGATCCTTATAGCACAGATACTCGTTCGTATGGGCACGGATTGTCCCCAAAAACGTTATTTGCATATAATTATATACAATCTAATATAAATTATTATCTAGATTTGTGCACAGATCCAGAAACTGGTTTTTCGCATCCAGAAAAACTATCTTCAGACGATAAAGCAAAATTGGACGAGTGGCAGGATAAATTAGATGATCTTTCTAATCCATATGAAGAAGACGGAACTCCTAAACTTGACGATAAAAGATAGACAGCTTTTGAAATAAGGGCTTGGCAAAAATGGCTTGGTGATAAATTAAATACGCATGTAGATTTAGATGCATTTAATGAATAGTATAACAAAGTTGTAGAAGATGCGTAGAAAACTAATAATCCAAGATTAATAAGCGATTTCTTTAGATATAATTCACAGTTTGGTATAAACCCAGATTTCTTAGAACAGACTCTAGGCCAATTCCCGTCCTTATAGAACGGCGGAATAGCTTTACACGCAGAGCTTATTCGTGGATCACTGTAGAACCTTGTAAAGACAAAGCAAGGCTATACAAGAGATCTTAGAAAGATGGAAGACAGACCTTCTTTCTGGTTGGATTGTAAACGTACTGATTAGATTATAGAAGATTGTAGACAATCGTAGTCCAAAGCTTTTGCAGAAATGTTCTAGAATAATTTCACGTTTGATGAGATTATATATAGAGACGAAAGAGGATTTGCTATAGATTCTAACGGTAACTAGGTAAAACCAGAAGATGAAAAGATGCACAATGATCTACTTACTTATCAACAATATATGATAAATAAGTATACTGCTGCGGCTTTAGCCAGTTCTACTAGAACTCTTCCTGGACTTATTGATTCTAACGGCAATCCGATAGTATTTAATGGTACTGCAGATGAAGTTAGAAATACAATGGAGAAACTTTTTACATATACCAAAGAGCGTGTTGTAAACGGAGAAGTTATTGTAGAAAGAGTCCCTCTTAATATATTCAATCTGTTAAAACCTATACCTGAAACGTTCTATAACATTAGAACTAATAGAACAGAGCGTACTTTATTATACGTTCCAAGAGGAAGATTTGCAGAAAAGAGCGATAAGAACGGAGATTATATTAATAATGATTATGTCACATCTGATTTAAATTCTGAACAACCTAAACGAGAATATTACGATAATAGTGAATCGTTTAATAAACTTAAGAAAAACGATCGTACGTTCCGTTTATATGAAGTTCTGATAGAAATTATGAAAGAAATGCAAAAGAACTATCAGACTACTAACAGACGATTCAATTATCGACTTCCTTAGATAAACGCTCATACAATGTAGATATTGTCTCGCATGTCGCATCAAGGTTTTTTTAATACATTAGACGCGTTATGGAAATCTGCTACTACCGTAGAAGAAAACGACGAGTCAATGCGTACTAATGAAGACTATATGACGAATCCAGACGGATCAATAGCTACAGACGTTCCTCTTAAATTCGTAAGAAAACTTAAGAATCCTGAAATGCTTACTACAGATGTTGTTGGTTCTGTTATATTATTTGCAAATATGGCGTTAAACTATAAAAACAAATAGGAAATAGATGCTAAACTTAAAACTCTGAGGTATAACCTAGATTTTCAAAATCGTCAAGATTTATATAAACAAAATAAACTTGAAGATGATGAAGAATTGGATCCTAATGACGACCAGCGGTCTAGAGAAATGTTCGATGCCATGTTAAATAAACATGTATATGGCAATCAATGGACAGCTAATCCAAATTAGCCAAAAAATACTGGAACCCCAACTAAGACTAACGCGTGGAGAGGAATAGCCAGTACCGCTATTGCTACTGGAACTTCTGGAGCAGCATTAGGAGCATTTGCAGGATGGGGATTAGGAATGCCTTGGGCAGGAGCTGTAGTAGGTGGTCTTGCAGGAGGAGTTTTGGGTACTTTACAAGGATCTATTTAGGCAGGATTATTTTCTGGAGTTGCTTTATTCAAAACTATTAAGAATATGCAGCGTTTGGAAACAGTGCAAACTCTTGCTGTAAATATATTCTCTATACTTGTAGGATTCGGAGATTCTATGTCAAGAATAATAAAGGAATCTATAATGGGTAAATATATGTCTTTACGAGATATAGTTACTTCTTTTGTTTAGGTTATAAGATATACTCCACAATGCATACTCAATATTGGAAACCCGCTGGCTAACTGTAAACTTGTTAGAGCAATGCAATTAAATGGTGTATCAAAAGGTGTACATCAAATAAATGAACATATAAACTATGGTAGATTTAGGAGAATAACATCAAATCTTTTAATGGGTGGTTTCTCAATGGTCGACTGGATGGCAAATGCTTTGTTATTAAGAGCTTTCTATAATAATGTACGACTTTATGAAGGTCTCAAAGATGAGAATGGTAACGTTATTATAGAAAAAGGATTTTATAGTAGTTATGAATTGAGATAGGCGTTTATAAAAGCTGGTAAAACAAAACAAGAAGCTAAAATAGCTCATATGTTGTGTACCAGAACTCTTTGGGGTGCCTACGACGAAGATATGGAACTTAAACCGGAATTCTCAAAAGAATTTGACCTTCAAGGCAATAAGAATCCTGATTTCATATGTCATGTAAGTCAAAGAATTAAGACACAGATTCGTTCTAAAACTTTAAAGAGATCAGCTTTGTATAATGGTATGAATCCTGATAATGATATACCTATTTGGAAACAAGATATCATAGGTGGCGTTATAGGAGCCCTACGAGCGTGGTTAGCGCAAGCGTGGTAGCATCAACTTGCTACTGGTATCGATAATATCGTAAAACAATATGAAGAGGAATAGCAAGAAGATGTTGTAGGATCTAAAACAAAATCTAAGCCGCACCGTAAAGTTCTCAAAATGACTAATGAAGAGCGTTCGAGAGCATTTATGTGGGATTATGAAACTGGAACTACTCAAGATTAGATATTAATAGGAATAACACGTAGTTTTAAAACTCTTAGTAATAAACTACAGAGACTTGGGTATCTCGCTACATTTAGATCTGGTAAAATAAAAGATAAAACAAAAATTAAATTCTCAGAAATAGAAAGGTACGCGTGGACCGACGCAATCGTATATTTAAGTGTATTATTATCAATGATGATCGCGTGGCCGCATGTACATGACTGGGCATTGGAAATTCCTAAACCAAAAACTGCGGAAATGGCCCATTCTCGTACTTGGTATAATCCCATAGACGTAATTGACTATATAAAAGACGTTTATATACCGGAAGAGTATTATAGACTGTCCATAGATAATTTAATGTTCAGAACCATTGAAAGCCAGATTACATCAATAGACCCAACGTCCACGTTTGATTTGATAAATAGTGTTACGGCGTTAAAGAATGGTATATCCGAACATTTAGGTATTATAAAACCGATAATGGACGTTACTGGCCTTTCTGGGCATGAACTAAGCGAAGAAGTCAAAACAGGAGGATATAAATTTTATACACGTGGAGAAAGATCGTTGTACAAATTTTTTGGTCCTTTGGATAATCTTCATACATTCTTTGATTATTATGGTATATACCAAAACTTGAATTTCTATACCAACATGTTTGGTGGAGCGTATAGGGCTTTTGGTTATGACTTTACAGGAAAAGATAAAGAACAATCGAAGAGTAAGGAAAGTAAAAAATCTAGCGGCGATGGATTCGGAGGATTCTCTTCTGGAGGCGGAGACGGCTTTGGAGGAAGCGGCGGTTTCGGCGGATTCTGACGGACCAATCTATACGAAGTCTTTCTATATAGACACAATAAAAAAGGAGGCAATCTCATTACGAGACTGTCTCCTTTTTGTTTATTGTAATACCAAACTCCTCTAAAGAATCATCTCTAAAGTCTTCTAATGGCATCTCATGAGTAACCCCAAGGGATATAACTGGATTACTCATGATTAAGTCAACAATGCTATCAAACTGTGTCCAGAACTGTAAAACTGCCACCTTTTGCTGAGTAGTCAATGTGACTATGCCATCGTATAACTTCTTCACATCAGGATTCACCCAAAACGAATATATGAAGTACGGTTTATTGTTCACATATTTCACATACGTTCTTTTTATATTAGGAGATTTACTAAAACGAATAGCTCTATCTTTAGTAAACTCATTTCGTTTAGTGTCATCAAACACTAAAAACAGCTCTTTTTCACCAGATGGTCTATCTGGGTCATAAGTATAACTGTCTATGAATCCTGCTGCATCCGTTAAATCTATTGACCTTATACAATCATCAATCAGAGGTACAATAATCTTTTCAAATTTGCTCATAAGTTCAAGTGTTCTGAGCCGTCGCCTTCATAATATTCTCTACTATGGTCCCATTTGCCTGTTTCTTGATGCCACATGATTTCTTTCATAGCGTCCATTATAATCGCTTTTCGAGAATCTATCATGTAGTAATCAATTTTGAATACACGAATCTCATAACTGCCAGTAGTATCAATACCTATAATATAAAAGTCGAAAGTCCATTTGTTTGGATCTTCCTTCAATTCATACTTTAGATACCAAACTACAGCTTGGTAGTAATAGCATAATTGACGACAATAGTCATACATATCTATACTTTCCTCAAAGTGCCACAACTTTTGTGTAGTCTTTAAGTCCATTATAGTAGCCTTCTTATTATTGAAGTCTAAAGTAAGACTATCGAGTAGAGATTTACATTCTACTCCAGCTGCCATTTTTACGTAATACGTCCAATTGATATGAAACTCGTGGTATATAGCGTATTCTTTTATAGTAGAAGGTACTGGTGGCATTACATCTGATGCCTTATATACTACACCTTCGTGCCGCAAAAGTTTACAAGCAAGCTTATGATGGTCTATATTCCACTTGATTTTCTCAAGCATTTTAACATCCCAAGGACTAATCATTATCCTTCCGTCATTTGCTTTCAAGAAGTCAATATAATCCTTTAACGTAGAGGCTATTTTAAGGCCCTCTGAGAGCATCAAATCGTCCGTCTTACCTTTTGTACTGTAGGACTCTTTATATGCGCTCAGAATGGCTTTATTTGGCTCGATTTCAACTGAAGATGCTAGCTCCTGACAGAACTTCTCCTGCTGTGCAGAGGAAGGTCTACTTTTGTCCCAGACAACATAGTCTTTTTGGAACTCTTCAGGCTGCAAAAGATATTCGTGAATCATCGTTCCTCTTTCGAGTACTGGATTCTTTTCTTCAGAAACATCTTCTGTTAGCATCTTGTGTAAGTAGGCTGGTCCTTTGTTTATAAACCAGCCTATATTACTATTCGATATTCTACTCTTATCCTCGTAGTAGGGTACAGATATATCCATTACTTGCTCGAAAGATTCATATCCTCAAACAACTCCTCAAAGGATGTCTTTGGATATTCATTCACTTCATCAGTGAACGAAACAATATTATCAAAACTTATTACGCCAAAAGTACTAACGATATAATCAGTAAGAGGTCCTACCTCATCCTTATCGTTAAGTCTATCTTCCAATATTTTCTGTATCAGAGACGGCGACAGTTCATCAAACTCTTTCCAGTATCGTATTCTAGAACATCTGTCCTTAAGGTACTCGCTGATATCATCAGGCTCATTACAAGTGCAAAGAACCAGTTTCTTACCACACGTATTAGCTCCATCGAGAATTCTAAGTAAATAATCATCATCGTAATCTTCTCCCAACTTATCGACCTCGTCGAACAACACACAGCAAGGTGTAGTTGCAAGCTGATTGAACAGCTTTACCAGCAACGAAGGTCTAAAGCTTTTATCAATAAGAATAATGGGGAGATTAGACTTCAATGCGATTATCTTCGCAGTTATCGTCTTACCAGAACCTTTTAAACCAGACAGCATGACACCAGTGGTGCCATCTTTGGACTTATTAAAATGACTCACAACCTTGTCCACAAACTTACTACTATCTTCAGTTTCATAGACTTTGGAGGGCATAATCAAGTCGGGTGCTATATTGAACGAAATATCATTCGAATAGCGGTCCAACTCTATAGTATACACCTTACCAGGCTCCAAATCATATTCGAGTCCTTCGACGATAGGTCTGAAAGCAATCTTACTACCTACCTTCAAAAAGTTTTTGTTGTTATTTTCCATGATTTTCTGCAATTAATGACTGAATCATTTCGTCAACTTGCTTATGATTACGCACTAAGAAACATTTCATTTTACTATGATGTCTCTTAAGGTAATACTTAAACAACTTGTAACGTAAGGGAAATGAGTCTCCCATCAGACCTTTACACTCAACTACAAATCCTCTCCCAATAAAGTCAGGGAGATATGTAATTGGACGAATCTTCTCCCCAAGATAGGAGAACGAAGGAATTAGAGTAAAATGCTTTGGCTCATATTTGACAGGTATTCCTGCCTTCATAAAAGCTTCATAAGTATAGCATTCTAGTTTACTACGAAAATGTATACCATACTTATCGACTGATGTCGCATTTTTAACTCTACCCTTATTCAGCATACGTATTCATAATTATATAAGCGTCAATACTGTCACCAACTGACTTCTTAACCTTCTTATCTGTTTTTAGTGCCGCATATATTGCTACACCAGCACTAACTATGATACCAACTGTAAATCCAAACAAAAAATTAATCATATCTTTCAACTGTTTTAGTTAACCAATCCTTCACGACAAAGAACCCGTTATCACGAACAGCATCGGATATGTCCTTTGCCTTGAATTTCTTATGAACGAAAATAGCATCGAACTTATACTGTCTACTGTAATCGCGAGCTTTTAACATACCAGTCCTATCCCTGTCATATAGTATAACTATATGTTTCCACTTACTTCGTAAGCTTTGTAATATGTCTTCAGGTATAAAAGTTGTTTCGCTCGAAGCAGCTATCGCATTATATCCCATCTCATATAGGCACATCACATCTTTTAAAGACTTTGTGATGATGAGAAGATTGCCACCCTCCTGTGGCAACTCGGCAAGTCCCTGGACATGACGATTTGTCAGATTCGTCCGCCATTTAGTATACTTAGAGGCTAAAGGTCGATAAATCTTAAATTTATCATAGACCTTATACGCATACATAGGACAGGATTCTTTGTAGGTACCTCTGACGACACTATTACAAAGAAAATATTTGATACTCCACACATTAAAGTGTTTCAACGTATCTATGCTTATGTGAAACTGCTTCCAATACTGCTTATCTACAGTATTGAATGGTTGACGTACTATTCCGATATCTGTCACACCGGAACCAACTAATCGACTATAATTATTAGTACGAATAGTCTGATTTGGATTCATACGTCTTACAATCTTAAGAAGTTCTCTTTCAAGTTCTTCTCTCGTCTGTATACCACGATATAGCTTTACAAACTTTAACGCATTACCAGCCTCTCCGGTTCCATGGTCTTTAAACAATAAATCTCCAGTCTTGCTTCGAAAGATAGCAAAGCTGGGGATTTTATCGTCTGGCCTCAGAGGGCTGTTAATTAGTTTACCTGGTTTAAACTCACCAAGATAGTATGAGTATATACTATAATCGTCCAGTTTTTCCAATAAGTCTTTAAGACTCATTGTAATTGCTGTTTTTGTACTATACATGGCTTAAAGCTCTTTTGTATTGTGGACACAGTGGGACTCGAACCCACAACATATTCCGGCCATAGGCTAGATTTCTACCAATTGAATTATGTGCCCTATTTGTGGACAGTACGGGACTCGAACCCGTGTTGCCGATAAGCTTACTACTAAGTATTAAGTTCGGTCGTACCTACGTACCAGCAACATCCCTTAATCGGTCTATATTCGTTTTACTTAGCGTGATGACTCTCTCATTCACTTTTAACAGCTTTGCGCATTCCAGCTTACTGAACTGTCCATCTGTATCTTACCGACTTTCACGGTTGGCGCACTATACTTATTGTAATTGCCCAATAAGTTCTGAGATACATTTTGTTAGGGGCTGAAGGATTAATCCTCCAGTCCTCCACCACTGACCATTATTATTTGTCTTAATATACTTGGATGGTATGGTTTATCCCTCCACCAAACAAGATGATTAAAACGGCAGGTCGTCAGCACCTGTTGTCTCAGTCACCGGAGCACTGTCGCCAGCGAGCGGATCTGCAGCAGGTTCTTTATCTGCTACAATAGGACGCTCCAGAAGATCGTTCTTCCAAAGCTTAATCTGAGACTGTTCGACACCCATAGTTTCAACAAAAACACCAAGAGAGCTTACCTTAGTATAACCCTTCTTGTCGTAAACAACTTTGAGACGAAGAGGATAGGCGTCTTTCTCAGTAACAGCATCAAGCGATTGCTTAACCCAGTTTATCATCTCACTAAAAGATGAACCTTCAAAATTTACCTGATCTTTCGGATAATAACAGTATATAACCTGTAGAATACGACCGAACTGCTGATTGTCGCGCTGCTGAAGATCTTCATCAGTCTTAATCCACATATTCTTCTCGTTTTTCCACTCAGTCATAGTTGCTGTCTGACCGTCTGCGTTCTCAAATACAATCTCCAGGAAATCTCTTCCCTGAGGACTTTTGTTTACGTTAACTTCTTTCAAAGTTACATTCTCGTTGATGCCTACAGGCATATATGAGTTATTAAACTCATTATTGTTTGTTGTTGCGGTTTTTGTACTGTACATATACCTTTAAAAATTAAATTATACAGGTTTATAAATTCTATCCCAATAGGTTGTTAAGCTACCATTTTCATCCCCAATAGCAATAACAATATCTTTTCCCGCGATATGTCTTGCTCTGGCTTCCATAATAGTTCCGTCTCCACCGCTTTTAAAGCTGATGTGAGTTTCGTTGTCTTTTCTGTAGACGTATCCGACGGCATCGGCCATTCCACATATAATCTTTCCAAGTTTTCCAACAAGGTCGATTTCTTTGGCATTGACCTCTTCGCCATCTTTATCGGTGATACTATCTTTGACATGTCCTACTAGAATAAATTCATCACAAAGGTCCTTGAACATATCAATTACCTTCTTTACAGCGTCTCTCAAATACTTATACCCTGCACCGCGAGCAAGAGTAGTAACATCATCACCCTTCCAATTCTTGCCAAGCTCAGTCTTTCTATATAACGTACAAGCATAGCTCATACATATATCTTCCAAGCGAGTAGCATTATCAATAGTGATGTGTTTGTAAAAGTTGTGTCCTACTTCTGCATTCTTGGCACGTATGGCACTTGCAATTTCTCCTAAATCATTGATGGTTCTTGCCTGAATAGCAAGAGCATCTATAAAGTTTGTACCTCCTTCTAAATCGATGATAAGGTTGTTACCCAGCTGGGCTAAACACGAGGTTTTACCACTCTTCGGAAGTCCGTACAATACTAAATACCTAGGGTTTTCAGAAACTGCAGGAATTGGTTGTGTAGGTAATGTAAGCATGTTTTATCGGTTAATACTAATGTATATGTTGATAATAGTCTTCTTCAGGTCAGCATCAAAGCCATCATAATACTTGATGTCACTGAGCTTGTACAGAGGAATCAGAATGTCACCAATCTGGATCTCATCCTCGAAGAAGGCAATATCGTTGCGATCAAACGTGAAAATCTTTGTTGCAGGCGTATAATTCGCCAGGAACTTAGCAGCCTTAGTGAACTCAGTATCGAAGTCACCCTTCAGCAGGTTGCCCGTAGTACGATTAGGAATAAGAATGTGGTCATCAGCACCCAAGCCAGCCTCTGCAAACATAGCGTCCAGAGTACGGTCGTCCTTCTTGCCCAGATAGGGATTCATCTTAATCAGATTAGAAAGAATAAGGTCATCAAGAGCCTTAGAGGGATTGTTGCCACGAAAACTAAAGTTATTATTGTTGTTCTTATTAATCTTAATAGTATAACGTTTCATAATTGTTCAGCCTATATTTTATTGTTTTGTACTTGTCAGAGCGATTAACACTCAATCAGATTATTGTACTGTAGGTCGTTCTCGAATTCGAGTATACATGGTCTGCCTGCGTCTCTGTTTTTAAGCAGGTGCATATACACTTTATTAGTAGTAGGTAAACGATTAGGACCATATTCAGCAATATTTAATATCTCTGGTCGGTGAAGTACGAAGACGTAGTCACTCGCCTGAAACATCGCATCTGACGATGATAAGTCACTTCTCATCGGATAATGTGCCGATGGGTTATTAATCCTTTCTGGCTTCTCAATTTCGCGATTCATTTGAGCTATCTGAATTATACTCGTAAGAGGTAATTTCTTAACTCTTATAAATACTTTCTCAAGCTCACTCGTAGTCTCAATAACACTGCCTATTTGTTTTGTTAGCAGAGTATGATCGTACGTGATTACGAAATGTTTCCCAGTACCTTTTATGTACTTTTCGTAGAAGCTGTATATAGTCTGTTCTATTTGCATAGGAGTACCTGGGTCGTCTACAAAGTAGATAGGATATTCCTTTAGCTGATTAGATACTGCAATGACTCTTCTGAAGGTTTCGTCATCCAGGTCCTTTTCAGAACTATACAAGGTGGAAGTTGTTTGCCTTAGCTTACTTGACAGTGTTCTTCCAACTTGCCTAAATCCAACCATCTCTAATGAGAAGTTCAATACGACTATATTCACGTCGGGATTAAGGTCTATGATATCAGTAGTTATGGTATTGCAGAGCGAACTCTTACCAGTACCACTTATTCCAGCGAACGTATAGATAGTATTAGGCTCAATGCCTCCCATACACTGCCTATTTAACTTCTCCCATCTGGTCTTCAGCGAGACGATGTTATGGTTCCGTCTTCCTGCTATATAGTTAATAGCTTCTTGAGCTACTACTGATATAGGCCGAATATTAGATAAGTTCTGTTCCATAGGTATTTACAGGTGCTTCTATAGTATCGTTCATCTCTTCTTCAGATTCTTCCCACTGGTGGTCAACTAACCAACGCCACATGGTCTTCATATAACTAATCTTACCTTCTTTCATCTTTTTATCGATTTCGAAGTTAAGACAGTTTATGAGGTGTTCTGCCATAGCTGAACTATTACCACATGTTACATTGAATAGATGTCTACACTTATTGACATTTGCCCTGAGATAGGCTTTGGATCCATCAGGACGTAGTACATATACTGGGTATCTCTCATAAAACAAATCAAAATAACTTTGTGACAATGCCATAAAGTCTTTTAGCCTTTGACTTGCTTCATAAGTGATAAACCCACCTCTCTCCATCGAGGTGATAAGATTCTGTTGAACTAAGTATGATATCTCGTCGTCACTGATAAGGCTGACTAATCGATGGACGTCTTGATTTCTCGTGGTTTGATTCTTATCCAATACCATACTTAGGAATACTAACTGATTCATATTTAAGTCTTCTGGTAGGTCCAGAAGCTTTGTGTCGAGTTCAATAATCATCTCTTATATACTCTGATAAACAAGCTGGTTATTAAAACAATTCCAACTGACGATGAGTAAACTCAGCTATGATTTTCTCAGCTTCGCTGATATAATATCTATAGTTGATTTTCCTTTCCTCAATTGGACGTGAATCTAACTTATTCAAGATTGTTACTCCTGATTTCGTTAGCATGTTGGACCGAGATTCTTCTGTTCTATACTCATTCCAGTTTGAAGAGTTAGTAGGAATTTCTTCCTTCTTTATTTTGAACAGATAAGGTCCGTTGGTACTCGCGTAATACCGCGATATGCGTTGTACTGGAGTTTCTCCATGCTCTACAGAAAACTTCTTATCAACTCGTTGAGTCATTAAGAAGTCTTTTATATCTATTTGGCGTTTGATATACTCCTGTACGGATTCTCTTGTGAGGAAGTAGTTTATCACAGCTTTAGGAATGATAACTGGTGCCATACCTTTCCCAAGACGGTTTTCTGTAATAAACATACCCTTCCTTTCTATCAGCTTTGGGTCATGAGATTCTGACCATCCTTCAACGACACCAAAATAATCGTTGACAGCGTACTGATAAAACGCTTCATAGCGATCTGCTTCAAAAGAAAGCTTTGTAATGTCTTCTACCTCTCTAATAGCCTCTCCTATTGCGTTCGAGAGGTTTTTGTTAGCGACATACATCACACCATCTGTATTAACTTGAATTATCTCACATCCAAGTTCCAGCAGACGATCCACAATCATTAGTAGAACTAATTGACCGTTTATTCTTATCTTAAAGACAGAGAATGGATCGTACATCCAACTTGTCTCTTGTTGCATTTTTCCTGTGACAGAGTTAAGAGTTAATTTAAGGGCATCGCTCTTAAGCTTCTGACCGCTATGTTTGGCTTCTATCCGCTCGTGATATATATCCGAGTAAACCTGCCAAAATTCTTCTCCAAGATGACGAGGAATCCATTTATACTGGACTATAAAGCTCGGATACATACTAGCAACATCCGCATGTCCAATGAACTCATTCTCACCTGGAACGTAGACCCTGGGTGTATTAATGGAGTGTATACCTCCTACACCAACAGAATAGCGCGTATTTGAGAGCACGAACTGCTTCTCATAGCCTTTTCGTTCTTTTGAGTACACTACTTGCCCTTTCATGTCCTCAAGAACTGCCTGAAGTTTTGGATTTTTGTATGTTATAAAGGGGAGTATAACATCCTTTAGGGGGATGTAATCCATTGGAGAGCGCATTTGTTCAAGTTCCTTCTTACTGATTCCAGTTGCTTCACAATATTTCTTTGCAAGCAAGGTTTCTCCGAACTTAACACTATCCATAGAATAGGCATTTATACCATACTCCTCTTGTATGAAAGACCTTAAGGCAATATCTTTCGAGAGCCTATGTAAAAGCTCTGTAGTCGAATCTACATCATTTATATTATAACCTATCATCTTATCCATATCTTCAGGAGGTATAGGCGCATTAAAATCACCATCGTACTCTTGAACATTAGGATAATGCATGGTTATCTGCATTTCTTTGAGACCTACGCGAAGTTTGCTACTAAATTGCATTGTAAGTAAATCCATAGATTCGAAATAGTTCGCGTATTTCCACCGCTTAAACTTTTCGATGTCTCCTTCTTCTGCTGTCACTATAGCTGTAGAAAGACCAAATAACGACTGACACACCCTTGCCCATGATACTTGATCTAACTTGTAATAGTAGTCAATAATGTAATTTATGATTACATCATCATAGTGTTTGTTATTATATCCGCAGAACATACGATTGTCGTTCTTATAATAAAAGAAATCAACTAACTTAGTTAGCTGATTCTTTCTATTGGATATTTCAAAGGTATATAAGTCGTTTGATTCGGTGTCTCTACATGTACAGTGAAAACAATTTGGAAATATCTCTATATCATAAACGGTGACGTTTAGATTATTTATTACCATAATGATACTAAGATACGTTGGTTCAATGTTGACGCCGCGGAATCGAACCACTCTCCTGTTTGTACAGGAGAACCATCCTAGCCCCGGTAATACCCGGTCTGGTAGCGTCACGCAGTTACATACTTTCGTAGAGGCTTTACTGCGCATTATGTTGCGGGGGCAGGATTCGAACCTGCGAACTCGAGATTATGAGCCTCGAATGATACCACTTCACCACCCCGCGATATGTGGAGAATCAGGGACTCGAACCCTGCACCTTATGCTTGCAAAGCATATGTTCTAGCCTGATGAACTAATTCCCCTAGATATGGGAGGCCAGCCTCCTCCCTTTGTGTTGTTCCGCATGATACGTTATCCTGAATGCGAACGGCTGTTTTTAAATTTTCGAACTGGCAATGAGTTTGCCATATTTGTTATAGAGTTTAAGCTCAAGCGGGAGTTCGCCTCCGCGAGCACGTATCACCTTAACTCTACTATATAGTATCTCTCGAATAATATCGATACTGGTGTGTTCTGTACACATGGTGAACGGATAGCCTACAACCATCGGGTCACCTTCAACCTCGTAAATCTTATGTTCTGCAAGGTCACTCTTATTCTCTTTCACGAGGAACAGACGATAGAAATACTCTCTGTTTTCTATTCCACTGTACGCTTTAGCAAGAAAGTTCCTGGTATATTCACGATACAGGAAGAGCTGAGTTTTCTGCTGTGCCAGCATTTCGTCTGAGAACAAATCTCCTCGAATAGAGCCGTCTTTAAACAACCAGTCACAAGTGGCTCTAAACTTGTTAACCTTATGCTCCTCAAGAGCATGCATTAGTGCTGCAAATCCCATCTTCTTGGGATGTATAGCGTTCATCTTCTTCATCTCCTTGGCCGTAAGCCTAACTGGAGTCTTTGTCCGCTTAGTAAAGCCGATAGTCACAGGCTTGTACTCTGGAATTGTTATCTCATACTTCTTAATAGCGGCATTGATAAGGTTCTTGTCCTTACGATCATTACCATAGAGCATGATGAACTTAGGTGCACTATAACGCTTACACAGCTCCTTTAGAGAGGCTGTATTCAGCTTAGTAACGAACATCTGTCCTCGTTTGGTTTTGAGGAATACACCTATTTTTTCTATAGTTTTCTCTTGGATTTCTATATTATTTAAAGCTTCTTTGATTGTTTTCATATTGATTATGGTTTTAGTTCGACATATGTTAATAGTCTCGAAATAGTGGTAATAACAGGCCTCGATCCTGTCTAGCGCGCCAACACCGCGTCTACCTATGTATGTCTTTATGCAGCAATAAGTTTAGTAATATCAGCATCAGTCTCGCCACTAAAATCGATAGAAGTCTTGTTGTTATACTCCTCGATATTAGTGTCATACTTATTGATGCTAAGCTGGAGCTCGTTGATGAGCGAAGTAATCTTAGCCGAGGTGAAAATCTCACGCTTGCCAGTACCCTTCACACCCTTACGCGCCTTCTCCTTAGGATCTATCGTCTTCTTGATAATATCCTTCCAATGAGCCAGCTTTTCCTTCTCTTCACATGCTGCGAAAATAGTATAATAGTGCTTCTTCTTCTCATCTACGTAATTAAACGTAGTGATACCGTTGTTGATTGCATTCAACATCAACTTAAGCTTAATGCGAGTCTCAGCCATCTGTGTAATCTGGTTGTATAGCTCCTTAAGGTCAAGACCAGAGCCAACGCCAGCTTTCACAGCCTTGTTAGACATCACATTTTCAGTCTTGATAATATGCCAATACTTAGTAATGGTCTCATCAAGCTTCTTACGAGCGATAATAATATCTTTTGAATTCATCTTTGTCGTCTTTGTCATAATTATAAATTGATTTAATTAAACTTCTTGATAACTATAATGAATTCGAGAGTCTCGTTTACCTACTTGTTCCTATTGACTTACTCAAGGACAATAGAATACGAGAGGTGCACTAATGACACAGGTACAACCTTGTCACAAAGTGTGCACTTCTCGTTAACGCTTTTATGTTTGTACTTTTCTATATGTTATAATAGACTTTATGTTATTAATACCATTTGAATGTTCGCTATGCATCGTGCGCACGAACTTGGCAGCTCTGAGCTCCAGTTAAATGGTATCAAAGGTATATCCGTCTACCTTCACACGTAGATTAAGCAAGACATTTCCTACACTGTCGCGAATAGGGATATAACCCTTATTCTGTAAAGCAATACCAATAGTAGCGGTTTCTACTCGCTTCTCAGGCATTGTTCCTCCATTTGCCGGCGTGGCTACTGTGTTCAGTTGTCCGCTTTCTACAGCGAATCTTGCTACATCATACAGACGGTCTACAACAAAATCATACTTCTTGTCTAAAACGGCTTTAGCTATAAGCTCTTGGCTGAGACCTTGAAGTATAGTATTCTTGTTAAGATTGTTAGCCATACCGACAAGAGCACGGAATGTGCTAAATGCAAAGTCGCGAAAACTGATAGTTTTTTCGAGATTAAACAGTCGATTCCACCAGCGTACACTCCGCTTACCTAAAGTAAGTGTACCATCCTGATTTATGTCTAGGATTTTATAGGCTTCTCTATGTTCTATGTCGACGAAGACTGCCTCGGCTATCTTCGGCTCCATAAGGAGCATTTCTATCAACTTCTGACTCCTGTCGGTCAGGTTCTTTTCCATCTGCTAGATGATTAAGACTCTTCAACAATCACGTTGATTTCAGCGGCACTGGTCGAAGTACGCTCTGAGCGATACTTGCGAGCCTTGTCGATGTTGGAGTTCTTGGTGTCAATGATGAGCTTGCGCCAAGCCTGCAGCTTCTGAATCAGCTTGTCCAGGCGAGCGATCTCATTGTCATTGAGAATGTTGAGCTTCTCAGTCAGCATCTCAGGATCGGCGAAGATCTTAGTCTTGTCGCCCTTGAGAGCCTCAGCCAGGATAGCGTCATCAGATGCATCGGAATCGACGCGCATGTCATCAGACACGGGGATGATTGCCTCCTGAGAGAACACCTTGTCACCCACCTGCTTCTTACGGCCACGGTTGATGTACACCATAGATGCACCCTGAGCATCCTCGCCGATTTCCACGGCAACGATGTCAGTACCGACCTGCTTGAAGCGGCGCGGGCTGCGGTTGAGTACGAGATCCAGATTGTTGTTGTTCTCTGAATCGATTACGTCCTGTGCCTGACGAGGATTGGTATCCTCCTGGTTGGCACGGAAGAACTGACCACCAAAGGTCTTACCGACGTTGCTGAGAGCACGACGGTGTGAAGCTACAACAGTAGCGTTAACTTTAAGCTGTGCTGTTTCCATTTTTTATAATGTCCTTTTTGATATCGTTCTTGATTGAACCAACGACATCATAGTTATTACTGTGCGCTTTTAGGCAGCGCGTTATTAGCCTATAAAAAGTTATTTTGTCTTTTGATTATTTGACACCGGATACAAAGATACGGTGGCGAGTTTCCTATCCTGTGTCGGTAGTCCTACCGACCGCTTTTTTGGCCTCTGTTTTATGATATAACGATTGTCATACCAAGGAACCCAACGGTAGGGTTAGCTGTGCCAATTCAACAGAGAGAATCCCATTCTTAAAGCTTTGAATGACAGGTTGTCGATTCAACGACTATAATCTACTTAACTTGTGTTGTATCTTTTAATAAGAAACATAACTGAAGCGATATAACCCCAGTCGCGCGCAGTGCGCTTTATTCCGTTGGCAAAATTTTACTTGCGTAACTAATGCTCATAGGACCCACAAAGATATGATTTCTCCAATGTATTTTCCAGGTACAAAAGAAATCACATGTGTACATTTTCTGATTATTGTTCAAGCCTAACAGCTAATGTACAAAACGTGCTTGTTTCCTGCTTTCGACCAGCATTAGGCATTCTACGAGAGGAGTTCGTTTCATTATCGAACGGTACTACAAGCTTCATAACTTGCTACCCTACGGCTTTTTGTTGTGCATTCAGCTTTGCTGCTGTCTTCTGTTTATAGTGCACGAATATGAGGAATTCAACCTATACATTATCTGCTTTTGTCACCCACTATAGCTTCTTTGTACACATCCCGAGACAGGGGATAGTAGTTCCTGCATACGGTTATACCACTGCGTCTAATCAGTTGCTATAGCTGCCTTGTAAACATTACTGTATTAGCTTCTGCCTTTCGGTGTACGCATGGATTTGCTGTCCATACTTTACCCTGGTTAGCATCATAACGGTTGGCACTCGGTCTGACTCAATATAAGATGGTTACTTTGCTATCCATACAACGGTAGCTAACGGCTTACTACTCCGCTTATAAGCAACGTGATATATCTATCAGGGGACATCCAATTTTTTGTTTGACATGTTAGTACTCTCTTTCTCCTACGGCTTACTCTATACTCTATCTTCAACTACACCTTCTTTACGATGTTGCGAAGTTTGTATTACCCTATCCGTGTAAGGCTAGGCGGATCTACCTTTATACTGGATTGTATAAGCTCGAATCGACCTATCATGACTTATTTTTGTTCTGATTGTCAAGGAATCATCTAAATTTACGTTTTGCGGAAAGTATTACAGGTTGTCTACTACCTGCAAGAGGCTGTCTACCATCAGACTTATGAATGCGGTCTCGTGGCGCAATACTCCCCTGCATCGGGAGTCAGGTCATTCTACTTTTATATACCGCATGAACGACCAAGGCCTGGCGGTCACTCGTACTTTCTCAAGCTCTTCTGGAAGCATACTCGAATCGAACGGCAAGGACTTTAGTGCGACGTAGTTACGGTACGCCTTATGATTATGTTCATAATACTTCAGCACCCACCTCATCCCTGGACCCCCACATGGAGGTTTGCTATCTTCCATATCATCAAGATATCATAATGAGTAATTTTCACCCCTTCATAAATGGCTTGGGACCATTGAACACTAGGCTAAGACATAAAAGGAACCTTCCAGTATGCATCATATCAGGTTTGGGAGGCTGATATGTTCATCTCGTGTTTCGTTATACTATTCCTATGCACATCGGAATAGTTTGTCCGATACGGCGTTTGTTTGCCCTTCTTGGGACTTACGCGTCTTTTCTCTACTATCCATTCTCCAGACGGTTCTCAATGGCCGAGTCGGGTTAAACGCGACGCTGACCCGAATACTAAGAAGCTTTTCACACTTCAGAGTCTTCCGTAGTACCTTTTGGATTTTTGCGGGGAGACCGCGCACCATATTCTCCTACCCAGTAAAGTTACATTCAGGCTAATGAGACCTGCCCTTATAGCTTCTAAGGCTCGTCAGGAGTGGATTTGGACGAATACACCATCTTTCCATCAATGGTGAGAATTACGTCCACAGACTGTTCTTCACAGTCTCCAGGACTTTTGTTTTTAACAGAGTCAACTGCGATATCCTGCAAACTTGCGTCTACAATATATACAGTGTCCGTCGTATGCTTGGTGACTGGAACCCTCACATACTTTGTGTTAGTTACTGTGACAGTATCGTGCACGAGCACACTGTCAATTATGAAAACTTCTCTGACCCCTTCTTCGACTGTAATCTTAGGGGTCCGTTGTGTCGTTACGTCCAGTTGAGGAACTGTAGCGGCAGCAAGCGTATTTCCTTTAGAAAAGAAAGGAACGCTGGTGTCTACGTTATCTACGATAGTATAGCCTAAGATAGCCATTCCTATAGCGAAGATACCTGTGAGTAATTTTTTCATGGCTTTGATAGCGTTAGTTACTCTTCAACACTAGCCTTGTACGTAATGCGGTTTTTGAAGTATCCCTTTATCTTCTTCCAGAAGTTTTTAATACGAGCGACAGTACTACGTATAGGATATTCTCTTCTAAACCGCTTTATGCGTTTTTTGTTTCTTCCTCCTTCTGCTTGGCTTTACGGTCTGCCCAAGCCTTCTTGGCTTCCTTAATGGCAGCTTCACGCTCTTCTTCAGAACGCTCTTCCAAGTCGGAAATGTTGATGAGACCAACATCCACCAATCGTTCGCCAGGAGCGCGGAACAGGTTGATGATGTGATAGCCATACTGCTTGATGTTGTCGTTCAGGTTCTTGTAATCTGCACCGGAGAGTTCCTTACCGTAGTAAGTTTTGCAGATAAGATTGAACAACTTGTTAGCCTTCTGGCACTCGGGTGTCAGCTGACCACCGTCATCGAACTTAGAGCCGATGTTGTCAAGCAGGACGTCAATCTCTTCAGAGGACGGGCTAGCGATGTAAGCGAGGATGTCATTGTACTTCTGAATCTGAGCCTCGCACTTCTCAATTTCAGACTTGTTCTTCTCCTTGTCGAGGTTGTCGATAGCCTTCTGGTTCGACTCGATGTTCATGTTGCAGACCCACTTCATGATGGACTTCACACAATATGCGATTTCCTGGTCATCCAACACAGGTTCGCCAGTTTCCTTACTCTTTATGGCTTCGCGGAAGATAACGAAGGCATGAATAGGAGACTTCTCGATGTCTGTAACAGACGCCATGCCGCGGCCAATACCCGTGAAGAATACGGTGGGCTTGAAATACCCGAATGCGTCGTCCAGCCAATCACCAGCATTATAGTTGGCAAACTTAGCCTTAGCTTCTTCTGTGTTCTCAGCGAGCTCTGCCTCGTGTTCGCGAAACTTCTTCATGAAGTCGATAGCGTTCGTAAGCAGATCGGGAAGGCGCTTACCAGCGGAAATAGTGAAAATGTACTCAAGAGCTTTCTTGACACCTTCTTCGGAGTCAATCTTCGTGGGGTCGAGTTCAGGCTTCTCACCATCACGAGTCTTCTTCTCTTCCTTGAGCTTTTCCTTCGTTTCCTTAGGAATCTTCACCTCCTTGGCAGGCAGCATTACCGTACCTTCGGCGGTTCCTGCAGGTAGAGCCTTAATATCAGGAATCTTGAATCCGAGGTCTTCAGCGGCCGAAGCAAGGCTCGGATAAGCCTGGGTGTTGAGGACAGCTGCAAACGAATCCTCGCCGTTGGTTGCATGGTCCGCCAGTGTACAGAGGATGCCGACAGCAACAATCTTGTTGACTTTGATTGCGGTCTCCTTCGGAAACTGCAGATCAGGGTCGCGCTCTTCAACGAACACGCGATGTGCCAAATCGAGAGCTTGGACAGTTGCATCAGGCGACAATCCGCCGCGTCTGCCAGAACGGTTGAGGATAGTTTCAGGATTCATAGCAGCCGCTGCAATAACCTGAGCCTCCTCTACTTTCTCTTCTTTCTTTGCAGCGGGTTTCTCGACTTTCTTCTCTGCAGGTTTCTCAGCTACCTTGGGTGCTGCTGCAGGGGCCTTTGGGGCCTTCTTCTGCTCCTCCTTTTTGGAGCCTAAATTCTTGTTCTTAGACATTTTGATAATGGTTTAAGAATGGTTGATACTTGGCTATGTGTAGCCGTTACTTGTCTCTGTGCTGTTACGATAGGTTAGTCAACTCGTATCGAACGGCATCCCTGGTGTTCCTTTGTTCAGGGGGTTGATAAATTGTGGTTGGCCTCGAATTCCCTCAGAGACCTCACTAGGAGCAATAACTATAATCTTACTGTCACGTGCAGGGATTTCTATCACCTCACTCGCAGGATTAGCCATAAAGGCAAGGGCGTCGCCCAGCGCAGCATAGAAATCGATGCTAGTTGCTGGGGACACCTGCGTGGGATTATACACCTGCTTAAGATTAATGTTATTCTTCTCGTCATTGTTGCTCTTTCCATCAAGCTTGTTGACGATAGCTCCACCAGCCATACCTGCGAACAGTGCGATCAGCAGGATCCAGAATAGGTTATCATTCTTGTTGTACTTTGCAATACACCAAGAAATTGCGATAAGACCTATTATTGACAAAATGGTCAGTAAGAGAGTCATAACTTTAATACTTTTTTGAATTGTTTTCTCATGCGGAAAAGATTCGACTTTACAGTACCTGGCGGTATCCGTAAAGCTTCACTAATCTGCTCTACAGTCATATTGTCTACATAAAACAATCTACACGATTCTCGATACGATGGAGGTAACGTGTCAATCAGGCCAATTAAATAGTCGTAAGTCATCTTGTTAGTGATGTTTACTTCACTATCTCCACTGCTGTCAGATAGTTGCAACTTTTTGTTCTGGTCATCAGCAGACACACTGGTCTTATTACCGATTGTTCTTAAGTAGTCAATGGCTGTATTCTTAGTCAGTATTCGCAGCCAGCCTCCAAAGGAGTCATAAGCTGTGAACTTCGAGAGTTTATCGTATACCTTTAAGAACACAACGTTAGTCAAGTCCTTCGCTTCGTCCATATCGTTGAGATACTTATTCAGTAAATTTTCAACGAACGGTTTGTAGCGATAGAATATACGATTGAAGGCTTTCATTGATCCAGCCTTAGCGTCTTTGATAGTCTTGATTTCCTCAGATGTTATCCTTGGGATTTCTTTAGACATATCAAACAAATTTAGTTGTGATTACACTAGAGTACACTAGCGAGTGGTTATTAACCTCTTACGAGATGTGACGGACACTAGCCGTATAGTGGGCTGCGGAGAATACGAATCCCCTTTACGTTGTCAGCCCTAAAAGGGTAATTCTGATGTATGACATATGTTATACTCAGAATTTAGATTCTCAACCATATTGTCGTGGAACATAATCGCTAATTCCTTTGGAATATTGCATTTGTTTAGCATTCCTGTAGCTATTCTTATAAGTACGTGCAACGTCTTATAATCTATTTTAGACAAGTTTATTACTATTCTTGTCATTACCCAAGCAAGCACCTTAGCGACCTCTTGGTTATAGATAACTACTTTTTCTGCTTCAGATATATCCCACGGTTTGGTTGGTTCAGGATATGGACCAAATACTCGTATGTTATTAACTATTACATGCGTACTACCAAATCGATACACAGTGTTAATATACTCGTATTTAGCCATCGTACTTGCATCTCTCAAACTTTGTGGGAAATGCATTTGGTCAATCAACGTAACATTGCTGAGCATCGAAATCGTTGACTAGTTTGATGATTTGCTCTAAAGAGCATTTGAATTCATAGGACAATGCACGACAAATCTTCATTGGGGACACTCCTTGCTGGCACATACGATAGTATTTGCCTCTGATTAGCACGATGTCTTCTTCTGAAAGATATAAGTTTGTGCCATCCGGATTGAAGTCAATTTTGGAAAATACAGTGAAGTCTATGAATTTGAGAGAGTAGAAGGTCCATTCCGTGTGGAATATTTCCATATTATCCAACACTTCTTTAGGAACTTCCTTCTTTTTGCCATTACAAAGGTATTCACCTAAGTCGATGGCGTTCTTATCCAACTGTAAAGTCGGATACACACCTCTTATCTTTACGATGAAGAGGGAACTGTCACGTTGTGCGATGTAAACACCGCTAGATTCTGGAAACATGTTACTTAAAAGATTTTATTAAAAATTCAGTTAATTTACGATTAATATTGTATTTAGCCATTAAAATGGGTACAATTTCATCTTTATCAAGCTTCCATCCTTGAGAGTGTTTGTATGTATCCTCAATGTTAGCATGTGATTTGCTAAACCAGTCAACCCAGTCAGCTACTGCTTTCCAATAAGTATACATATCGGGATCCTCCTTCGATAATTTCTGCCAATTGATAGTCTCAGAGAACTTCATATATAACTCAGATTTAGGTATTTTGTCAACTTGTTCTTTTGTGACAGGTTTAAATTCAACATACCTTAGCTGATCATATATTTCTTGTCTTTTATATTTCTGTTTTACGCCTAGAACGGTTTTAACAGCAATAGACCTTTTGTTCTGTGAATATTTTTTGACAGTATTATCGTAGACATAATTAATCCAGCGGTCTTTGGCTTTACACCATCGCAACGCTAAATCTAACATTTGCGGCATTCTATCCCGCAACATTGCTTTATAACTACCCATACAGTTGAATTTTAGCGGGAATTGAGGTCACGAACCTCTTGTCAGCTAGGCGGGCGAATCATGTTGCCATTTGCATTCGAATAACATACTGTTAATACTCTATTCTGTGCCATACTGAATTCCCTCTGCCTCCCCTGAGGCATTTTCTACATAGATTCCAGTTCTTCCATTTCTTCATCAGTTAGTTCTAGTTGGTGCATTGTTTTCTTGAAATCTCGCAACATATATTTTCTTTTAAGATAACAATTGATTGAAATCAATTGCTTACACATATTACAAGGATATGTGCTACCTTCTAGATGTCTAAACTCACAAAAAATACATGTACCGTATTTTTTAGAAGAATTTTCTGGTAATTTTGTAATACGGTATGTTTTACCGTGAATTGTTACTAGTTGTCCTGGTTTCCACATAATGATTTGTTTTAATGTTATACGTTGTGGACCATGCAGGGCTTGAACCTGCGACCTTCAGATTATGAGTCTGCTGCTCTAACCAACTGAGCTAAAAGTCCAGTACTGGTAGTTTTAATTAGTTAAGAAAATGCGCCAATTTAAACTCTACCAAACTAATGCGCCTTTGGAGTGATGGTGGGAGTCGGACCCACCCTAGAATTAATCTAGTGTCTCCTTTTCACTCTCCCCACTTAGGTAGGGTACACCTGATTACGCAGCCTCCTTGAGGCCAGTGTAATCTACAACGTTATTGTTGCCGTTTGTTTTTATCAGAGCGCTTAATGTCTTACTTTCTACTGCCGTCTAAACCAAATCAGGCCCAAACTGCCACGTATTCGCTTGACGTGGCCACGCGTCTTTTGCATTCCAAAAGCAGAATCACTCATTGTTTTAATGAGAACGAGTGATAAAACTCGTGGACCTGACGGGATTTGAACCCGTGTCCGAACAGCTTCTTCTGGGACACGCTAAGATTGTGAGCATGAGAGTGGCCAAACTCTCATGCCCTGTATGCTATTTAGAAGCCCATAGAGGCACGTTTTGTAGACCGAATGGATGCGCTGTCCAGCGGGTACTTTCTGTGGCTCTGACGGGCTTTAAATTGCGTGTATGATGTGTACGGTGATATGACTGATACAAAGATACTCGCATGTCGTACAAACGTACTTTGATAGTCTATATGAGCATAAGCTGACACAACGGTACACATATAGTTTTGCTATTGAGCATAAAGCATGTTTTACGTCTTAGCTAGACGTTTAAATCCACATCTGATACAAAGATACTTGATGTGCGCGTTAATTCGCGACTACTATCGTTACTATATACAATTCCGTTCACTCTAAAAAGTCATAATAATGACGAGTCTCATAGAATATTTTTCTGCTTCACGACAGTTTGCACATGATACAAAGATACTTGTGCTTAGATTTGTTCACTCACGGAATTACCAATTCCACGAATAAGAGAAGTAGCCAGGATACTGTGCCTGAAGCTCTTGCAGGTCCTTGCGAAGATCTGCGTCGCACTTGGCCTTGGCCTTCGACTCATCGTCCTTCAGCTTCTCGCACAGGTCGTCGAACTCTGTGCACGTTATTGATGCGGGCACCCACTGTTCTTCGCCCTTCTTCAGCTCGAATGTCTGCTTCTCCTTCGACGGCTCGCCGTCCTTGTAGACGACGATCTCGAGCTCCAGCTTGCCGTCCTTTCCTCCCATTTTGGCAATATGGTCCTCATTCAGGAGGAAACCGGCCATCTGGTACTGCAGGATTTCAGCCTTCTTCAGATACTCGAGAGTAATGTCGTTCTCGCGGCGGCGTGCGCGGAGCTGCAGCAGCTTACGTCTGCGCATATACTCCGAACGGAGAGCACGGCTCTTGATTTGCTCGGTCAGGCGCTCGTCCTTGTCCTTAGCAATCTGCTCATAGACGTTCTTAGAGATGTCTACGCTGGGAACATTGTTGTTACGGGTGATTACTGAGATGTTGTCCACATCTACGGGAGCAGCGTTGTTCTGCTGCTTCTTCTTTTCATCTTTTGCCATTTTGATAACGGTTTTAAAAGTTTTAAACTATGTTAATTAACTCTACTGGTCTTCCCAGTTTGAGACACGCTTACAGCGGCGCGGGCGCAATTGTGGTTCCATTCTCCGGTGTTCACCACGTGCTTCCTTTTTTAGAGCTATGTCTCTTTGTTTCGCGGGTTTATCCCTATATGTCTTTCCCATTAGAATGACGCTGTAAGGTTGTATACTCGTTTGATAAGATTTATCCTCTGTGAATTCAGTTTATACTTCTTCAACAGACTTTGAGAGATTACTAAATCCTCTTTGGAGAGGATAAAAAGAGCGTTCATGAACTGCTTGCTTTCCTCACTGTAAGGATTCACACTTGCTTCTGCCATTTTGTTCGACAGAGCGCTCACGAATTGTGCAGCATTAAAGTGTGTCAGTTCATCTTTCATTTGGGTGCCAATATAGATGACAGCTTCGTCTTCAGGTGTACGCATTGTTACAACAGAAGCCTCTTTCGCAGGTTTTTCTGTTTTACATACGCCTTCAACGAGGTATTTTACAATCTCTTCACTGCCTAGTTGCACGATCTCGATCCGTTCATCAGCGTGATTACGGATTGCATGCTTTATTGCACCACGAACAACTTCATCAGGTTCCTCGCCTGTGAAGAGGACGATGATTGCACGAGTTTCTTTTGCCATAGCTACTGTAGCATAATAGTGTAATGTTCCCCGTTAATCACCGTATCCTTGGTCGCCGGAATCTTAATTGAATCGTTGTTCTGAGGCGCAACAGCTGGTGCTTCTGGAATTTGCTCGGGAGATGCTGGTAGAAATCGGTACAGTGTCTGGAAGTTCTTTAAATATTCCTGTACGATATCAGGAACCGTAGCTTTTCCAAGTCTTCCTAATACAACTTTGGTTACGCTAACCAGAATTTCTTCTGGTATCGATAAGTATACAGAATCGTAATACTCATTGCTGAGAAATTCTCGATGGTCTTGTATAACCTCATCGATCGATGTCATAACGAGATCGGTTTCCTGCAGAGAGTCAACCATTGCCGATACCTGAGTGCTGTCTTTCTGTGTGGTGTCATCAACCACGTAATGGTAGCCCAGTGAAGACGCTAAACTGAGCAGAATCACCCCGAGACAACTCAAGATGACATAAAGCGTTTTGTTCTTCATTTTGATAATGAATTTAGTTAATAATTAAGTTTACTTCTCTCTGTGTTACTACGCGGGCTTGAGACCGCCGTTGGCCACATTAAAGTATCACGGAAGAGGGTGAGTTTAATCCTCATCCTCCTCCTCGTTAAAGATATCTTCCCAACTACTTATAAAAGCAATCAGAAAGATAATAGCTCCTAACAACATTCCAATGAATTGGACCACGGGATACCAAGACGGATTCCTGTGTACCATATCGCAGGCTAACGCTGTTAATATAACAAACATTACGAACAGCAGAAAATATACTGTCGCTAGGGTCGCACGGTTTAAGAATTCAACCCATTTCTTCTGTGTATTTTTCATAATCTTCTACATTTAAGAAATAACTGCCGTTATCCTCTGCTATTTCGTTTTTAGATTCGTGCAAATCGTACTCTGAGTTCGATATGATGCACATGTCATACTCATCAGCTTCAGAATATGTTTTGAGCATTACGTTTTTCTGTTCGCACCATTCTTTGGCTTTACGAACTTCCGCTTTATAAGCTCTTTTAATTTTTTCTGATAGCCGCATTGTATGTTTATACACTTTACATGGCATATTATCTGCAAATTACGAATTGACCACGCCAATCAGAATATATCTGTTTTAGCGCTTCTACACGAACTTTCGCGTTTACTACGTCTATGTCGCGAAACAACACCATAGACGAGCCAGAGCTGTTCTTGAAAAGAATTTTTCTTAGATTATTCTTCTCTTTAACAGGATGGACTTGATTCTTAGTTCTGTTCATCTATCAAAGACAATACTTCATCAGGAATCTCATCCACGAATTTCTCATCTGACGAAGTCAGAATGATTTTGCTACAGAATTTACTGCTCAATGGCAGATTTTCTATAGCACAGATGTGGGCAATGAAAATAATTATTTCAATACCTCTTGAATGTACCTTAATCCTTTTCATTTTCTTGGGATTTTTCTTTCGGATAGTGATTATTGCCTAATTTCTCGTCACACATTTCTACACTAAACTCTCTAAGAGCTAATGCAGCGTGTGTAATACAAGGAATAGGCATACATGAATGTTGACAGAGTATGCACTTTTTAAATGGTTCACACTCTACTACATCATAAATCTTTTTTCCTACTTGAATGGTTTGACTTATATTTTCCATTATCTCTAATATTGGTTTAATTCATCAAAATATCCCGTATTTCACAATACAGGATATGGGTGCTAAGCGTAATTCACATTAGGCTTCGCCACTTCATCAGTTAAGTAATAAACATGAAGTAAAAATGAATGTGATAGTTAAGGGAGTTGAAACTAGTATTGGTCCTGCAGTTGGTTTCGCACCTACGCCTATTGCGTACTGCAGGCAAGCGCTTGGGTCTCACACTTTAGGACTTCTCCTTCTTTCCGACTTGACCTACGGACAGGCTGAGTTTCTTTAAGTATTAGCTGTTCTCCCCTGGATTTATACAGGTAAGTGTGCTTAAAGGCGTGCCTGGTGTGTTTACTTATGCGCCGCGGCAGGGAGAGCTATATATAATTATATGGCAAATAAAAACAGAAGCTACTGCTCTCCCTACCGCTAAGTTTGACGAATATATATAGAGTTAGAGTGGTTTTCTTATTTTCCTAATCCTCCTAAACTCTTTTCTTGCCGCTATGCGCGGCATGGATGTAACAGTTATTCGTCCGTCCACTTCTTGATAAATGGACCACTGTTCTCCATGTACTTTGAAGAGAGAAATAGTATTACCTAGAGCGTCTCTAAATGTCGCTACTATCTCCCTCTTCTTTCTTTTTGATTGAGCCATTTTCGAGTATTTTTCTGATATTATAGATTCTTGTTGTGTAATGCTTAATCTCCGCAGCCTGTAAAAGGCGTAAGAGAATACACCTCTTCTCCATCTTCCTCTTCTGGCTCATCGTCTCTCGTTTTCTCTGTATCCTCTTTTATAAGGTCGTCGAAAAACGTTTTTATTGTTCCTTGGACGTCTGCCACTAAGGCGTCCAGCCTGTCTTCGCCCCAATGAGCTTCGGCCGCAGCCGCTTGCTCTGGAGTGAGTTCTACGTCAATTCCAAATTTGATCATTTTTAATTGAAAACTTGATACTAGTGATACTATCCGGACTTAATTCCATAGGTATCGTGTCCGGGACGAATACCTTATGCTTTTGCTTATATGTATTGCTTACAGAAGATGAACTACGAATGTCCAACATGATTAATAAAATACACATAAGCAAAAGCACACCGAAAGAACTCATGACATATTTCATAAGCTAGCGTATTACTGGGTAATTCCTCTTATATGAACACCCTGTCGTCAATGTCTTCTCTTGGACATACTGATGTCCAGAAAGATCGTAAGTGATTACTGGTTTTTCCATTCTTCAATTGCACTTTGAACGAAACCAACTATTCCAACGAAGAATAGGCAAAATACCACTGCAGCAATTACCAACTTGATCATCGCATTTCGTCTAGTTGCTTTGTAATCATAGGTAAGTACTTCCTGTAAGGTTTACCTGTTCTTTTTGAGTATCGAACGATAAATGCCTTAAGGTTTTTGCTCAGATGAACCACATAAATAGAATCGTTTGTATCACGATACGTATACGTGGTTAACGAATCGAAAGCCTCGGCACGCTTGCCATTGCTCTCCACAGTAAACTGCCTCCCTTTGAGGGTTACAGTTTGGGCAACCATACTCATAGCAAAAACCAGTGTAATTACTATAAGTATACCTGCAAGGATGTGATTGTTCTTTTTCATAATTAGTGCATGTTTACTAATATTATACCAACAATTGAACCTACAATCACAAGCGAGGACAGTATCACGCCTACCCACGCTAAAATGTACTTTGTCTTTGACATATATTTTGATTTTGAATTGATTTCAGCTGGGCTGTGCCCAAGTCTGCTACTTTATACTTCTTTGTATTCAGTAACAGGCTTGAACACTTTGTAACCATTGTTTTTCAACAAGGCGATGGCATCTTTGATGAGAATATCAAGGCTTGTTTGTTCAGCTTTCATTGCCTTTCTATTTCCATAACTGCCATAGTTTTTCCACACCAATTTCATCTTATCGATGTGGACAGGTTTGGGGTTAAAACAATATTTACCCCTCTCCATACGAATGATTGGAGGGTTTTCGCATCCTACCAACACTGTTATGAAGTTTTGGTTTGTTGGCAAGTTCAACGTTCTAAGCGTTTCTTTTAATTCACTTAGTGTCATTTCTTTGCCAACCATGCTCTCTCTTTTCCAATTGAGAGCG
>Ga0265298_10001542_pt1 | contig 34209 bp, 30 predicted proteins | sample AusTroGonzalo_MG_3_FD_193486 | JGI IMG/M metagenome (GOLD analysis project Ga0265298, IMG submission 193486) | Bovine rumen microbial communities from tropical cattle in Woodstock, Queensland, Australia - Gonzalo_01 | ecosystem: Host-associated > Mammals > Digestive system > Stomach > Rumen ... | reverse complement strand
CGAGTCAGGCGTGCGCACCGTGCGCTATCTGCCCACCAAACATTGGGAGTTCCCTGTCGGGGAGGTGCCGATGAGCTGTGAGGAGTTGCGGCAGCGTCTGGAATTGCCGACCGGTGTCTATTCGCGTACCCATCTGTTGGGCGTATTGGCGTTGAAGGAGGCGTTGGAACAGTCGAAACTGTTGCAGCAGAGCGGATTGGCACTCATCTCCGGCACGACCGTCGGCGGTATGGATGTCACCGAGCAATACTTCCCCGAACCGCAGCTCACTGGACGTGACATCCACGATTGTGGTGCATCTACCAACGAAATTGCCGACTATTTCGACTGTTTCGACTACACGATGACCTCCTCCACGGCTTGCTCTTCCGCCATGAACGCGCTGATTATGGGCAAGTTGCTGATTGAAAGCGGCGAACATGACGTTGTCGTGGCTGGCGGTGCGGAAGCGTTGTCACTGTTCCATCTCAATGGCTTCAAGTCGCTGATGATTTTGGACACGCAACGTTGTCGGCCGTTTGACAAAACCCGCGCGGGACTGAACCTCGGAGAAGGGGCAGCTTACCTCGTATTGGAATGCGAAAGTTCGGCACTGAAGCGCGGCGCGGAGATTCTTGGCGTACTTAGCGGCGTTGGAAACGGCTGCGATGCTTTCCACCAAACGGCCTCTTCAGAAAACGGCGAAGGTGCCTACTTGGCCATGACGCAAGCACTTGCGAATGCAGGTTTAACCCCATCTGACATTGACTACGTGAATGCCCACGGTACGGGTACCCCGAACAACGATGCTTCGGAGAGTGCCGCCTTGCGACGGGTCTTCAGCGGAAATGTGCCGCCGGTTTCTTCCACCAAATCCTATACAGGTCATACCACCAGCGCCTCTGGTTCCATAGAGGCGGCTTTCTGCATTATGGCGATGCGCCACGGTTTTCTGCCCTCTCAAAATGAGTTTCAAAATGTTGACGAATGCATTGCACCGGTTTCGGGAAGCGAGTGCCCGCGTGGGGAATTGCGCCACGTGATGTGCAACGCCTTCGGTTTCGGCGGCAACGATTCATCCATAATCCTATCGCGCTATGAATAAGGTGTTTGTGACGGCTATAGTGAAAGATGTGCCGGCAGAGGAGTACAATCGCTACCTTCCGCCTATGAAGGCGCGTCGTATGGGGAAGTTGCAGAAGCGTGCCCTTGTGACGGCACTGAAAGCGATGGAAATCAGCGGGATAGAACATCCTGATGCCATCTTGAACGGCACTGCGATGGGTTGTATGGAGCATTCCGTGCAGTTGCTGAAAGGATTGGAGCAGGAGGGCGAGGCGGTGAACATGCCGACGGCCTTCATGCAATCAACGCACAACACCGTGGCTTCGCTGATCGCGATTCATACGTGCAACCATGGTTACAACAACACCTACGCGCACCGCACCATTTCCTTCGAGTGTGCCCTGCAGGATGCGTGGCTGCAGCTGCGGACGGGACGTCTGCGCACGGCTTTGGTCTGCGCCAACGATGAAATCACGGAGTTCCAGCAGCAGCATCCGCACTTCTTCGGACAGATGGACTATCCCGACCGTTCCGAAGCATGGATGCTCTCTGTCGAACCGGGCGACCATGCACTGTATGAACTTGAAAATGTGAGAATTATTCACCAAAAAGGTGCGGAAGACCGTGCCGAAATCATCAAAAAATCGTTATGAGACTAATCGTTTTGGCCATTATCCAGTCAGTACTTTTATGTTCTGGACAGGTGTTTCTGAAATTTGCGCTCCAGAAGATGGGCACTTTCGCGTGGAAAGGGTCTTTCTTTCTGTCACAGCTTACCAACTGGTGGTGGCTTGGCTGCGGTGCCGCCTACGGTGCCGGTGCGGTTCTTTGGATGTACATCCTCAAGAATTACCCGTTCTCCCGCGCCTATCCGCTCATCTCGCTGAGCTACGTCTTCGGGATGATTGCCGCCGTGCTGATCTTCCACGAAACCGTCCCTGCTACCCGCTGGATCGGGGTGCTGCTGATCATGGCGGGATGCTTTTTCGTGGCGCAGTAACATCCCCAAAAGGGCTGAAAGCCCGACCTATGTTAGTCCAGGGTGAGCGCTGCGAGCCGTGTGGATAATGAAAAATGAAGAATGTAGAATGAAGAATGTAGAATGTAGAATGAAGAATGAATATTTAAGAATGATAAATGATGTTTGTTAATACCCACAATATATTAAAGAGATTCATTGAGCAGTCCCGGAGGGACAAAACGCACGAACTGCAATTAACTCCACATAAGCGATGCGCAATGTGGGGGGTGATACTGCTATTTCTTGTTACGACTGGTTCGGCACAGACTCTCAAAAAGGCCACTCCCGAGCAATCGAAGAAGATGGTGGAAACCATCAACAAGGCCACGGCATCGGTGAAGAGCATCCAGTGCGACTTCACGCAGGTGCGGCAATCCACCATGCTCAAAGAAAAACAGACCTCCAAAGGCAAGATGTCCTTCTCGGGCAAGAACCTCAAATGGGAGTACACTGAACCCAACCCGTTCGCCCTCACCGTGAAGGAGGAAAACGGACAGCAACAGGTTTATATCCAGCAAGATGGAAAGACCAAGAAAGCCGATGCGCAGAGCGCACAGCTCTTCAAGGGCATCGCGCAGATTGTGATGGGCAGTGTCACAGGCACCGCCCTCTCCAATAACGGCGATTTTACCCTCGAGATGTACACCCAAGGCAATATCTGGATTGCCAAACTCACCCCGAAACAACCCAAACTGAAAAAGATGTTTACCTCTATCCACCTCTATTTCAACGAAAAACACAACGCCGTAACGAAGGTCGAGATGAAGGAGGCGAATGGGGACGGGACGGTGATTACGTTTGCGAACGTGAAGCTGAGTTAGCAGTTAGTAGTTAGTAGTTAGTAGTTGGGTGGTAATTGGTAAAGAGAATGTTAGAACACGAATTATATACGATAATTGAAAATACGGACAATGCCGTGCGCATCCGTTTGCGGGCGGAGAGCGAGATTCTCAAAGGGCATTTTCCGGGGAATCCGATTACGCCGGGGGTGTGCCAAGTGGGAATGATTGGGGAGCTGGCCAGGATGATTTGCGGTTGTGGTTTGGTGCTGCGCGAGGTTAAGATGTTGAAATTCATCGATATATTGCGTCCGTCGGCGAGGAATGTAGAGATGAAGTTCGATAAACTCGATGAAGACGGGGACGTGATAGTGACAAAAGGTTCGGTTGTATCTGACGAACAGGTGTTTACGAAATTCTCACTGATATTCTACAAAGAAGCATGACGGATTGGCAGGCGGTTTTTGACGAGGAACGCATGTGCGTGATAGTGCCGACGTTCAACAACGAACGGACGATTGTGGATGTGCTGCGGCGTATCCGTCGCTATACGAGCAATATCATTGTGGTGAATGACGGCAGCACACACGAAACGCTGGCCGCCATCAATTCAGCTTTTTCATCTGAGGAACTTCCTGATATTGTGGATTATACTCCGAACCGTGGCAAGGGCTATGCCTTGATGCAAGGTTTTCGACGCGCATTGGCGCGCGGTTACCAACATGCCATCACCATCGATTCCGACGGACAACATTTTCCGGAGGACATCCCTTTGTTGATAGAATGTTTTCTGCAACACAAGGGTGCTGTGGTGGTCGGCTCCCGCAATCTCACTGCCGACAATATGCCGACCAAGAACACTTTCGCCAACAAATTTTCCAACTTTTGGTTTCGTTTGCAAACGGGGATTCCGTTGGAGGACACGCAAAGCGGTTATCGAGTTTATCCGTTAGAAAAAATCAATTTGAAATGGCCTATCACTCCGCGTTATGAGGCGGAATTAGAGTTGCTGGTCTTTTCTGCATGGCGAGGTGTCCCCGTGGTGTCAGTGCCGGTGCGTGTGTATTATCCGCCTGAGGGTGAGCGTGTTAGTCATTTTCGTCCCTTTTGTTACTTCTTCCGTATTACCGTTTTGAACAGCGTTCTCACCTTTGGAGCATTGCTTTATTATTTGCCTGTGAAGTTGATGCGGTTCATCTTTTCAAAATAGTGGTAGGTAAGGGATATTTTTTGTATTTTTGCGGATTCTTTTTGAACCGCTATGAAGAGATATTTTTTGACCGCAATATTTTCGTTGGTATGCGTGTTTGCCATGCTGCAGGCACAGACCACAGAAACCCCATATACTTCCCCAAAAGCAGAAGAGGAAGAGAAGCCTGTTGTATTTCGCGACCGTTTTATTGTGGATATTTATCACACTTTCTGGATGGGTATGCCCGTTGAGGTGAATCATATGAAATTCGACCCCGGCTTCAATGTTTCCGCTATCTGGGATTTCAAAATCAAGGATAAACCCATTGCTGTCGGTTTAGGTATCGGGTTGAGCTACTATACCCAATACTCTAATTCGTTACTTCGTTACGATAAAGCCAATGATCTAATGAAGTATTATGTTATGCCTACCGATGTGAAGTACAACGTCTTGAAGATGAACTATTATAATGCGAACATTCCGTTGGAATTCCGTTATCGTCATAAAAGCGGGTTCAAGTTCACCTTAGGCGCGCGTGCAGGTTTGATTTGCGAAATCTCCCAGAAATACAAAGGTTCGGATCCCGCTGTCCCTTCCGATACTGCCATGTATAAGAATCTTTTGGTTAAAAACAAGATGAAATACAACATCGATTTCTACACCCGTATTGGTTGGAAATTCGTGGATGTTTATTACTGCTTCCAAGTGACTCCACTTTTCACTGAGTACAAGGGTCCGAAGATTTATCCGATGTCGTTGGGTATCTCCTTGAGTTTATTTTAATTGTTCATAAAAATCTTTGCAGTTATGTTTTATTTGATGATTGCTATCTTCGTGTTGGGCTATCTGGGCATAGCTTTCGAACATCCGTTGAAAATCAATAAAACGGCCTTCGCATTGCTTACCGGTGTCCTTATTTGGACTTGCTATGTCTTATCCGGCCCTGACATTTTTAATGTTTCCAATTTCGGCGCTGGATTTGAGAATTTTAAGCTCGACCATCCAGATTCAGTGCATCCGTTCATTGATTTTATCACTACTCACGAATTGATTCACCATTTAGGTGACATTGCCGAAATCCTTTTCTATCTGATGGGAGCGATGACAGTGGTGGAACTCATTGATACGTACGGAGGTTTCAGCATTATCACCGACAATATCAAAACCACCAACAAGGTGAAACTGCTCTGGATTCTGAGCTTTATCACGTTTTTCTTCTCCGCTATTCTGGACAACCTGACCACCGCCATTGTGATGGTAGCACTTTTAAGGAAACTGTTACCTGAACAGCACGACCGTTGGTTCTTCGGCGGTATGGTGATCTTGGCGGCCAATGCCGGCGGTGCATGGAGTCCCATCGGTGACGTGACTACCATTATGCTCTGGATTGCAGGTAAGGTGTCCACGGGCAGTGTCATTTTCGAGTGCTTCCTCCCGAGTTTGATTTCGATGATCATCCCGTTGATGGTGGTTTCTTTCGTGGAGAAGGGCGAGATAGACGCTTCGAAGCGTCCGCATGATGAAAAATCAGCAGGTATCCCCACATGGCAGCGCAACCTGATCTTCTTCCTGGGTGTCGCTGCTCTGATTTTTGTACCCGTGTTCAAAATCCTGACCCATCTGAAACCGTATATGGGTATTATGCTGGGTCTATCGATATTGTGGATCGTCACGGAGATTTTGAGCCGCACGAACAAGGATATGATCGATTACACGATTGCCGGTGCCCTCACCCGTATCGACTTGCCGAGCATCCTTTTCTTCCTCGGCATCTTGCTGGCCGTGGCTGGCTTGGAGAGTGCAGGACACTTGTCTATGCTTGCAGGAGGTCTGGATCATGCGTTCAACGGCAATTATTATTTGATTGACACGGTTATCGGTATTCTTTCTTCCATCATTGACAATGTGCCGTTGGTGGCCGGTGCCATGGGTATGTATTCGTTCCCGATAGATCACGTCTTTTGGATTTTCCTGGCATACTGTGCAGGTACGGGCGGCAGCCTTCTCATCATTGGATCCGCCGCAGGTGTGGCCGTGATGGGTATGGAGAAGATCGATTTCATTTGGTATCTGAAGCATATCACCCCTTACGCTTTGCTCGGCTATCTTGCTGGTGCAGGTTGCTATGTGCTGTTGAACAACGTGTTCTTCCACAACGTGGCCACCGCAGTGGGAATGTAAGGATACTTAATGTTATGCATTAACTTTAGGTAGATAATAAAAGGAATGCGGATGTAAGCTTAGACTTGCATCCGCATTTTTATTCGTTGTTCGATGAATTTAGAATTCAACTATAAATTTGACGTTGATTAACCGGCCCGTCAGGTATGTCGGGATGGGACGTTGGTTGTTGTAGATGTCGGTGATCCACATGTATGATGATACATTGTTGATGCCCAATAGGTTGAAGACTTCCAAATAGAAACCGGCGTTTTTGATGCTGCGCAGGAATTCGGATTTGTGTTTCATGCGGTCACGGCTCTGTTCCAACAGCATAAAGGAGAGACCGAGGTCCACGCGGCGATACCAAGTGCTGCGGAATTTGCGCATGGCGGGTTCAGCTTTCGGCGGACCATAGGGCAGACCGCTGGCGAAGACGAAGTTCAGGTGCACACGGAACTGCGGGAAACTCGGAATGTGGTCTTGGAAGAAAAGGTTGAAGGCCACCCGCTGGTCGGTGGGACGCGGAATGTATCCTACTTCGACTTGGTTGCCGTTTTGGTCGGTGGTATAGTCGCCAATCACGTCTTCCATTGTCTTCATAATGGAGACGGCGAACCAGGACTCCAAACCACGCACGAACTCACCGCTGAGTCGCAGATCGATACCCGTGGCGAAACCTTTGGCGTTGTTGTATCCGCTATAGATGATTTGTACATTGTCCACGTTGTAGGTGATCAGGCGGTCGAGGTATTTGTAGTAGGCCTCAGCCGTGAACTTGAAAGGACGACGCCACATCTTGAAACGGTATTCAGCACCTGCAACCACCTGTGCGGAACGCTGCGAACGGATGTCGGGGTTCAGGGTGCCGTCGGCGTAACGCATTTCGCGGTAAAAAGCAGGCTGATAGTACAAGCCGGTGCGTAGACTGAACCGCCAGTCTTGACGCCAATGCGGCTTGTAGAGGAGGGCCAACCTCGGGGAAACCGTGAACTCCTTGGGGTTGTATGTCCAGTAGTGGAAACGTAGTCCCCCCGTAATGGAGAACAGTCCCACACTATCGTTGTCGAAGAAGTTCCATGTGTCCTGTACATATCCAGTGAACCGCCAAGTATTCAGCACGTTGTTGAACTGCAGAAAATTGTTCTCCCCAAAGTCAAGGAGGCGGGCGGAGTCGCCAAAGACGACGATTTCGCCTGGGCTGGTAGGAATGTAGGGTAGGGTATATCCGGAAGAGTCGATCATCGTCCACTCTTTGATTTGGTCGTTGATGTATTCGTTTTGCGCCTTCACGCCCCATTCCAGCAAGTTTCCGAATGGCAGTTGGTGCGTGCCTTGCAGGTCTGCGGCCGACACCACGGATTGCAGATGGTTGCGGGCATGTTCCAAATAGCTACCGTAGCCGAGCTGGTCGCCCACTTCCACTTCTCCGTCGCCGCCCAGACGGATTTCGTTCAGCCAATATTGCGCCAGAATGTCGTAGGTCTCGCTCTCTTTGGCGTAGTAGGAGGACAGGATGAATCGGTAGTAGTTGTTCTGATCGGGCTTGTAGTGGAAGGTGAGTCCGCCCAGATAGTTCTGGTAACGGTCCACTTCCTGCCCTTCATAGAATGCACGCAGCATCTGAGCATCCCCGATGGAGCCGAATTTCTTGCTCACACTGTCGGGTTGGAACAGATAGTAGTTGCGCGACAGGTTGCCCAGCAGGCTGATGGCGAATTTCGGGGTGATGTCCCACTTCAGCAGAACTGAGTGTCGAAGAACCGAGGCTTGTAGTTGCCGCTCGTCTCCATGGATTTCAGCAGGTAAGCGTTTGTCTTATAGCGTATACCAATAAGATAGGAAAAATTCTTGACTTTCCCTTCCGCATGGGCGGTGGCTCCCAGCAGACTGGCGGAGAAGGACCCTCCGATGCGCGTGGGCTCCTTGTAAGTGACATCGAGCACGGAGGACATCTTGTCGCCGTATTTGGCGTCAAAAGCACCAGCGGAGAACATGACGTTGCCTGTGAGGTCGCTGTTGATGAAGCTAAGACCCTCCTGTTGGGCGTTGCGTACGAGGAACGGACGGTAAATTTGGATGCCGTTTACAAAGACGAGGTTTTCGTCGAAGTTGCCGCCTCGGACATTGTATTGCGAACTCAGCTCGTTGTTAGAGGTGGTGCCGGGCAGCATCTTGATGAGCGACTCCATGCCGCCGGTAGGGGAGGGAAGTTGGAAGGTGAGCTTGGGGTTCACCTGCACGTAGCCCAAAGAGGTCTTTTGTCCGGTGATGACAACCTCATCCACGACATCTCCCTTGATGGACATCCGGATTTCGGTGTTAACCGTCTCACGGGGTTGTAAATGGAAAGATACCAGCGTGTCTCCGCAGCAAAGGGCTTGGACAAAAAGCTGGATGTTTCGGTTTGAGGGGACGGAGATGCTGAAATGCCCGTAGGCATCACTGATGGTCTGCTGGTCGAAATCAGTGCCTCGGATGACGGCGTTCTCAATCGGATCGCCGAAATTATCGTACACCACCCCCTTGACAACGGCGTTTTGCGCCATGCCAAGGTTCGCTAGCACCATAATGACCAGCATCATCCATAATCTATGTCCCATTTGTTCAAACATGAAACACCATTACGTCAGATTATGTTTTTTATTGTGTGTTGGCAAAAAAAAACTGCTGTATATGGTACAGCAGTCCTTTTTTCTCATATCAACAGGAAAGATTATAAGATACCTTTCTCGCTGGCTTCGATCAGACATTGATAGATGCCTTTTTTGTTGATGTTACGCATACCATGTGCAGAAACCTTGAGGTAAATCCACTCGTCCAGTTCAGGAACGTAGAACTTTTTGGTATGCAGATTGGGGTTGAATTTTCTTTTAGTTTTGATATTGGAGTGAGAAACATTATTACCCACAATCGCTTTTTTCCCAGTAATTTCGCAAACTCTTGACATTGTTATCTTCTTTTTGTTGTTATATTTCTACTTCATTTTTTCAGGCGGCAAAAATACACTTTTTTTTGATATAATCAACCACAAAAAATCATCTTTTTTTTATGATAATTTGTAGAGATGCAATGTGTTGGTTAGAAAGTGGAGTATGCGATTTCGAGGCGCAGTCGAGAGGAGGAAGATCTTTCGGTGCCACCGAAAACGAGTCGGTTCGGACGAACGGCAGAACCACGGACAATGAGGTTAACAGAGTTGCTCCAATCGCCTTGTTGCAGGATCAACTGTTGGACATATTGGGTGATGCGGAAACGGTACTCGTGCGTGGTGGAGTTGTATGTGCCACCGTAGTAGGCCGCGCTAGTATAGTAGTCATCGTCAGGCAGGAAACGGACAGTGCTGTCAGACTTGCTGATGCCCTGCAAGGTGAGATTGACGGGGTGGACCAAATACAATTCATGCGGATCGACATCCGTGATGACAAGCTCAGCACGGTGGATGGTCACCCGTTGATTGTATTGATCGAAGCAGTGCTCCAGATGCGGGAAGGTGATGCGTGTCTTCACACCGCCACCGCCTTGCACGTAAAGGACTTCTTCTCCAATTTGCCGTTGCCCCTGCAGCACCTCCTGTATGAAGTTGGAACTGGTGGATGCAGTGTAGTCGTGGTCAAGATGGGTGAACCGTACGCACTTGTCGGGGCAGGAGAAAGTGTATCGCATGTTTGTTTTGCTGTTGTTGTGGTAATACAGGGTGACGCCGCTGAGTGCACTGGTCATGTTAGTGACCAACATGTAACCGCAGTTGCCGGTATGCCCCACAGCCTCAATATAGAGCCCTTTCAAAAAGTCAGGAAGATTGTTGTTCAAATCGTCTTGGTGGTTGAGCAGGTATTGCCCGAATTGTTTTGTCAACGGGATGCGCAGGTGTGCGTTATAGACACCCGTGTCCACAACGATTGGGGTGGTAGGTTGTATGGTATAGCCACCGGTGTTAAGGTTCAGAGAAGAGGAATTGTAGGAGGCGGTACTGGTTTGGTAGTATTTCGTTTCCGAATCAAGGGCTTCGGTGAGTTCATGGACGCGGATGTCCACGCGGGAGTTTGTGTCTCCGTAATAAGTGGATATTTGCAAGGTAAGCACCACAGAGTCGATAATGGGGTTTTCGCCAAAGTTGACGGAAGAGCCGCTCAATGACAGCTGTGTGTAGATGCCTGCTTTGCTGTTGCCGAAGATCGGGTCGCTGATGCAGCCCAAAATGTTGGCAGAGGTGTTGGTGGTGTTGATGGTGTCTTCCAACATGGAATAGGCTTCGATGGAGATCGTGTCCATGAATTCGCTGTCCACGAGATTGTCAAGCAAGTCCAGACCGATTTCGGAGCTTTGTTTGTTGCAGGAGGATAAAAAAATGCACGTTAGCAGGGCTAAAGTGCAGTAAATGATTTTTTTCATTAGCTTATTCGTTTGAATGTGATGCTAAGAGTTCATCATAAAATTCATCGTACATATCCACATAGTTGTCATCGTCGGGATGTTGGAGGACAGGTTTTCCAGATTTCTCAACGTAGGTGAGGAGTCGTTTTTTGATGTCTTTGGTGAGGGCAATGCCGTCGGAATAGTCGATGGCGGCTTGGATGATCTGGTCGTAACCTGCCTTGCGGAAATGTTTGAGTCCGGGTGTCGGGATGTTCGTCTGTTTCAGCTTTTTGGCAAAGTTGGGAGAGAACTTGTCGGGGAACTCGTCGGGCAAGATGGAGAAGACGACTTGGGTGCCTTGTAGCAGGGGGTCGTCCTTGTAGACGGTTTTTACGAAGAGGGGAACGAGTGCGGAGATCCAGCCGTGGCAGTGGATGACATTGGGGTCCCAGCCCAGCTTGCGGACGGTCTCGATGACACCTTTGGCATAGAAGATGGCGCGGGAGTCGTTGTCGGGATAGAAATTGCCCTCAGCATCGTGGTATTGGGTTTTCCGTTTGAAGAAATCCTCGCTGTCGATGAAGTAGATCTGCATTCTGACATTCTGGAGGGAGGCCACCTTGATGATGAGCGGGTGGTCGGTATCTTCGATGATAATGTTCTGACCGGAGAGGCGGATGACCTCGTGGAGCATGTGCTTGTGGTCGTTCACACAGCCGAATTTCGGCATGAAAGTGCGGATTTCGTTCTCCCGCTCCTGTATTCCCTGGGGAAGGAAACGGCAGATGTTGGAGATGTATCCCTCAGGAAAATAGGGGTATATCTCGGGCGTGATGAATAAAACCTTCTTCTGAGCCATTATAATAATTTTAGACGGCAAATATACGATTTTTTTTGACATGAAAATTTTTTTTTTGAAAGTGGAATATCATATCAAAAAAATTGTATTTTTGCCGCGTCTTTCAAGCCCAGGTGGTGGAATTGGTAGACACGCTACTTTGAGGGGGTAGTGGGAGTACTCCCGTGCAAGTTCGACTCTTGTCCTGGGCACCACAAAAAAAGCCGTTCGTTCGAACGGCTTTTTCTGTAGAGACGATGTGCACATCGTCTCTACAATGGGCGAAACACACACATCGTCTCTACCTATTAGAAATTGACGCAATACGTCTCAATCCTTCTAACACCGTTTCCCTGTTTGTGCCGATGTTCATCCGCATGAAACCTTCGCCTTCGGGACCGAAATCTGTGCCGTTGTTGAGGCCGATTTTGGCATCGTGAATCAGTTTTCTTTCCAAATCTTTCTGTGGGAGGTGCCAGGCGCGGAAGTCCATCCATAATAAAAAGGAGGCTTGCGGGCGCATAAAGGTGATTTCCGGACAGTTCTCTTTCAAGAAGTGTTCCGCTGCATTGATGTTGCCTTCCAGGTATTCGAGCAGCTGACGCAACCATTCTTCGCCGTGTGCGAAGGCTGCCTCCGCGGCATAGTAGCCGAAAATGTTGCCCAACGACAGCTCGTTATGGTCTAAAAAGCCGTAGAACTCCTTGCGTATGCGCTCGTCGGGCACGTAGCTGACGGAAGATTGCAGTCCCGCTATGTTGAAAGTCTTGCTCGGCGCGAAGAAAGTGATGGAGTTGTGTTCCGCTGCTTCGGAAACCGTCGCGAAGGAGGTGTGATGGAATTCGGGGTAGGTGAGGTCGGCATGGATTTCGTCGGAGATGACCAGCACGTGCTTGCGGAGGCAGATGTCGGCCACCTGCGTCAGTTCCTCTTTCGTCCACACGGTGCCCCCGGGGTTGTGCGGGTTGCTGAGGATCATCACCTTGCAGCCCTCGGCCTTGCGCTCCAAGTCTTCGAAATCGAAGGTGAAGCGACCGTTCTCTGTTTTCAGCGGACTGCTCACGAACACTCGGCCTGTACGGTGCGGCACATTGATGAAAGGTGGATATACCGGCGTGGTGATCAGCACCTTGTCGCCCGGAACGGTGAAGGTCTGCAGCACGAAGGCGATGCCTTGCACGATGCCCGGTACAAAGCGCATCCGGTTCCATTTCGTGGCGATTCCGTATCGTTTCTGAAACCAGTTGAGCACGGCCATCTTGTAGCTGTCCGGCGCGAAGGTATAGCCCAAGACCTCATGTTCGCAGCGTTTCCGTATCGCCTCCATGATGAAGTCAGGGGTCTTGAAGTCCATGTCCGCCACCCACATCGGCAGCAGGTCGTCGGTCCCGAACACTTCGGGGGTCATGTCGTGTTTTACGCAGAAGGTGCCCTTGCGTGCGGGAATGGTGTTGAAATCGTATTGCATAATTATGAATTATGAATTATGAATGATGAATGATGAATGATGAAAGATTTTTTAGTTGATTAAAATAATTTTATTCTTTTTGCGTTTAGTCAGCGATTACAAAAATATTAAATTATGGAAATAGAAAATTTAATCGTGAAAAAAAGTAAAGCATTTGCCTTGAGGATTGTTAAGATGTACAAGTATTTTTGTGCGGAAAAGAAAGAGTTCGTGATGTCTAAACAAATCTTGCGGAGCGGAACGAGCATAGGGGCAAACGTACGCGAAGGTAGCAGAGGCCAGTCGAAAGCAGATTTTATTTCTAAAATGAGCATTGCACAAAAAGAGGCAGAAGAAACTTGTTATTGGCTTGAATTGTTGTTTGAGAGTGGTTTTTTAAGTAAAAGGATTTTTGAAAGTATGTATGAAGATAATCTTGAACTTATCAGGATTCTTTCTTCAATAATCATTACCGCCCGACGAAATCTAAAAAACACAAACACAAACGAAAATTGCACTAATCATTCATCATTCATAATTCATAATTCATAATTCATAATTCATCATTCCTCCGGTACGCGCTCTCAAACTCCGTTCTCGCCATGATGGAGCGGCCGAGGGTGGCTTCGTCGGCGTATTCCAGTTCTTCGCCGACGCCGATGCCGCGGGCGATGGTGGTGATGGTCGGGACTTTGTTCTGGATGTTTTTGTAAATGAAGAAGTTGGTGGTGTCGCCTTCAACGGTGGCGGGTAGGGCGAGGATGATTTCCTTGATGCCGCCGGCTTCCACTCTGTCGAACAATTCCTGAATGGTGAGCTGTTGGATGCCGATGCCGTCCATCGGGGAAATCACACCGCCCAAAACGTGGTACACGCCTTGGTATTGATGCGTGTTCTCGATGGCGATGACGTCGCGGATGTCCTGCACCACACAGATTACCCCGCTGTCGCGTTTCGGATTGGCGCAGATGTCGCAGATCTCATGGTCGGAGATGTTGTGGCATTGCCGGCAATAGACCACATCGCTCTTCAGCTTGTTGATACGGTCGGTGAGCAGCGTCACGTTGGCCTCGTCCTGTTTGATGAGGTGCAAGGCGAGTCTCAAAGCAGAGCGCTTCCCAATACCCGGCAATTTGGAGATTTCGTTGACGGCGTTTTCTAAGTGTTTGGAATATAGTGATATCATTCTTCTTCAGGGTCAAAAATGAGCGTGGAAAATTGGGATAGGTCGAATATTTCGTTGGCCACTTCGCAAAGCTGCTCCGCGGTGATGCTTTCGATGATGCGGATGTCTTCGTCCATGTTGGAGACTTCGTCGTAGAAGAGCGCAAGATGACCGGCGGCCAACAGTTCGTTGAGCTTGCTCTCCTGGGCGAGGGCTAACTGTCCAAGATACTGTTTCTTAGCGTAATAGAGTTGCATGGAGCCTAACTTCTGCCGTTTCAGCTTTTCCAACTCGTTGTGTACCAAATGCATGCAATGGTCGCGTTCGTGTGCGTCGCATCCGAAATAGACGCTGAAGAGTCCGCAGTCGGAGAAGGGGTTGAAGTAGGATTCCACCGTGTAGGCCAATCCCTTCTTCTCGCGCACGCTCATGTTGAGGCGCGTGTTCTGCCCCTGACCACCTAAGATGTTGTTTAACAGCATAAAAGGAATGCGTTTCGGGTCGTGGATGTCGTAGGCGAGGGTGCCTGTAACCACGTTGGTCTGCGAGGTGCTCTTGCGGGTGATGTTGTTTTTCGGATGGTACTCGCCCAGCGGTTTTCTGCGGCGCGTTCCCTCGGTTAACTTACTGCTGCCAAAGTATTTGTCGCACAGCCGCACTAACTTCTCAGTGGAGATGTTGCCCACGGAAGCCAACACCACATTCTCCAGCGTGTAGTTTTGACAGGTGAAGTCCATAATATCTTCACGGTGAATCCGTTGCACGCTCTCTTTGGTGCCGAGAATGTTCTTGCCCATGTCGTGCTGAAAGAACACCAACGACTCGAAGTCGTCAAAAATCAGCTCTGAAGGACTGTCATTATAGTAGTTGATCTCCTCAAAGATGACGGTTTTCTCCTTTTCGAGCTCTTTTTTGGGGAAAGTGGCGTGGAAGAAGATGTCGGCGAGAAGTTCGACGGCGCGGGGATAGTCGGGGGAGAGGAAGGATGCGTAGAAGTCGGTTTCCTCCTTGGAGGTGCTGGCATTGAGGTCGCCGCCCACGCTCTCCATGCGGTTGATGACACGGTAGGCGTTGCGCTTTTCCGTACCTTTAAATATAGTATGTTCCACAAAATGAGCCAGCCCGGGATGTTGTGCGGGCTCGTCGCGCGTGCCGGCATCGATGAGGATGCCGAAGTGGGAAATGGGGGACGCGGTGGGGATGTGTAGCAGTCTAAGACCGTTTTGCAGTCTTACAACACGGTGCGGCATGGATCGACGGTGATCGTTTGAATGGTGTTGATAATATCTTCACTGTAAGGCACCTGCACACGGATGTAGTTGTCTGTGAAGCCGCTGAGCATGTCGTCACTCACTTGGGATTCCACCAGCACGGGGCGTTCCTGACCGGCGCACTGTTCGTAGAAGATACGTTTCTTCTCGTTGGAAAGGGCGATGAGTCGTTGGCTGCGCTCGTCCTTGATCTCTTCGGAAATCTGGTCCTCCATGATATTGGCGGCGGTGCGTGGACGGCGTGAGTAGCTGAAGACATGCATGTAGCTGATGGGCAGTTCGGAGAGGAAATTGTAGGTTTCTTCGAACTCCTCTTCCGTTTCGCCGGGGAATCCGACAATCACGTCGCAGGCGATGCAGGCATCGGGCATCAGCTTCTTGATTTTCTTGACTTTTTCGGCGTACTGCTCGGTGGTATAGCGGCGGCGCATCTCGCTGAGGATGCGGTCGCAGCCCGACTGCAGCGGCAGATGGAAATGCGGCATCAGGATGTCGTTCTTGGCCACCAGCTTTATGATGTCGTCCGTGAGCAGTTCCGGTTCGAGGGAGGAGATGCGCACGCGCTCGATGGCTTTCTGTTTGACGATAGCCTTGATGAGCTTGGTGAAATCCTCATTGGTGCCGCGCCCGAAGTCGCCGATGTTGACGCCGGTGAGGTTGACCTCATGCACGCCTTGGTCAGCGATCTCTTTGATGTTCTTGAGCACGCCCTCGATGGTGTCGCTGCGGCTCTTGCCACGGGCGATCCACACGGTGCAGTAGGTGCAGTGGGTGTTGCAGCCGTCCTGGATTTTGAGGAACGAGCGGGTGCGGTCGTGGATGGAGTAGGTGGAGAAGAAGTTGGGTGACGGTTTGACTTCGCGGGAGACCACATAGTCGACGACACTCATCTTGTTGCTGCTGCCGAAGACTTTGTCCACACCGGCCCAGCGTTCGAGCAGTTCGGGCTTGAGGGCGCTGTAGCAGCCGATGAGCATGATGGCAGCCAGCGGGTTCTCGCGATGGAGTTTGGAGACCAAGTTGCGGGTCTTCTTCTCCGCGGCGCCCGTCACGGCACAGGTGTTCACGATGATGATTTCAGGGACACCGCCCTGCGACCAGCCGCGCTTTTCCAGTTCAGCGGCGATGGCCGACGACTCACTGAAGTTAAGCTTGCATCCTAACGTGTGTATTTCGAAATTCTTCATTTACTCGATCTCTTAACAAAACAATTTACCCTTAAATCTAAACAAATTTTTTGGGCGCGCAAAATTACACTTTTTTTTTGAAATGTCAAAGAGAAAAATTATGAATGATTTCAGAGGGATTCCACTCTCCGCTTCATGAACGGGATCTTCATCAGCCAGCGGAAGATCAGCGGCTGCAATGTGTAGGTAATCAGGATGGTGGAAATCATTCCGATTAACGCGCACTCGCCGATGGAGACGATGGTCGGATGTTTGGCGAACAACATCGCCGCCATCACGATGATCAACACCAAGGCGGAGAAGAAAATGGCCACCTTGTGGTATTCCAACAGTTTGCTGCCCTCCTGACGCTGCCCCTCAATCAGCCCCTTCATGACGAAGATGCTGTAGTCCACGCCGATACCGAAGATAAAGGTTGAGATCACAATGTTGATCATATTGAAGGAGAGTCCGAGAATTGCCATCCAGCCTTGCACGACGTACCAGCTCAGGAACATTGGCATAAAGGCGAGCAGTGATATCAAGGGGTCTCTGAAGGAGAAAAGCAGTACCACAAACACAAAGATGGAGGAGATGAGCAGCGCCATATTGAAGTCCTTGTGAATCAAAGAAATCATGCTTCCGGTATAATACAAAGGATCCACCACCACGGCGTGCGGTTTGGAGGCGACGAGGTCGCTGACCTCACCCACTTTTTCTTTAGAGAGTTGCGGAGCGTTAAAGATCAAGAACTTACCGTCGGTCTCTTCGATGAAGTTGCAGAGCAGCCCGTCAGGGATAACGCCCGATTCGTAAAGGTTGCCGGGCTCGTATTCCGCCTCGACCATCGCTTGGAACGGTATGAAAATATCGGGAGCAAGTTCGTTTTTCACGGCGGCCGCCTTGACGGCGGACATTGCTTGCGCCACCTTTTCGGGCGTCCAATAACGTTTCCATGCGTCAATGCGGCGCTCCTGCTCCGTTTGCGACTGTAACAGCATTGACGCAACCGGCGTGTAGGTGAACAGGTCTCCGGCCTTGCGCAATGAATCCAAGGTGTTGGAAAGCACCTTGTTGGCATCCAGCGCCTCGTCCAAGTCGGAAGCGGTTACGGCATAATATCTCTGCACCCCGCCATGGTCGTTTTTCTCGGCGTATAGTTGTTGAGACTTTTTGAAAGCTTCACTTTCATAACCGATATTTTTTAAATCATTGTCGAACTGCACTTTGCCGGAAAAGATGAACCCGATCAATATAACAATACACAATATTATTATTATATAAGGATTGCGGTCGTAGGGGTAGTTGTTGATTTTGTCAATCAATTTGAAAGCTTTTTTGCTGTGTTTGGCATCCTTCACATTCAGAAAATGAGGCAGGAAGATCAATGCGAAGAAGGTGCTGCCGATCAGGGCGAAGGTGGCGAACAGACCGAAATCCTTCAGCAGTTCACTCTCGGTAAACATCAGACCGAGGAAAGCCCCGATAGTGGTGAGGCAGCCGAGACAAACGGGGATGGCCTCGTCCTTCAACATCTGCTCCACATCGCCAACAAACCGTTGATGCACAATGATATGCAGGCAATAGCTGAGTGCAACGCCCAAAATCACGGCACCCACGCCCATGGCCATCAGCGACATTCCGCCTTTGATCCAATACATGCAGGCCAACGAAAAAATCGTACCGTATAGGATGGGTAGCACATTCTGCCAGATGATGTTGTAGCTTTTGAAACTGAGACAAAGATAGAGGAGAATCAATACCAATGAGATGCCGATGGTGATGGCAATATCCCGTTTCATGGTGCTGGCGTTGTTAGCCGACTCCACCACAGCGCCATGCATCAGCACTTCCACATCCGGATGCATCTTGTTGAATTGCTCGATGCAGTCGCGGAGGTGGTTGATGAGTTTTCCACCCTCTTGGGAGTTGAAAGTTTGGAAATCAGGGGAGATAAAGATCAACGCCACGGTACTGTCGGGGCAGAAGAGATGTCCGTCGATGAGGGCGAAACCCATTCCGTCGGAGATGTCGGGCATCAGACATTCGCGGAGTCCCAGCGGATCGGTGGAGACCAGTTCCGTAGCCATGCCGGTTTCGTCGTTCATGATCATCTCGTAGTTGCGGGCCATGGTTTCGTCGGCGTGTGCGATGGCCGAGTCGAAGCGGGCGTACATCGTCGTGTCCACAAACGACGGCACGTGCATCATGGCATAGTCGAGCGCGTTCAGTGCCATGTCGGGTTCCAAACGGTAGAGCGTGTTGGCGATGCCTTCGTCGTTGGTGAGGATGGAATCCATCAACTCGTCCACATATCCTACCATTACTTCGGGTTCCGCGCCCGTCATCTGCATGAAAAGTTTGTCTTTCACCTTGATATTGCCAAACACCACTCCGCATTCCGATTCGTCAGACTTCGGCAAGAGTTTCATCAAATCCTCTTCGAAATGTGCTTTTGACGCGTAATAGGCAAAAACGATACTGCTTAAAACCAAAATTGCATATAAAAAAAACTTGTGCTGTGCAAAGTAACGGTAAATCTTAACAAAAAACATGTCTAATTTTCAAATAATACTCAATATAAATATAATAAAAAGCTTATCGTAAAAAGCGGCGGCAAAAGTACACAAAATATGCGAAATTTATGTACTTTTGCCGCTCGGTATATAAATTGGGAATGTTGTTGTTGGTTATTGTAGAAAAAAACTGAATGTCAGTTAAATAGAAAATTCTTTATACCGATTTTGATATTTTGATAAACCATTGCTTGCTGGTTGAGCTTGCAGAACTTTAATAAGAGATAATGAAAAATCACCTTCTACAAAACAAATGTGCGCAATATAGAGCGCCGCAAATCGCAAAGGAAAAAGGAATCTATCCATATTATAAAGCCATCGAGTCGGAACAAAGCACGGTTGTGAAGATTAAAGGAAAAGATGTGCTGATGTTCAGTTCCAACAGTTATTTGGGTCTCTCCAACGACCCGCGCCTAAAAGAGGCTGCTAAGGCCGCCATTGACAAGTATGGCACGAGCTGTTCAGGTTCGCGTTTCCTCAACGGTACGCTGGATATCCATGTGGAGCTGGAGGAAAAACTTGCCCGATTGGTAGGAAAAGATGCTGCCTTGTGCTTCAGTACGGGTTTCCAAGTGAATCTCGGCGTGGTGTCTGCACTCTGCGGCCGCAACGACTATCTGTTGCTCGACCGCCTCGACCACGCCTCCATCATCGAAGGCAGCCGCTTGGCTTTCGGTAAATCGTTGAAATACACCCACAACGATATGGAGAGTCTGGAAAAGTGCTTGCAACAGTGCGAACCCGAATCCGTCAAGTTGATTGTGGCTGACGGTGTCTTTTCTATGGAAGGCGACATTGTGCCTTTGCACGAAATGGTCGCGCTGGCTGAAAAATACGATGCTGAGATCATGCTCGATGATGCCCACTCCATTGGTGTTTTGGGACATCAGGGTAGGGGAACGGCCAACCATTTTGGCTTGACCGACAAGGTGGATCTCATCATGGGCACCTTCTCGAAGTCGTTTGGTTCGCTCGGCGGTTTCATCGCTTCCGATTTCGATATTATCAACTACCTGAAACACAATGCACGTTCATTGATTTTCAGTGCCAGTATGCCTCCTTCCAATGTGGCTGCGGTCAGCAAGGCTATTGATATTATGTTGGACGAGCCTGAGCGCATCCAACACCTTTGGGACGTGAGCAACTACGCTCGTGACCAGTTCAAAGAGAGAGGTTTCGATACAGGTCGTAGCGAAACGCCTATTATCCCCTTGTTTGTACGTAATTCTGAAAAGGCTTTCTGGCTTTGCTCCCGACTGCTGGAGGACGGCGTTTTCGTCACGCCGGTCATCGCGCCCGCCGTTCCTGAGAACGACGTGCTGATTCGTTTCGCCCTGATGGCCACGCACACTTTCGAGCAAGTGGATGAAGCGGTGGATAAAATCACGAAAGCATTCAAAGAGGCAGGCGTATTATAGTCATGGTTATTCTCATCACAGGTATATCATCAGGTTTTGGCTTGGAAACTGCCCGACTGCTGGCGCAGGAAGGTCACACCGTGTATGGTACGGTACGCCGTGAGGTGGAGCCGCTGCCCGGGGTGCATTATCTGAAAGTGGATGTCCGCAATTGCGAAGCTGTGAAAAGTGTGGTGCAACAGGTCTTTGACCAAGAGGGACGCATCGACGTACTGGTCAACAACGCCGGCATGGGCATCGGCGGACCTGTGGAGTTTGCCACCGAAGAGGAGATTCGGGAGCAGATGGATGCCAACTTTATGGGGCTGGTGCATTTTGTGACCGCCGTGCTGCCCTATATGCGTGCGCAAGGGAAAGGTAAAATCATAGCGCTGAGCTCCATCGGCGGCGTAATGGGACTGCCCTTCCAAAGTTTCTATTCTGCCAGCAAGTTCGCCATTGAAGGCTATTGCGAAGCCCTGCGACTGGAGACGCAACAGTTTGGTATCCAAGTGGTGGTGGTTCGCCCAGGGGATTTCTCCACGGGCTTTACCGCCAGTCGGAAAAAAACTGTCAATACAGAAGCGGCGCAAGTCTATAAGACTTACGCCGAATCGATGGGAAAGGTGGAGCATGACGAAACCGGCGGTTTGAAACCGCAGGTGTTAGCTCGCAAAATCAGTCAAATCATCCGTAAAAACAATCCGCAACACGGTTACGTGGTGGCCTCGTTCGAACAACGCCTTTCGGTGTTGTTGAAACGTGTCCTGCCCGCCAAATGGTTCGCGAAAATCCTCGGTAGTTATTATAAATTATAACACACCGCGGAAATGCAGTGTGTTGTTCCGTTTGTAGAGACGCGATTAATCGCATCTCTACGGGGTGGGCATTTGTTTCGTTGTAAACGATTCTTGGTTTTACACGTGGCGTTTGTATGCCCTTCTCCGCATGAACGGGTGGGTGGTATATTCGCCGAACAACGATTGCACCTTGTAATTTTCCTCCAATTGCGGGTTCATGATGATGGTGTCGATACCTCGTTTGATGCAATTCTCGTGCAGGTATTTGAACATCAACATCGGAATGCCACATTGCTGATACTCAGGCAGTACACCCATAATCAAAGCTTCCAAGGTGTCGTTCTTCTTCAATGCTTTCATGATGTTGATGAAGCCGAAGGGGAACAGACGACCGTTGGATTTTTTCACCGCTTTGGAGAGGGAAGGCACGCAGAAGAGGAAGCCAATAGGCTGGTCTTTGTCGTTGACGGCCACCGCCACGAAATCCTTGTCCAAAATGGGTACGTATGTTTTCAGATAAGCATCTATCTGCTTGTCTGTCAGGGGCGAAAAACCGTTCAAGGGGGCAAAAGCCTCGTTGTACATGTGGAAAATTTCCATGCCGTAACGCTTGCACATGTCGTTCATGCTTTTCGGCAAAACCACGTGCACGTGGAATCTGTCCTCAATCAATTTAGAGAATTCGAACATCTTGGGCAATGTTCTGCTCACCTCCAAGGTCCGCTGGGTCCAATCCACCTCTTTCGTGAAGCCGAGCTTCTCCAACATGGGCCCGTAGTAGGGGTAGTTGTAGAGGCAGGTGAAGGGACTCAGATGTTCGAAACCTTCCACCAGCAAGCCCTCCTTGTCCATGTCGGTGAAACCCCACGGACCGCGCATTTCGGTGCGACCACGTTGCGTGCCCCATTCGGCGACTGTGTTGATCAAGGCTTTGAGCACTTCTTCGTCTTCGATGAAGTCGAGCCATCCGAAGCGTACCACGTCTTGCTCGTGGTCGGCTTTGTGGTTGATGATGGCAGCCACGCGACCCACGATTTCATCGCCTCGATAGGCTAAAAAACAGTCCGCTTCGCAGAAATCGTAAGCACCGTTTTTCTTAGGATTGAAGGTGTCGTATTCATCGCCTTCCAAGGCGGGCACCCAATTGGCACAATCTTTATACAAATGAAGCGGAAAAGTCACAAACAGCTTTAGCTGTCTGCGACTTTCCACCTTGACAATGTTTATATTCATAATTTTCTATTTGTACAAAATCCCATCATAAGGAAATATTAAGGCTTTGAAGTTGTATAGGCAAAAGGCAATAGGCAATAGGGGGAGTAGTACTATCGCAAATCGCAAATCGCAAACCGCAAACCCTACACCGTTGCGTGAGCACTAATGTAGTCAATCACTTCGCCCACGGTTTCGAACTTGGGGGTGCCTTCGAATTTGAATCCGAACTTGTTCTCAACGGCGAGGCTGAGCAACAGGATGGTGAGGGAGTCAAGACCGACATCGCGAACGAGTTGTGAATCCTCCGTAACAGAGGTGAGATCCATAGAGGGTTTGATGAGTGTCAGAATCTCTTTCAATTCTTTTAAAATAGCTTCTCTTTCCATTATTTATTGATTACGTGAAACTTTCAGAGCGCCGGTACGTTTGAAGTCTTCCTTGCGCACGGTGATTTTGCTGACCTGGTGCGTGCTCGGCAGCGTGGCGTTGACCTTGCCGACGAGTTCTTTGAAGTAGGCTTCGACCTCTTCCCAAGGTGCATTGCCGAATTCGTCGATGCGCGGCAGGATTTCGATGGCGATCACCTTGCGGCCGTCCATTTCGTCCTCCTTGACCAAGCAGTCGCGGAGTTTGTTGTCTTTGTAGAACGGCTCTTCGATGCTTTCAGGGCTGATGTTTTCGCCGTTGGAGAGGATGATGAGGTTCTTGATGCGGCCCACAATGTACATGAAGCCGTCTTCATCGAAGCGGACGAGGTCACCGGTTTTGACCCAGCCGTCGGGGGTGAGAGTCTCCGCCGTCTTTTCGGGTTCGCCATAATAGCCGAGGAAGGTGTTGTCGCCGCGGAACCAAAGTTCGCCATCGACCACCTTAGCTTCTTGTTCAGGATAAAGTTTACCGACAGATGTTGGTCTGGTTTTCACGTCGATGTTGCCGGTGGTGAGGTTGGCACCTTCGGTCATACCGTAACCGCCGAAGAGGTTGATACCCAGTTCGTCGAATTCGCCGATGAGCTTCGGGGGCACGTTGGCTGCGCCGGAGATGATGACTTTCAGTGCGCCGCCAAGGAATTGTTTGCCGTACATCTTGATGAGGCCCAGCAAGATTTCGCAGATGCCAGGAACGGCCACAATCATCGTAGGTCTGATCACAGGCAGTTTGCCGATAGTGTCTTTGGTGTTGCCCACAGAAAACCAAGAAGCGCCTTTGTAGAGAACTGACAATGTGCTGAAAATCAATCCGAAAACGTGGCTAAGCGGCAGTACACATGCGTAGCGGTGACAACCGAGTTGGTGTCCCGGAGCGTAGAGACCGTTCAGAGCGCCGCGCATCAAAGCACGGTGAGGCAGGATGGCGCCTTTGGGTGCGCCCGTGGTGCCGCCCGTGAAGAAAATGGCAGCGGGATCGTTCTTGTCAACCGTGGCGACCGGTGCCGTGTTGTCGGCCATATCCGAGATGGCAATCACCTTGCAGGGAGCCTCTTTCACGGCTTCTATGAAGGCTTGACCAGCGGCAAGCACTTTCACACCGAATTTCATGCAGCAGCCGATGATGGCCTGTGCAGGCAGCATGGCCGGCAAGTTGATGGCCACATATCCGCCAGAGGTGGCAGCGAGGAAATATTCCACCGCATCCGTGGTGGAGTTGTCAAGAATGGCGACTTTATCGCCTTTCTGCAGACCGAAACTGTTGAGAAGAGCACGTTTGCGTGCCACTCTGTCGCATACTTGTCTGTATGTATAAGTGTTTACCGTATCAGAAAGACACGGCAGATCGGACCATTTTTGTTCAATCCAAGTTACAAATTCGGGAAGAGTGGGGATGTACTTTACCTGCGCGAGCTCCTCGGCAGGAAGCATTGACGGGAAATAATTGTTCTCTTGCATATCGTTAATATTAATTTTTGGGCTGCAAAGATATAAAAATCTTAATATATGTTAATTTATTTCGGATGATTGGATGTAAAACGCTGAAAAATAGTGTTTTAAAATGCTTGATATACCAGCGATGCCGGCATAGGTAAGGTGCAGTTAGCGTAAAAATGTGCTTCGTTTTGGAAATATGTCGTCAAAAGATATGCCAAAGCTTACGCTTTCGTCTGGTTGGCGACACCCTCTTGTTTGGCCTTGAGTTCTTCGTCGGAGAGACCCAGATAGTGGTCGCTGATGACCTGCATTTCGCTGTCCAGTTCCATGAGATAAGGCACACCCGTCGGGATGTTGAGTTTCACGATTTCCTCATTGGACATGTTTTTCATGAACTTGATGATACCGCGGATACTGTTGCCGTGGGCCACGACCAGCACTTGTTTGTAGGCGCGCAGCGATTCCACGATGTTGACGTTCCACAAGGGGATAATGCGCTTGGTGGCGTCCATGAGCGATTCGGTGGCGGGGCGGGCGGCCTTGAACTTGATGTCTTGGTAGCGGATGTCGAACTTCGGGTGGCGCGGATCGTCGTCGGCCAGCGGTTCGGGTTGCACGTCATAGCTGCGGCGCCATTTGTTGACCTGCTCCTCGCCGTAGACTTCCACAGCCTGTTTCTTGTTTTGGCCTTGCAATGCGCCGTAATGTTTCTCGTTCAGTCGCCAGGTTTTGTAAACCGGAAGCCACATGCGGTCCATCTCCTCCAGCACGTAATTCAACGTTTTGATGGCCCGTTTCAGGTAGGAGGTATAGGTGTAGCGGATGTCCAGGTCTGAGTCGCGCAGGATGCGGCCGGCTTGTTTCGCCTCCTCGATGCCTTGCTCGGTGAGGTCCACATCGGTCCATCCGGTGAATTGGTTAGACAGGTTCCATTCGCTTTGTCCGTGTCGGATTAATATCAGTTTGTACATTTATAAGGTTTATGGTTTACGGTTTATGGTTTGCGGTTTACGGTTTGCGGTTTACGGTTTACGATCTATCGGAAATCGTAGACCGTAAATCGAATAATTACAATCGGTTGTTCGCGTCGGGGAACACGATCGTGGGTTTGAAGGTCTTCGCCTCTTCGAAGTCCATGGAGGCGTAGGAGATGATGACGACGATGTCGCCGACGGCGGCTTTGCGGGCGGCGGGACCGTTGAGACAGATCACGCCGGAGTCTTTCGCCCCTTTGATGACGTAGGTTTCGAGCCGTTCGCCGTTGTTGGCGTTCAGCACCTGCACCTTCTCGTTCTCGATCAGGTTGGCGGCTTCCATCAGGGTCTCGTCAATCGTGATGCTACCCACGTAGTTCAGGTTGGCCTCCGTGACGGTGGCGCGATGTATTTTGGATTTCAGGACTTCTATGTTCATTATTTTAAGATTAGAAGGTTAAAAGGTTAGCAGTTAGTAGTTAGCAGTTAGTAGTTGAAGGTCAAAGTCAATGTCAAAGTTAAAGTCAAAGTCAAAAGCTAGTACTTCACATTATCAATCAACCGGACCGGTCCCACGTACACCGTGATGAATCCCATGACGCCGTGCGGGTTGTCAAGAGTGTCGGCGGTGAGGAGGGTTTGGGTGTCGGCGAGCTCGAAGTAGTCGAGTTGGAATTCGGGAACCTTGGCGATTTCGGTCTCCACGAACGTTTTGATTTCCTGCAGCTTGTTGAACTTCTTGGACTCTTCCAAGATGCGGTGGATATTGGCGGAAACTTCGAATTCATGTTTGGAGAGGCGGCGGTTGCGGGAGCTCATGGCCAAGCCGTTGGGTTCTCTGACGATGGGGCAGGGGATGATCTCGGTGAGGATGCGGCATTGGGCGCACATCTCGCGGATGACGGCAATCTGCTGGTAGTCTTTCTCGCCGAAGTAGGCTTTGTGCGGGCGCACCCAATCGAGCAGGCGACGCACGATGACACCTACGCCGTTGAAGTGTCCCGGACGGGCAGCGCCTTCCATCACGTTGGCGACGGTGCCGAAGTCATAGACCTCGCTGGGTGCCACGGGGAAGACCTCTTCCACACTGGGCGCGAAGACGTAGTCGGCCAGGTCGCCGATCAGCTGCACGTCAGCCTCCAAAGTGCGGGGATATTTCTCCAAGTCCTCGGCATTGTTGAATTGCACGGGGTTCACGAAGATGGAGCAGAAGACCACATCGTTCTCCTCGTGGGCGCGACGGATAAGGGAGATATGTCCCTCGTGAAGGGCACCCATGGTGGGCACCATGCCGATGGTTTTGCCGGCGGCACGTTCGCGTGCGGCAATATCTATAAGTTCCGCAATGGTTGTAATAATTCTCATAACTATTTTTTATTCAAATAATTAAAGGCAAATATTGGACTTTTTGAAAACGGCCGCAAAGGTATAATTTTTTTTTGACATGAATATATACTAAATGCGTGTTTTTGCCGTTTCTCGTCCGTTATTTAAAATTTATGCTGATGAATACGAAAATCTTATGGGCAGATGATGAAATTGATTTGTTGAAGCCACATATATTATTCTTGAAATCAAAAGGCTACGATGTGATTCCCGCCATGAGCGGTATGGAGGCCCTCGAAATACTGAAAACGGAGTTCGTGAATATCATTTTCTTGGATGAGAATATGCCCGGATTGAGCGGTCTGGAGACGCTGCAACGGCTGAAGAAAGATTATCCGCACATTCCCATCGTGATGATCACCAAGAGCGAGGAGGAGCATATCATGGAGGATGCCATCGGCTCCAACATTGCCGATTACCTCATTAAACCGGTGAATCCCAACCAAATACTTCTTTGTCTGAAGAAGAATATCGACAACAAGCGATTGGTGGGCGAGAAGGTGACCACCGACTATCAGCAGTCGTTCCGCGAGCTCTCCATGCGCATCTCGGACCGACTGAGTGTAAAAGAGTGGGAAAATTTGTATAAGGATTTAGTGGACTGGGAGTTACGAATTGAAAAGATAGAAGACTCAAGTATTACGGAAATGCTTGTCGCTCAAAAGGAGGAGGCGAACGTCCAGTTTTGCAAGTTTGTGCAGCGCAACTACCTCGACTGGGTTAACGGTAGAACAGAAGAGAAACCCTTGCAATCGCATACCGTGCTGAAAGAGAAACTCTTCCCAACGTTGAATGACCAAAAAAGCACATTCCTCTTTGTGATTGACAACTTGCGTTACGACCAGTGGCGCAGCATCTACCCGATGATTCACGACTACTATTACATTCAGGACGAGAGCATCTGTTACAGCATCCTGCCCACGGCCACGCATTACGCCCGCAACGCCCTCTTCTCCGGTTTGATGCCATCGATGATTGCCAAGAAATACCCCTCACTTTGGCTCAGCGAGGGTGACAATGGCAGCAAGAACCAGTTCGAAGAGCAGCTTTTGGGCGAATATCTGAAACGCTATGGCAAGAATATCAAATATTCCTATCATAAAATTCTCAATGCGGACTTTGCCAAGAAGGTGTTCGATAATTTCCATCAGATGCTCAATAACCCGCTGAATGTCATCGTGTTCAACTTCGTGGATATGCTGTCTCATGCAGGTACGGATGTCAACGTGGTGCGTGAGTTGGCTGACGACGAGAAGTCCTACCGCAGCGTCACCGCTTCCTGGTTCGCCAATTCCGTGTTGTTCGATATGATCAAGTGGTTGTCGGAGAAAAAGATCCCGGTGATGATTACCACCGACCACGGCACCATCAAGGTGGACAGAGCGTTGAAGATGGTGGGCGAGCGCGATTTGAACACCAACCTTCGTTACAAAGTAGGCCGCAGCAGTATGGACTATCCGGCCAAGGAGGTCTTCGAGATTAAGAACCCCGACGACGCTTTCTTGCCGAAGGAGAACATGACCCAGCGCTTCATCTTCGCCACCAAATCCGACTTTTTTGCGTATCAGAACAACTTCAACCAGTACGTGAATCTCTACAAAAACACGTTCCAGCACGGCGGCATCTCCATGGAGGAGATGATGATTCCGTTCGTGATTTTGACTCCGCAAAACAGGTAACACAGTTAGCAGTTAGCAGTTGGTGGAGAAGTAAATAATAGAAGTTCTCCGGATATTCTGGGGCGGTCACCCCGTGTAAACCTCTACGAGTGTAAACGTGTAAGCGAGTAAGCCAAAAAATTGTATTTTTGCCGCCTCATTCTAAGATATAGAATATGGAAGTAACTCGATTGTTCGACATGCTCGAACGGGACCTGAAAGAATTTCCCAAAGAGGATGCCTTATGCTGCAAAGAGAACGGCATTTGGGTGAAATACAGCACCCGCCAATATGTGGAAATTGTCAACAGCCTCTCCTACGGCCTGATGCAGTTGGGCATCAAGAAGGGTGACAGTGTGGCCACCATCACCCCCAACCGTCCGGAGTGGAACTTCCTCGACATGGCCATCATGCAGATCGGAGCCCTCCACGTGGCCATCTACCCGACCATCAGCGAGAACGACTACCGTTATATTTTCGAAGATGCCGATGTGAAGCTGATTTTTGTAGCCGGTTGGGATTTGTTGCGCAAAATCACACAGATTTTGGAAGACAAGCCCGAACTGAAAGACAAAGTCTATACATTCCGTAACCTTCGTGGATACAAGCACTTGAATGAGGTGATTGAACTCGGACGAGCCAATCCTGCCCCGCAGTACTTGAAGGAGATTAAGGACAGCATCCAACCCGAGGACATCGTGTCGCTGGTTTATACCTCCGGCACCACCGGTTTCCCGAAAGGCGTGATGTTGAGTCACCGCAATTTCCTTTCCAATGTGGAGGCTGTGTTGCCCATTATCCCTACGACCGAGAACAACCGCATTTTGAGTTATCTGCCTCTGTGTCATGTGTATGAGCGCATGATGAACTATGCTTGGCAGTACCTCGGTTTGCCGATTTACTATGCCGAAAACCTTGCCAAGATCCAAGAGAATATGGTTGAGTTGAAGCCCGATATCTTCACGACGGTGCCGCGTTTGTTGGAGAAGGTTTACGACAAGATCATCCAAAAAGGCCATAAGCTGAGCAAGTCTAAGCAGAAAATCTTCTTCTGGGCGAATGAAATTGCGTTGCAGTATGGCGACAACCCCGGCAAACGTTATGATCGTCGGCTGAAGTGGGCGCGGAAATTGGTGCTGAACCAGTGGAACAAGGCTTTGGGCGGCAATCTGAAGGTCATCGTGACGGGCGGTGCCGCCATCCAGCCCCGTATCTCCAAGATTTTCTGGGCCATGGGCATCCCTGTGCTGGAAGGTTACGGTACTACGGAGACCTCTCCTGTCATCGCGGTAAGCAACTTCTTCGAAGGTGGCGTGGAGATCGGCACGGCCGGTCCGGTGTTGCCGGGCACGCGCGTGCGCATCGCCGAGGATGGCGAGATCCTCACCAAGGGTCCCCACGTCATGAAGGGCTACTATAACCATCCCGAGTGGACCGCTGAGGTCATCGATGCTGACGGTTGGTTCCACACCGGCGACCTCGGACAGCTTACCCCTGAAGGCCGACTCAAAATCACCGGTCGTAAGAAGGAGATGTTCAAAACCGCGTTCGGTAAATACGTGGTGCCTACGATCATCGAGAACAAGTTCATGGAGGAGTCGCTCATCGACAACATCTTGGTGGTCGGCGAAAACAAACAGTTCGCTGCCGCCCTCATTGTGCCGAACTTTGCGGACCTGCGCTCCTGGTGCACGAACAAGGGTATTTCTTATACCACAAACGAGGAGATGATTGAGCATCCCGAGGTGCTGAAAAAGTACAAGAAGATTGTGGACGAATACAACCAATTCTTCGGTGATACTGAGAAGGTGAAACGTTTCCTGCTGATGAACCACGAATGGTCCATCCAGTCGGGCGAGCTCACCCCGACGCTGAAACTGAAGCGAAATGTGCTTATCAAGAAGTATGAGGAGCAGATTGAGAAGTTGTTCTCATGATAGCTATTAGCTTTTGGCTTTTGGCTATTAGCTTTTTGCCAACAGCCAATAGCCAATAGCCAACAGTCAGAAATCGAATAAATGAAATTTATAATACTATGACAAAAAATACTGATAATAAAGGCAAAGTGTTTTTATACAATACATTATCGAAGAGAAAAGAGCTCTTCAAACCGATTACGCCCGACCATGTGGGCTTGTATGTATGTGGACCGACGGTGTATGGTGAGCCGCATCTGGGTCATGCGCGTCCTGCGGTGACTTTCGACGTGGTGTTCCGCTATTTTACGCACATCGGCTATAAGGTGCGTTACGTGCGCAATATCACCGATGTTGGCCATTTGGAGCACGATGCCGACGAAGGCGAGGACAAAATCGCCAAGAAAGCCCGTCTGGAGCAGCTCGAACCGATGGAGGTGGCGCAGTATTACATGGACAGCTACCACAAAGCCATGGACGCCCTCAACGTGAAGGGACCGTCCATTGAGCCGCGCGCTTCCGGACACATCATCGAGCAGATTGAGATGGTGCAGAAGATTCTGGACAAGGGCTATGCCTACGTGTCGGAAGGCTCCGTCTATTTCGATGTGGATAAGTTCGACAAGGACTTCGGTTACGGCAAGCTCTCCGGCCGTGTGTTGGCCGAGCTGATTGCCAATACCCGCGAGCTGGACGGTCAGAGCGAGAAGCGCAATCCTGCCGACTTTGCCCTGTGGAAGAAAGCCGCTCCGGAGCACATCATGCGCTGGAACTCCCCGTGGAGCGTTGGTTTCCCAGGTTGGCACATCGAATGCACGGCCATGAGTACCAAGTACTTGGGTGAGCAGTTCGACATTCATGGCGGCGGTATGGATTTGATGTTCCCGCACCACGAATCGGAAGTGTGTCAGAGCACCGTGGCCAACGGCAAAAGCTCCGTGCGCTACTGGATGCACAACAATATGATTACGATTGAGGGTCAGAAGATGGGCAAATCGCTCGGTAACTTCATCACCCTTAACGAGTTCTTCACCGGCAACCATCCCAAATTGGAGAAGGCTTACTCTCCGATGACCATCCGTTACTTCGTGTTGCAGGCTTCTTATCGCGGCACTGTGGACTTCAGCAATGCAGCCTTACAGTCGGCTGAAAAGGGTTTGGAGAAACTGTATGCCGCCGAACGTCACCTCGACAGTCTGAAAGCGGGCAGCACCTCCACGGAGAATATTGCTGCGTTGCAGGAACGCTGCTACGAGGCGATGAACGACGACTTCAACACCCCGAAGGTGATTGCGGAGCTCTTCGACGCCACGCGCATCATCAACGCCGTGAAGGACGGTCACGCCACGCTCACCGCCGAAGACATCGACCTGCTGAAGACCACCTTCCGTAGCTTCTTCTTCGACATCTTGGGCATCAAACCCGAGTTGGCGCAGGGCGACACCCGCGAGCACGACGCATTGGAGAAGGCTATGCAGCTGGTCCTTGATATGCGCAAGACCGCCAAAGCCGAGAAGAACTGGGCACTGTCCGACAAAATCCGCGACGACCTTAACGCCGCCGGCATCGTGGTGAAAGACACCAAGGACGGCGCAGAATGGTCGCTGGCGTAATTTCTAGTAGACGACGCTTCCAGCGTCGAAAACCGCGCGCCGTCAGGCGTGCGGGCAAATCTCACCGTCCTTCCAGCCACTCCAGCGTGAAATTGTAAAACACCATTTCGTAACGGTCGCCGCCGTTCGGGTCTTCCTCCACGTATAGGCCGATGGTGCCGTCCTCGCGGTCGTAGCGGATCATGTCGCCGTTGCAGGCGGGCGCGGTCGGGAAGTTCGTGGTGAAGACCGTGTCGCGCCAGGTGATGCCACCGTCCTCGGAGATGTTGAACCACCGTTCGCCCTCATGGCGAATGCTCATCAAAAGGCGGCCATCGCGGAGTTCCACCAATTTGGCTTCGTCGCCGCCCACGCTCGCGCGTTGCGAACACTTCCAACTCACGCCGTTGTCGTCGGAGTAGAGAACGTAGTTGTTGAGCGAGTACGCTTCACCTTCCCTGACGGCGGCCACGAACATAATGCGGCCGGTGGAGGTGAGCAGTCCGTTGCCGGAGGCGCAGAAGGCTGCGCGCCACTGACGGCGTACGGGGTCGGTGCAGTCGCGGCCGTAAAGGTAGTGCGTGATGTCCTCCCTGCGCGACCATTCTCTTCCGTTGTCGGTGCTGCGGCGACAGTAGATACGCTGCGGCTCTTTGGGAGTGGACTGCCAGAGTCCCACGCCGCCCGCAAAGACGGCGATGAGTCCGCCCTCGTCGCGGGTTTGCGCTAACGCGCAATCGCCGAAGCCTTTCCCCTTGCCTCTGCCTAAAGCGAGAATGGTGGCTGTTCGCCAGTGTTGACCACCGTCGGTGCTGATGTCGAGGAAAATGTCTATGTCTTCAGGCAGGTCACCGTTGCTCTGTTTTCGGTAATCGGTGGCGGCCACAAGCGTGCCGTCCTTTGCCGTGATGACGGCGGGAATGCGGAAGTATTGAACTCCGGATTCGCCGGGGTGATGGAGTACTGTGCGCCGCAGCGAGTCTTTAGTGCCGTTTTGCGCGGCGCAGGGCAAAAACGAGACTGCAAACAGTAGCAGTGTCAGCAGGGTGGTGTGTCTCATCGTGGTTTGTCCTTGAGGTGATTATCCGATAATGATTGTTCTATATAACTACGGTTGTTTGTGGTAGGAGCATCGACATCCTTGTGGCGATGTTTCCGCAGCAGGGATGCTGCGGCTCCTAAACCGCCGCAAAAATAGTGTTTTTTATCGAATCGTCAAACGTTTCGTGACATCGAAATAAAAATTCACGATGTTCAGATTTATTGTATTTTTGCGCGAAAAATATGGTGTGTCAACAAATAAAATTTTAATACAATGAATCGTACAAACAGGATCATTTTCGGAATCGCCATTTTGATTTTTGGCATTGGGTGGGCACTGGAACTCACCGGCTTGCTTCACTTCTCCCTTGAAGGTTGGTGGGCGCTCTTCATCATCATTCCCAGTCTTGCCGCCGTTTTCACCACCAAGCACAAAAGCGGACCTATCATCGGGGTTGGTATCGGTGTATTGCTGATGCTGGCAGCTCGCGGTACCATTGCTTGGACCGACATTTGGAAATTCATCATCTGTCTGATGGCGGTGGTGTACGGCATCTCGATCCTTTTTTTCCGCAAAGACGGATTTGGTGTCCATAATGCTGACCGCCAAACGGTTGAAGATTTAAAGCTGGTTGACCAAAATGGTCGTCAGATACGCAAAATCCACTCTGTGTTCGGCAAACAGCAGTTTGACTTCAGCGGTCAACGCTTTGAGGGTGCCGACGTGGAGACCAGCTTCGGTTTTGTCGGACTTGATTTGAGGGGTGCCGACCTGCTCGACGGCGCTATTATCAAAGTGGAATGCAGTTTCGGAGGCGTGGAGCTCCGTGTTGATAAGGACGTGTGTGTGAGAACCGCTGTGGAATCCGCCTTCGGAAGCGTAGGAGGAAACTACGCACCGCCCGCTGATAGCGCTAAAACGCTCTACGTCAATGGCGTGTGCAGTTTTGGTGGTGTTGACATCAAATAATGACGTCTCCTTTTTCCCGTTGTAGAGACGATGTGCACATCGTCTCTACAGTTCCATAACAGATATTGACTATGAGTCGAGGCAAATCCACATGCAAGGTGTTGAAGGAGGTGCGGCGGGAGATCGCGCGGGCTAACGGCATCCCGTTGGCGGAACGCGAGTGCACGCATAAGGGCGACTGCGCGGGCACATGCCCCTACTGCGAGGCGGAAGTGCGCTACCTCGAACGCGAACTCTCCAAGCGCAAGAGCCTCGGCAGGGCCGTTGCGGTGGCGGGCATCGCAATAGCGGCAGTAATGCCTGCGGTGGCACAAACTCCCACGCCCACGACGTTGCCTGACTCTGCAATCTCTGCGGAAATGAATACTGTCACGGTG
>Ga0265298_10001541_pt1 | contig 34212 bp, 58 predicted proteins | sample AusTroGonzalo_MG_3_FD_193486 | JGI IMG/M metagenome (GOLD analysis project Ga0265298, IMG submission 193486) | Bovine rumen microbial communities from tropical cattle in Woodstock, Queensland, Australia - Gonzalo_01 | ecosystem: Host-associated > Mammals > Digestive system > Stomach > Rumen ... | reverse complement strand
GTTTGGCAATGACTTCCGGTGCCGGTTTGCCGTCAAATAAGAGTTGCAAGCGGTTTTCTTCACGGTTTTCAACCATTTGAACGCCTTGCAATTCAATTGATGAATTCTCTTTCGGTTGGGAATTTTTAGCTTTGTATTCGTTGAGAATATCGGTCAGAATTTTGATATTGCGCTCAACTTTTACACCGTTTTGCAGATGTACATTGAGAGCCTCAAGCACTTTTATACAAAGCGCATAACTGCCATTTTTGGCCTGCGTTGTGAATTGACCTTTTAAGTGTGGCCACGCGTCATAAGTATATCCGAGAGCCGGTAAAGGGTTTTTCGTTTTATGGCGGATAAAATCATCAATAGTGCTGTTTAATTCGCGCCATTTATGCAGATCAACTCTGGCCTGTTTTTGCTCAGATGTCATATAGCGGTCAAAAATGTCGCCGGATAACATCTGATTTTCAGTATAAACATAGTCATTGAGTGCTTTTTCGGCAGATGCTTGGCGCTTTTCCATTCTGGCAACCGGAAACTTTGCAGGGCCGACAATAGCCCATGAAACGCACCGGCTTTCAGCTGAAAGATATTTTTCGGCCTGAGAATGTAAGCGATTAACCCAATATGCTGAGCATTCATCTTTTTGTTCTGGCGTGATATTTGCCGCTTCAACACGTTCAAAAAACTTTTGAATAACCTCTTTGAATGAAGCATCAAAATTTTCGGCATGTTTTTCAGGATCAAAGCTGGTGTTATACCAAGCCATTTTGAGTAAATTTTTGTTTAACTCAGGTATCATCATGATTATGCCTCCGTTGTAACTCTTATGAAAGCGCCATAGTACGACCGGCAATAATCCATGAGATAATCAAAGTTATATGTCAAAATATCGTGAGAATGGCTTTTCGTGTATATTAACGCACAAACAAAGCCTTTTTTTAGTTTGCGGACGTTAGCAACATCTTTTGAATGCTCATCCTTTGATAAATATACTGTTGTTTTTTTCATGTCTGTCTCCATAGTTTGATTTGTTTTCGCTTTCCGGTATCGGCTCTTTGCCATAGCGTTGGTCGGTGGCCGGAGGGCGGCACGCTTTACAGGGCGTTACTGATACCGCGGTTTTGAGCCGTGCGGCTGGGGCTGTTAAACAATTTCTGTATATATTGTTATACTATAATTGTATAAATGTCAATACAGAAAATGTATAATTTTGCATATTTTTTGTATTATTACGGAAAATCAAAGAGATAAATTTAAAATAAAAAAATGGAGCCTAAAACTCCACTATGTTAGATTGTTAATGGTCAAATAATTTACTTTATTTATTTTTTTCTTGTAATTTGGTTATTTTATCCTCAAGGTTCATAATTATCTTTTCAAGCCGGTTAAGCTCGTTTTTGAAACCGAAAGCAGCAACAAGAAAAATGAAAATTGTAAAAAGGTAATAACTCATGCGGTTTTTCTCATGTGATAAATAACTTTGCCGATCACCTTGATATTGCGGTAATTATTATGCGGAATTGGCGCATATTGAGAATTGTCTGCCCGTATCATGGCGGTATTATCAAACGGGTTTATTTGGATGCGGCGGATAAGCAGATCAGAGCCGATACATAATATATATAACCCGTCAGAAGTCGGCGCTTTAACCGAAATATCCACCCAAACAACATCATCGGTGTGAATGGTCGGCATCATGGATTCCCCGATTGCCTTGATGATTTTGATATTTTCAGGGGCCTGAGACGTGAATTCACGCAGTGCCGGAAGTGTCATCATTTGTTGACCAATGACATTTTCGGTAAAGTTTTCAATGCCATCGCCGCAGCAGGCGCGGACATCCAAAACATCAATATGCACAATGTCCGGTTTGATCACTTCACTTGTTCTGGATGGTATCTTATCGGTCTTATTGTCGTTGTAATCTTTAAGCTCTTTATAATCAAGCCCAAAGAAGCAAGCAAAATCATACACTTTTTTGGCAGGTATAGAAATCTTGTCTGAAAAAAGGTCTGAAAATCTTGTTTGTTGCCACCCCAGAGCTTTGGCCAGATCTGTTTGCGTCAAGTTATTATCATCTGCAATTTGTTTTAAGAAATCCCATCGAGACATAATTTTCCCCTGTAAATACATTTAATGTATAAATAACACAAAAAAAGCAGTTTGTAAAATACAATTTTTGTATTGACATTTATACGATAATTGTATAAAAGGTTATACAGGAGGCGTAAATATGCAGTTTAGAGAATGGATAGATAAATCAGAAAAATCAGGGAAATCACAAGCAGAATTAGCGCGTGAGCTTGGCTGTAGTCAAGCCGATATTTCACGTTATTGCTCCGGTGATGTTATTCCGCGCCCTGATAGAATGCAAAAAATTGTGGAATATACCGGCGGCGAAGTTACCGCAAACGATTTTTACAACAACGAAAGGGAAAATAATGGAAAACAAAACTGATGAAATAAAGGACTTTAGCCGAGTTCTTTGGGAGCTTGAAGACGGTCAGTTCAATACTGATTGCTCCAATAAGCTTGAAGAGGCAATCAAAGCGATGCGCGAGCGTTGCGATGTTGACGGTCTTAGAGCGGCGAAAGCCACAATCAGCATCAATTTAAGTTTGGTGCTCAGTAGCGGCAACTTGGTCATTCAGGCCAGCGTTACCTCTAAGAACCCAGAAAAGCCGAGAGGCAACACAATATTCTGGACAACCAAAAACAACGCTTTGAGCCGCGAAAATCCGAAGCAGCCGCGCCTGCCGTTTGAGGTGGTATCAAACAAGCGTGAAGTAGTCAACTATGATATGGAAAGGAAAGATATCAATGGATAATGAGGTTAAAAATGACGTTGTTGCCATGCGTGAGACGATGGAAGATCTATACACGCCGCGAGCCATTGAGGCAACAAACACGAATGGTTTTATTGTATATCCGGAAAATATGAATGTTGTGCCGCTCAAAAAGTATATTGACGAAGAGCGCACAACGCCGGAAACCTTAAAAGGTTTGACATTTTTGCATGATTGCACCAGTTTTTGTGAATTTGTAAACCGCTATAAAGCTGATAATTCGGCGATTTTTTACAACAAAGATGCGCAAATGGTCACTTGTATTTTCGATTGCGCAACCAAAGAACATGCCAGCTTTGAAAAGCATCTGGCAACTTATAAATTCCCGTTTAGTAAAGAATTGCAGGAATGGAAAAAGCACAACGGCGAGACAATGTCTCAGGTTGATTTTGCCTTTTTCATTGAGAGAAATGTCCTTGATTTATCAGATGCACCGACACCGGATAAGGAAAGCGACAGTTTGAAAGAAATTCGGGCCCGTGTTGGCGGTTTTTATGCCAGCACTCAAAAAATGGTTGAATTGTCAAGAGGTATTGCGATCCGGAACGATGAACGCGCAACCGTGAAATTTGATACCAACACCGGCGAGGCGACACTTGATTTTTCAAGCGAGCATCAAGACGCTGCCGGAAACAAAATCAAAGTGCCAAATATGTTTTTGATTGTTATTCCGATTTTGAACGGTGGCAAGGCTTATCAATTGCCGTGCCGCTTGAGATATCGCCTTTATAATGGCACGGTTAAATGGTGGTATGAGGTCATTGACTTGGATAATGCCATAAACAACGCCATCAATGAAGAATTGGAAAAGATCAAAAAAGAGGTTGCTTTGCCGGTATTTGCTGGCGAGTTACCACAAGGAAGATAAATATCAATGCCGGAGTGGCTCTTAATCATGAAATTCTGCTTGCTCCGGCACTTCCCAATTGAAAAGGAAAAAGAAATGACATCAGAAAAGAAATTTGAAAAACTATATTGCGATAAATCTAAAAAATACAACGATTTAAAAGGCAATAATAAAGAATTACAAGAAGAAGCGGAATTTTATAAAAATCTGAATACTGAGATTTTGGAAACATCGGCAAAAGTGTTTGCCTTGAATGAGGCTTTGACCAAAATCAACAAAGAATATTCGGACCTGCTGGATAAAGTCTTAAAACACATACAAAAGTGGTATAAGTTTGATTTAATCCTGACGCCGACATTTATGGCAGCAATGTTTTTGTGTGGTTATTTTTTAGGAAAGTAATTAAATGAAACCAGAGCACACATTGAGTTGCCAAGTCACAAAATATTTGCGGATGCGGGGATATATCACCGCGGACAGTGATGTGATGAGTGCTCTCAAATATTTGCCGGTATATGATGACAGAGATCGCTCGATGTTTGTTAATAGCCGTAAAGCGATGGGATACACACTCGGACAATCTGACTTGATTGTCATAAACAAATACGGGCGCGTTACATATTTAGAGCTGAAAAACGGCAAAACCGGCACGCAATCAGATAATCAGAAATATTTTGAGCAGGAAATTAAATTCAGAGGCGGCAATTATGAAATTATCCGCACGCTGGATGACTGCATCAAGTTTGTTGAAAAAGATTTGGACATCAAAAACAACAATGGGGGCGCTGCGTGTAGTCCAACGCAAGTGCGTCCCCTCCTTTTAAGGACATAAAGGAATGAGGGATAGTTTTGTATTTTATCGCAGTTTTTACGAGGCTATGGAGGGATTGTCAGACGCTGAAAAAGGCAAATGCTTTGATGCGCTGGCTAATTATGCCATAAACGGCGTATATCCTGAGGGCATGGAACCGGTTGTCAGATTGTTTTTCACGTTAGCAAAGCCGCAAATAGATAAAAATAACCAAAGATTTGAAAACGGCAAAAATGGCGGTCGGAAAACAAACCAAACCGAAACCGAAACAAAACCAAATAAAAACCAAACCGAAACCAAACCCGAAGCTAATGTAAATGTAAATGTAAATGTAGAAAAAGAAAAAGACACACTAAAGTGTGTCCAAAAAGAAAAAGTTAAAAATTTCGTGAAGCCTACACATGATGAAATCAGTCAGTATTGCTTGGAAAGTGGCAACAACATTGATGTTGGACGCTTTTATGACTTTTACGAGTGTAAAGGGTGGAAAGTCGGAAAAAATCCGATGAAAGACTGGAGGGCAGCAGTGCGAAACTGGTACAGAAGCGAAGCAACGGCACCGGTAAGCCGTAAAATGGCCGAATGCAATGACAATCATAATTGGTGGGAGCAGTAAGATGATGGATAAAACAATCGAAATTTTGTGTTACATTGACGAGCTTTATCGGGATGGTGAAAACAAGCAGGCCCTGCTCAACATTGATATTGAAAATCCGGAATTATACGGAATGTGGAAAGCATCGTTTGAGGATTATAGCTTTGCGGATGTGAAATCAGCTATTCGCCGCTATTGGACCTATAAGAACGATCGCACGGCTCCGAAAGTTGCTCATTTGTTGGCCTATTTGGAAGAGGATCACAAGGACGAGCAAAAATCGCCGGAAGCACAAAAAACGGAAAGTACAACTCTTTTGCCGACAGCCGAAACTTTAATGGCCAAAGATGATGAAGCCGGAAATCTGCATCATTTTCTTTGGGATTATCGGCAGGCTTTCAAATTGTGCACGGAAGAATGGCTTGCCGAGGTTATACCGGCAGACGAATATGCTTATGCCATAAGCCATTGGCCAAGAAACATCAAGCTGGCGCAAGAAAACGGATTGCTTGACCGGATGGATGAAGCCTTGCGGATCGTATCAATGAAAAACCGCGGAAAAGAAATTGCTTTTGAAAGCAAAAACGACATTTTGAACAGAAAAGGCAAGCTTTACAACGTATCTATGCCGCAGACAAATAGTCAATATAAGACGCCGCATATCAATGTTTTATCGGCTCATTTTAGGTGTGCAGTGTGATGGCGGTATTTGATGAATTGAGAAAGGCGGTCGCTAAGGCGCAAAAATTCAATATACAGGCGTTTGAGGTGAAAATATTGGCTGATGATGGTCGCGTGTTAAAATTGGCCGCCTACGGTCAAAAAATCGCCGCTGCGGAAAATCGTAAGCACGAAGCCAGCACGGCTAATGTAAATTTTTCGGAATTATTCAGACATTTTGGGGTGAAAAAATGAAATGGAATAAGTCACTCATTGCTCAATGGCACAGACAGACCTTTGTTGGATGCAAGGCTGAGCAGCAAAGAAAAAAGCTTCATCTGGAATGCAGAGAGTTTTTTGACGCCTTAAAGCATGGTACTTATGACGCCAAACTGGAAGAGTTGGCGGATGTGTATATCAGCGCCGCATCATTATACTTGCGTTTCAGCGATTATTCGGCGTGGTTTATTTTGCGGCAGATCGAGCAGAAAAAGAAATGGCCGGAAATTGCGGATGCGGTGGACGCCAAAATGGATGTGAACGCAACGCGCCGATTTGCTTGTATTGACGGCGAATGGCGGCATGTTGAGGGTTAGGAATTTGACTGATGATGTAGTAAAGGGGTAGAATATGCAACAGGGAAGCCTTTTTGATGATATACCGGAAGCACGGTTTTTTGGCGAAGTTTGGAGGGGTGCGTGTCAACGCGCAAAGAAAAGGCTACCGTATCAGCTCAAAGGCGAGAGCAAAGAGGAGTATGACGAAAATTTAAGAGATGAAACACGATTGGAATTTGTTTATGCGTTGCGCATAATTGCCGATGACATTGAGCAAAGGACACTGGCTCGGCAGATTAAACGGATTGAAATACTTTTTGAAAAAGCGGAGGCCTTGGAATGAGAAGATTGTGGCGTAAAATCAGATTGACATTGTGTATTTGGGGTTTTCATCGCAAAAAATATTGCGTTGGCGGTTACCGGTGCGAATGGTGCGGCAAATATACGGAGGGATACAAAACAAAATGATGGAAGTTGTTTACGTTAGCGATGAAAAATACATGCCTTTTGTTAAAACATCGGCGGCATCTCTTTTGAAAACCAATCCGGATGCACACATAACGGTTGTCAGTCCGGAGCCGGTGGAAACAGACTTTGACAATGTGGTCATTCCTTTAACCGAGCAATACCGGAAGCGCAAAGAACATGAGCGCATCTCGCAAACAACATATTTGAAACTGTTTTTGACTGAGTTGCCGTATAAAAAGATTTTGTTTATTGATCCGGACACCATTGTGCAAAAGCCGCTTGATGAATTGTGGAACATGGAAGTTGAATATTTGGGAATGTGTGAGGGCCATGAGGCCAGCAAAATACAAGCCGCGGATTTAGGCGTTGAAAAATATGTTAATTCCGGCGTTATGCTGATGAATTTGGAAAACCTGCGCAAAATTGACTTCACAAAGAAATGTTTGGCCGAGCATCCGGAGCCGAAACTTTGGTGTCATGAAGAAACGCTCATAAATGTGGCCATGCAGGGCAAAATTAAATATCTGCCGGTAAAATATAACTATTGCTACAATCGGGATTATGGCGACAGGACACTTGATGCGGAAGATGTGGCCATTTGGCATATATGCGGCAAGAATAAAAGTTTGATGAGTTATGAGCCTTATGAAGAAATTTACGAGATAAAAAGCTTCATTAAAGGTAAAACGGTGGCCATTGTCGGCAACGCCAGAAGCATTTTTGACAAGCAAAACGGCAAAGATATTGATGCGCATGAGGTTATTATTCGGTTTAACCGTGGATTTGTAACGGTGCCGGCGGCGCAAGGAAGCCGCACCGACATTTTGATGCTGGCCTGCGAGCTCAGCATTGATGAAAAAGCCAGTTATAAGTCCATTTATTCGGTCAACCGGTCAATGGGTACCAGATGCGGCAACATATCCATAAAAAACCGCATTCGCAGAAGATTAAGAGCTTGGATCGGTAAGCAGCCGTCAACCGGATTTATGGCCATTGATTTATGCCGTGAAGCTGGCGCGGCTAAAATTGATTTGTATGGATTTGATTTTGAAAAGACGCCAACATTTTACAATCCGGAGGGTTATGTGACATGGCATGACTACGCAACGGAAGAAACAATCGTGCGTGATTTGGAAAAAAGAGGCATCGTTCGGATAAATTAAGAGGTTATCATGGCAAATATTGAGAATTTACAGCGATTAACATCGGAAAAAGCCAAAGAAATCGGCTCAATCGGCGGTAAAAAGTCGGCAGCGGCAGCCAAAAGGCGTAAAACAATGCGCGAAATGCTGGATTATTTATTGACGCAACCGGCGGCCAAGAAAAAAGACGTTGACACGCTTGAGGCCATATTGGTTGCGGCGATTAAAAAGGCGCAAAAAGGTAATATCAAGGCAATGGAATTTATCAGAGACACGGTCGGCGAAAAGCCGGTTGACCGTTTGAGCGGTAATATCAATTTGACACAGGCGCTGGTCGTATTTGAGGCCAAGCAGATGACAAAGGATGAAAATGCAGACAGTAACGGTGAAGATAGCGGAAAAGTTCAGGCCACTATTAACTGAGCATTATCGCAACAAACTTTATTATGGAGGGCGTGCCGGTGGTAAGAGTTACGCCTTTGCGGATAGTTTGCTATTGTTGGCACGTTCAAAAAAGATGTTTATTGCCTGCGTGCGTGAGGTTCAGGAAAGCATTAAGGATTCTGTTTATAAGCTGCTCAAAGACCGCGCGGAATATTACGGCTTTGAGGATTTTATTTTTTATGAGGATAGAGTTGAAAACATTGTGACCGGCTCAAAATTCATTTTTAAGGGCCTGCATGATACGGTGGCAGAAAATATCAAGTCGCTTGAGGGTGTTGACATCTGCTGGATTGAAGAAGCGCAGAAAATCAGTAAAAAGAGCTGGAAAATCCTTGAGCCGACAATCCGAAAAAAGGGCTCGGAAATCTGGATCAGTATGAACCGAGACAAAGAAAATGATCCAATCTGGCAAGCGGTGGCAGCGCATCCGGATGATAGAACGTTTATTTGCCGCATCAATTATGATGAAAACCCGTATTGTCCGGAAGAGATGATTTATTTGGCCGAAAAATGCAAACGGGAAGATCCGGACGAATATGATCATATTTGGATGGGCGCTCCGGTCTATGCCGGCAATTATAAACTGATTGCGGCTAAAGATGTGCGCAACGCCATGGAGCCGAAAATAGATAAAAGCGATAGTCCGTTGATTATTGGTGTGGATGTGGCCAGATTTGGTGATGATAAAACGGTCTTTTGTTACCGGCGCGGCAGATGGTGCTATAAAATTGAGGCTTTCAGCAATATGGACAATGTGGCGGTTGCCAACAAAATCACGTCAGACATCTATAATTTGAGGCCGGCACGCGTTTTTATTGATATTGGCGGCTTAGGTGCCGGTGTTTATGACATTCTGAATGACCGAGGTTATGGGAAAGTTGTGCGCGGCATCAATTTTGGCGCCAAAGCCATTTACAATGACCGGTATGTCAATAAACGCTCGGAAATGTGGGGTGAAGCCAATCAATGGCTTAAAAGTGATTTGCCGGTGCAACTACCTAAAGATGATGAGCTTTTTGAAGAGTTATGCAGCGTTGAAAAAGGCTATGACGGATATGGCCGGCTGAAACTGGCCAGCAAAGATGAGGTAAAAAAGAACATTTTGCGCTCGCCGGACAAAGCGGATGCATTTGTTTTGACGTTTGCCGAGCCGGTTTTTGACAACGGAAGTGCGCAGTTGTATGGTAATAATAACGTAAGCATTGAGACATTGTTCGCCGATGCAGCGCGTAAAAATAGGAGTAATGGATGGTAAAAGCGATAATGGACAGGGTTTTTGTAAAACTCGATGAGCCGGAAAAGATTAACGGGATTATTTTGCCCGATGATATCACTAATCCGCGAACAACGGGGCGCGTTGTTTCAGTTGGTCCGGAGGTGCACTCTGTAAAAGAGGGTGATCACGTTATTTTCCATGTGTTTGATGAATTGCCGGTGCCGGTTGAAAAGGATGTTGTAGCCGTGTGCGAGTATTCACTTCTGGGGGTGTTTGATGATTGATAATAATGAAAAAGAAGAATATGACAAGTGGTTGAGAAGAATAAGCAAAGCCGAAAAGGATTATGCAGATTATCACGACTTAATCAAAGAAATCCGCGAATATTACAAAAATGAGCGCAAAAAGAATAAATCAAATTTGTTTTGGTCTTCAATTGAGACGTTGAAGCCGTTTTTGTATTTCAAGGCGCCAAAGGTGTACGTTGAGCGAAAATCCAAGAACAGCAACGACATTGAGCGCGTGGCCGCATCTATTTTGGAAAAGGCGCTTGAATGGGATTTGGAACAATTTGATTTTGATAGCGCCATAAAATATGCCCGTAATGACTTTTTATTGTCCGGTTGCGGTGTTTTGATTGAAAAATACACACCGACATTCAAGAAAATCGCGGTTGATGAAACCGGAAAAACCGCTGATTTGTTAGACAGTGAGAAAATTGAGACCGTGTATATTGATCCGGTGGATTTTATCGCCGATAGTGAAAAGGTCGGTATTTGGGAAAATTGCACATGGGTGGCCCGTGTGGTCAATATGACAAAGCATGAAGTTGTGGCGCAATTCGGTGAAGATTTGCAGGCGTATATTGATCCTGAAAAAGAAGAAGAGAACAAAAACACGCGTGTTTATGAAATTTGGGATAAAATCGGCAAAAAAGTCTTGTATATTTGCCAAGATTTTAACGATAGAATTCTGAAAATTAAGGAAATGCCGGATTTGGTGAGCGGTTATCCGATGCCAAAACCGATTTATAGCACGCTGACAAATGACAGCCTCATTCCGGTGCCGGATTATGTGGAAATTAAGAGCCTTTTGGATGAGCTGGACGGCGTCAACAACCGGATGCGGTTGACAATGCAGGCGCTCAAGGTTTCCGGATGTTATGATAACAGCTTTCCGGAGTTGGCCAACATTTTGGATAAGGAAGTGACGCTGCTTTCGGTGTCTGATTTTACCAAATTAAAGGAAAAAGGCGGACTTGCTGGAATTGTGGACTTTATGCCGATTGGCCAGTATATTGACGCGCTGCAAGGATTATCCGAACGCAGGGCGCAATTGACGCAAACAATTTATGAAATCACCGGTGTGTCGGATATTATGCGCGGCAGCAGTGATCCAAACGAGACCGCCACCGCCGTGATGAAAAAGACCAATTTTGGCACGTTGAGAAATCAGGACCGCCAAAACGACATGCAGCGCTTCATCACCGATTTGCTGAAAATTAAGGCTGAAATGATTTGCGAGCTGTTTCAGGATGAAACATTGTACCGGTTTGCGGATAATGATGCGGACGATGAAACCAAGCAGAATGCAATCATACTGTTAAGAGAAAATAAAACGCGTGATTTGTGCATCGGTATTGAAACAGACACGGGATTTAAGCAGGATAACACACAAGAAACCACGCTTGAGGCCGTTAAAATCATCAATGAATTGGTGGCGCGTTCGTTTGAATTTGTGAGCGCTCAACCGAGTTTGTTGCCGCTTTATAAGCAATTGACACAAAGTGTTGTTTCAACGCTGCCGAATACACGGCAATTTGAACCGGTAATTGATGAGGTGTTCAATAAGATCGGCATTGAGTTGGCCGCACCGGATGAGCCGGATGAACAGCAGCAAGAGGATATTTTGAAAGCCAAGAATGAAATGGCTAGAAACCAGCTGCAGGCACAAAAGAACGCCAACGATTTGGCCATCAAGCAAGAACAGAACGCAATCAAGCGCAATGAGGTAATGCTCAAAAACCAAGTGGATAAAGAGAAATTGTTGCTGACAAACAAAGAAATGGATCGGCAATTTGCGCTCAAAGAGGCAGAATTGGCCGTAAAAGGCAGTACCAATGAAAATATTTCAACCGGATTAGTGGGAGCGCCTTAATGAGTAGTTACAAATTGCCTGACGGGCGTGAAGTGGACAGTTTGGCAGAATTTGAAAAATATATGAAATCTGCTAATATAACCGTAGCGAGTGATTATTCTGATCAATGCATGCAGAATATTCGCTACAATTTGGAAAAGGCTGAAAAAGATGAGGCTTTTCTCAACTTCGTTCAAGCCTACAAAAAAATAGTTTGGAGTAAAAAATGTCGGAATTAAGAGACGAATTGGAACAGCAGCTTGCTTCGGTTGAAAAACAAAGCGAGACGCAAGAAGTGAATGGTGCAGAAGAACAGACGCCGTCAACACCTGCAGAAGTTGATGAGTTTCTGGACGCTCCGGCAGCATACGCGAAAGAATGGAAAGAAAAATTTAAAGAGCTGCCGCTTGACGCTCGGAAGCAGATCATCAACCGAGAAAAGCAGGTAGAAAAAGGTTTTTCTGATTTGGGCAATAAGTTGAACGGCTATAAATTTATTGATGACGCCTTTAACAGTCGCGCAGAGAGACTGAAAAAGATGGGAATTACATCGCCAAAGCAATATGCAAACTTTTTGGCGCTTCTTGATGACGGTCTTTTTTATAATCCTGCCGAAATTCAAAAGGAAATCGGGCAAATTTATGGCTGGGAAAACAATGTTGCGCCGCAAAACAATAATGCCGATGAATTAACGTATCGTGTTAATGCTCAGGAGCGACAATTGCAAAGATTAAATCAGATGTTTCAGGAATCCCTGATGCAACGTGAAATTGCAAGTTTTCTGTCGGCAAAAGATGCTGCAGGCAATCCAAAATATCCGTATTATAACGAAGTCCGTGAAAGAATGGGTGTTTTGATGGATAGCGGCGCGTGCAGATCACTTGATGAAGCATACAATCAATGTGTATGGTCGGATGAAAATGTCCGCAAAAAACTGATTGAGGCTCAAAACAAGGCTGATTTGGATGCAAGAGCTCAAGCAGCAGCAAAGGCAAAAGATGCCGGATTTACACCGCAGTCAAAAGCCGTTGCACCTGAAAAAGAATTAACACTGCGTGAGGCGTTGGCAAAAACGTATGATGAATTGGGTATTGAATAAAAGGAGTATTTAACATGACAAGTCCAAATTCTAATTATGATACGCTTCTGACGACTACGCTTGCGAATTTTTCGAGGGAGCTTAAAGACAACGTAACAAAGAACATCGCTTTGTTAAACCGCCTTGATAAAAAAGGCAAAATGAAGCCGTTTTCCGGTGGTACCAAAATTCTGGAAGAACTGGAATATGGTGAGGGTGATTTGGTTTGGTACAATGGATTTGATGCCATTAACTATTCACCAAAAGAATTGTTCACCGCTGCAGAATATCCGATGAAATTATGTGCAGTGCCGATTGCTATTTCCGGTGAAGAGCAGTTGATGAACAGCGGAAAAGAGCAAATTCTTGATTTGTTTGAAAAACGCTATAAGAACGGCATTAAGACCATGAAAAATAAACTTTCTGCCGCTTTGTATTCTGACGGTACCGGTTCATCCGGTAAAGAAATCGGTGGTTTGAAATTGCTTGTTGCTGATGATCCGACAACCGGCACAGTTGGCAACATCAATCGTGCAACCTCCGGCAATGCATTCTGGCGCAACCAGTCCAAAGTTATGGACACGGCATTGACTAAAGATACAATCCGCAAAGAAATGGATGCTCTTTATTTGAAATGCTGCCGCGGTGTTGATAAGCCGGATTTGATTGTGGCTGACAATGATATGTATTCATTGTATAATGAAAGCCTGTCTGATCTTCAACGTTTCACCAATCCGGATGTAGCAAATGCCGGCTTCGTATCGTTGAAATATAAAGGCGCTGACGTTATTTTTGACGGCGGCCAAGGCGGTGCTTGCCCTGAGGGCCACATGTATTTCTTGAACACTGATTATATTTATCTGCGCACCCATAAGGATCGCGATATGAAAGTAATCAATGGTGATAGAATGGCAGTCAATCAAGATGCTTTGTATCGTTTGGTTGGCTGGGCCGGAAACTTGACCACAAGTAATGCCAGCTTGCAAGGTGTTCTTGTCAATGCTGACACTGGCTCAAGCAGCTAGTATATTCGGGGCAGTGTATGACCTGCACTGCCCTTTTTTTAAAGGAAAGGATAATATAAAATGAATGAATATGGTATGTTTCAACAAACTTTTAACAACAATAGATGTTCGGAAAGCGGAGTTGTTGCCGAGTTTTATGACAAAGTGATAAAATCTGACGAAGTAAACGACAAAGGGCTGCCGGTGTTTAAGACACGGACCTATGTCAGAATAAGAACAAAAGACAATTCGGATGTATTTGACCAGCCGGCAGGGAACGAATATAAACAGCGCTTTGCCATTGAATATAACCGTTATATGATGGGTAAAAAAGAAATACAAACCGGAGGCACGCCGATCAATCAATTTGCTTTTTTGAGCGCAGAGCAGATTGAAGCGTGCAAGTTTTGCGGCGTTTACACTATTGAAAAATTGGTGGAAATGCCAGAAGACCAGATAAATATGCTCAACTTAAACAACGAATGTGAAGCAGCCAAGAAATTTTTGGCCATGAACAAAAACAACAAAATCATTGATGAATTTGAGAAAAAAGAAAAAGAGTATCTTGAAGAAATTGAAAGCTTAAAAGACGAAATTACAGATCTGAAAGAGCAGATTAAGGATTTGAGAGCGGCAAAAAAGGCAACAAAGACGACAAAAGAGGCTGATGGGGAGTAACATATCATTATATTTTGTTTTTTCATATTTTTTTCCTTGGCAGTGGTGGCAGATTTTTTCTGCCGCCATTGTTTTATGCCGTTTTTTGACAGCCGGAATGTTGCAGTGCTAAAATGCAAGCAGAAAATAATACTTTGGGAGGGTAAACAATGCCATACGATGGATCTGGAACTTTTACAATCATAAACAGTTTTGAACAGGACAGAATTAACAACATCTCTATTGATAGTGCTAAAATGGACGCAAATTTTAATGATGTGGCCGGTGGTTTGAGTAATGCTGTATTGCGTAGCGGTTCATCTGCTATGACCGGCGCTTTGAATATGGCAAGCCATAAAATCCAAAATGTGACAGACGGCTCGGCAAACGGTGACGCCGTTAATAAAGGCCAGCTTGAAACGCTTTCGGGCGCCTGCGTTAAACTGAGCGGCAACCAAACAATTGCCGATACAAAGACATTTTCATCAAGTCCGGTTGTGCCGACAGTAGCAAATTCGGATAATTCAACGAAATCAGCGTCAACGGCTTATGTAAACAACAAATTTGTTGTGGTTAATTCTTTGCCGGCATCACCAAATGCAAACACATTTTATTTTGTAAAGGGTTAATTATGGTTGAAAAGTGTTATCACGGCTCAAATTTGATTAAAAGGATATATGCCGGTTCAAATAGAATAAAGCGTGTTTATCAGGGCTCAACTCTGGTGTGGAATTTGCACCCGTATGAGCCTAACACGGTTGTTTATGAAAGCTCAACCGGTGGCGCATCAACAACTTTGAGCTTGCCGGAGGGTTTATATCAGGTGATTTGTATTGGCGGCGGTGGCGGCGGTGCAGCGAGTTATAGATCAATGCAAGGTGGCGCTATTTCTGCCGGTGGCGGTTCGGGCTCCGGCTTTAATTGCGTTTTTAATTTGTCGGCAGGCAATTATGCGGTTGCGGTTGGCTCAGGTGGTGCAAGCCATGCGAAAAATGGCGGCATGAGTTATAGTAATCAAACCGGCGGAACCGGTGGAAATTCGAGATTTGGTTCATCGTATGCTTATGGCGGCGGCGGTGGAAGCGTTGAGAGTGACGGCGGAAAAACCGGAGGATCAGCAGGAAGTGCACCGACACTGACATACACAAGGACATCAACAACATTAAACACCGCTGGAAACAAAGGTAGTACAGCATCCGGAACGTATGATGCCACCGCATCGGGCGGTGCTGCTGTATATGGCTCACATGGAAAAGGCGGTTATGCCGGTGCACATAAAGATTCCGCAAATGTGGAAGTTGCCGGAAATGCCGGATATGTAAAAGTCATTTATATTGACCAAGCTTAGGAGGTGCTTATGAAAACAATTCTTGAAATATGTCGTGAGGTGGCGGATTTGGCAGCCGTGCAAAGACCGACAGATTTATTTGCAAATGAGGATTTAAACAGTCAAATTTGGCTCAGTGTAGCAAAATCGGAGCTTGAAAGTTTGTTGCGTTATGGTAATTGGCAGGAATTAACCAAAGAAGCCGAGTTTTGGACAGCCTGCGGAAATTCAAACTATCCTATTGATAATTTTGTGCCGGATTTTTATTGTTTGCTGCCAAATACAATTTACATCAAAGACAATAGCGAAAGAGTTATCGGAGCAATAACGCCTGAGCAGTGGACACGCGAAAAAATGTTTAATTGTCCGAGCTTGGATATCAAATTTAAAATCCAAAATAATGTAATCCGGTTCTTAAATCCACCGCATTGCTATAAATTTATTTTTCAGTATCGCTCAAATGGTATTGTTTGGGATTATAATACTTTTACGGAAAAAAGCGCTTTAACTGCCAATGATGATGTGCCAATTTTTGATGAATATCTGGTAAAACTCGGTATTTTGTGGCGCTGGCTCAAGCGTACCGGCTTGGATTATACCGAAGAATACAATGAATATGAAAAGGAATTAAAAAAGCGGTTCGGCGAAAGTTTGGCCACAAGAGACATCAATTTGGCCGGACCGGTGCTTGATGATTGCGCGGAGGTTGCAAATGTTATCGTCTATAAGAGCTGTCAATAGAGGCAATAGAAGTCATGATGTGATCATTCCTGCGCCGGTCGGAGGTTTGAATGCCCGTGATGCCATAAGTGCCATGGGCGCACAATATGCCATTAAAATGGATAATTATTTTCCGCTGGGTTCATCGGTTATGCTGCGCAATGGTTATGTTGTGCATAAAGCAATGAGCGGAAGCGCCGGCGGCGTCAGAACGTTGGTCGCCTATAAAAAACCGAATTACAACCGGATGCTTGCCGTATATGAAACCAAGATTTATAATGCTTCAACATCTGCAGGCACGGCATACGCCGGAATTACACTGACAAATAATGAATGCCAGACAATACAATATAAAAATTATTTGTATTTTATGAATGGAGCGGACACGCCAAAAGCCTATTATATTGATGACAATGGCGATGAATATATTGCCGATTGGGGTTTCAGCGGCACCGGATTGACCGCAACACGCATCATTGCCGGAGCTGTCAGCAAAGAGCGCCTTTGGTTTGTTGAAAAAAACACCTTAAAAGTTTGGTACGGTGGAGCCGGCAACATTTCCGGCACCTTAAATTCGCTTGATTTGTCGCAAATATCAAAATTGGGCGGCGAATTGGTGGCGGTGGCAAACTGGACGCTTGACGGCGGTCAGGGTATTGATGATTTGACAATATTTATCACCTCTGAGGGTGAAGTTTTGATTTATTCCGGAAGCAATCCGAGCGATGCCTCTGATTGGACCTTAAAAGGAAGTTATCACATCGCTAAGCCGATCGGATACCGTTGCACCATGAAATATCAGGGCGATATCGTTGTGATCACTGAGGATGGATATATGCCATTGGCCAAAATGCTCAGCGTGAGCAATACCGGCGAAACAAGCAATATTTTCAGTGATACCATTCGAGAGCTGGTATCTGACAGAACAACGCAGTTTAAAAAGAAATTCGGCTGGCAAAGCATTATTTTCAGCAAAAAAGGCTTTGCTTTGTTTAATGTGCCAGTAGCGCAGCAATTTGAGCAGCATGTCATCAACATCAACACGGGTGCATGGTGCCGCTTTACCGGTTTGCGTGCCTTTTCTTGGTGTGTGTTTGAAGATGATCTTTATTTTGGCTCGGATGACACCATTTTCAAAATGGATGACGGTTATTCGGACAACGGCTCAGAGATTGAGGGCGCCATTGAACAGGCTTATACCAATTTGGGAACGCCGGCGCTGAAAAGAGTAAGTTTAATCAATCCGCGCTCGAAGTGTTCAACAAAATATCAATTGGTTATTTATACCAACACCGATTTTGTAAGCCGAAATGTTAATTATGTGACAAGTATCGGTTCGGTTGGCGGTAGTTTGTGGGGTGTGGCCAAATGGAGTAATTTGAGCGCCGAAGTTGATGCGAATTATAAATGGAGTAACAACTATGATGCTGTTTTGATCAATAGTCAATGGGTGGCAAACTCGGCTGTTGGTTCAAGCATCAGCATTGTATTTAAGACCAAAACAAGAGGAAACAGAATTGAGTGGTACGACACGCAAATGCGATATGACATCGGAAGTGGTATCTTATAGACCGGATGACACCGGCGGGGTGTTAAAGTGGGTTTGTGATGGACTGGGTGACGATGTGGCGGATTATGGCGCAAATTTGACAATTGGCGTGTGGCTTGGCAATATATTGATAGCAGGTATTATATTGAATGACTTGCGTAATAATTTAGATGTATGGTTGACGATTTATAGCACAAATAAACGGTGGTGCACGAAATCAGTCGTTAAATATGTGTTTAAAATTGTCTTTGAGTTAATGAATTGCAGACGGTGCAATGTCTTTATAAGCAAAGATAACCACGCGAGCCTCAGCCTATGCGAGCGGCTTGGGTTCAAAAAAGAGGGCTTACTTCGGCAATATAGAGAAAATGGCACAGATTGCTATGTTTTAGGAATGTTGAAGCAGGAGTGTAGATATCTATGAGTAAGAGTAAGAAACCAAAACAGGATACAACCCCATATAAGAACTATTCGGCCTATTTGAAGAGCGTTGACACTTCAAATGTTGATAATACATTGGGGAATTTGACAAGTTATGCATTAAACCAAAGCAAAAACTTGATGAACAATTCAAACTGGTATTTGCCGGAAGTTAATCCGGAAGATTGGACGCTGAGCGTTGAGGCGAGCGATGAAGCGCGTCAGAGAGCAGAAGAAGCGACATTCAATTCAGTTATGAATTATTTGCAGCCGCAATTTGAGCAAGAAAAGAGCGATTTGGAAACAAGTTTAATCAATAAGGGTTTGCCGGTTGGATCGGAAGCGTATCAACGTGCAATGACTGACTATGAAAATGCCAAAAATCAGGCCATAAATCAGGCAGCATATCAGAGCGTTTTGAATGGCCAAAATGCCTATTCTCAATCTTTGAATGATGCAATTGCCGCCGGTAATTTCGGAAACAGCTCTTTGTCGGCGCTTGAAAATGCGCAGTTGGCATCAAATAATGCTCAGCAGGGATTGATGCAACAAATATTTAATGCTATGAGCGGCTCGCCGTCAAGCTACGAAAACCAACAAAACATCTTTTCGGTTGATGCCGGAAAGGCTGCCGTTGATTATCAAAATGCTTTGGCCAACGCAAAAGGCGGTTGGACCGGTGCTTTGACCGGTGCCATTCAGGGCGGAATTGCCGGAGCTATGACCGGAAATCCTTATGCCGCCGCAGCAGGCGCAGCAGCCGGCGGTTATAGCGGATATAACAGCAATCCTTATTCAAACAACGGCATCAATTATTCAAGTTGGGCTGATGTGTTGAGCAAATATAAGACTAACGGGAGTAAGTAAGATGTTAAACAAAGATTATGCAGGAACGAGCGCCCGTATTGGCTTTGGTGCATTGCAAAGGGCAGCAATTCCGCAAAATGGGAATAACTGGGGATTGATGCTGGCACAGGGTATCAATGCGCTCAACGACAAAAAGGCCTATGATGCTGAGCAGGCAAAACTCGGCGCATATTCGGCAGCGTTAAAAGAAGCGCATCCGGAAGATGCCGCCAGAATTGATGCCATGGGTGCACTGGAAGCCGGTGCATATTATGACAATCTGGCCAAAGAACAGCAAAAACGGCAGTGGGAGCTTGAAGACATGGCTCGCAAAGAGCAATTTGAGCGCTCAATGGCTATGTTGAGACATAAAAATGCCATGGCCACCGCGCAATATAAGGCCAATCAGGGCGGCAATCCGTTTGGCAGCAAAAATGAGTTTATCAATTTGCTTGGTATTAAAAACAATCCGGAAGTGTGGGATAATTTGCCGGATGAAGACAAAGCAATTGCATTGGCTCGGTTGAATTATTTGTCGCAAAATCCGGAAAACATTTATGAGAAATCGTATCAGGGCCAGCGCGGTAAAGAGGCAGCCAAGCAAGAAGCAACAGACCGTCAAAACGCTTTTGAAAATCAAAAACAACAGCAAACGCTTGATAATGCGATCGGCTTGGTTAATTCGTTGGATGACAATTTATTTATGCCATATACCGGTTTGTCATCTATGGTTGGCACCGTTTCAAGCGGCGAGTATGGCCTAACACCGGAAGAAAACGAGCAATACGGATATTTGGAGCGCACAATCGGCTCAATTGAAGATGATTTGATTGCAAAGGCACGTTCTAAAGGTCAGAGCGGCATCAACACCATTGCTGAAATCAGACAGGCTGCCAAAGGTCTGCAGCTTGGCAAAGGCAAGCAACGCTTGCTCGGTGCACTTCAAGCAATGCAAAACATTGAAAACAAACTTGATGCAATGCCGACAGTAATGTCTGTAATGCCGCAGCAAGGCGGTGGATATGAAAAAGACTGGTCTAAAGTATCTAACGATGATTTGATGAAAGGTCTGTAAAATGGATTATTCAGAAAAAATTGCGAGATATGAAGAAATCGAGCGGCGCGGTCTATTAAATCAGCTGCCAATTGAAAAACAAGAAGCATGGGCGGAATATAAACGCCGGCAAAATCAACCTCAGCAGCCACAAAATCCGGTTTTGAAGATGACACCGGAGCAAAAAGAACAAGCGGCCAAAGCTGCAAAAGAATGGCGCGAACAGGTCAAACCGACAACCACCGGTGACAAAGTCGCTGAATTTATGGTGACTAATCCTTATGCACGGCAAGCCGGTTTTGCATTGCAGGGAATATCAAATGCAGGGTTAAATCCGGCAGGATATATTGCGAGAGCTGCCGGCATGGATACAAAGCCGCTGGAAGCGCGGAACGCTGCGGAAAGAATTACGGAACTGGCCGGACAATATGGATATGATGCCGCGGCAATTGCTGCCGCTTTGGGTGGCGCAGCAGAAGCCGGAATTGGTGGAACCGGTTTAACCGGTAATGTTATCAAAGCAATGGCTGAGGGTGGCATGCCTTTGGCGGAAACCGGTGCTTTAGGTAGCGCATTCATGACCGGTACAGTTAATCCAAAAGGCCAATGGGGGCGCTTTTTGACTGATATGGCCGGCGGTATGGCAACGGCACCGATCTATTCTATCGGGAGTAAGGCAGCGCAAAGCATTGCGCCAGCTAAACAAATTATTAAGTCAAAATATCAATTAAATCAGTTGACAAATGATCCGGATTCTGGTATATTTAAGAACACTTTGAATAAAGTAACAGGAAAAGGAAAAACAATTGATGATGTGCTTAATCAAGAAAGTCAAAGGTTATCTCGGCAAGCTCAGAGAGCTGAAAAAATCTTTGACGCCCGAAGAAATAGCCAAGAAAATCAGACATCAGGATATGTGTATGACACAGATGGCCTTTATGGACGAGTATCTGCAGGATCTGAGGGAAATAGACTTGGAAATGAAGCGCAACAAAGCGTAAAAAGATTGCGCCCGAATGATAAACTTTCCGAGACTTTAGAAAATCCTTTAACTTTTAATGAATATGCGCCAAGCGCGGAAAATGGTAAACGTTTTTCGCAGGCGATGAGTGATTTTAAAAAATCGGCAGGATATACCGGTGAGCAAGTTTGGCAATATACGCCGGAAGAATATGCGAAAATGCGCACATTTTTGACCGATGATGGCAAGGTTGGCTTTGCAATCAAAGACGATGGCGATGTTGTTTCGGTGTTCAGTAATAACGGGCCGAGAGGCGCAGCGGATTCAATTATGCAAGCGGCAACATCTGCCGGTGGTAAAAAATTGGACGCTTATGACACGTTTTTGCCGGAAATCTATTCAAGACACGGTTTCAAAGTGGCGTCAAGAGATGCTTGGAACCCTGAATATGCGCCTGACAATTGGAATAAATCCAAGATGCGCAACTTCAATCTGGGTGAGCCGGATGTGGTTTATATGCAATATGATCCGAATTATTACGGCGGATATGAAGCGCCAAACAGCCTACAAAATGTTGTTAGTCGGCTTCAAAATGCCGTTAATGCCGGAAAAAATAAACTTCAAAATATTTGGCAGCCGGAAAAAAGCGCAGTCGCCAATAGAAATGAGGTTGGCGTGAATGAAAAACGGGCATTTGTTGAGGCTTTGGCTGATGAAACAAAACGCCGCAAAATGCGCAACGCTGTTTTGGCCGGTGCTGATGATTTGTCAGAACGTGCGCAAATTCTCAGCGATGCACTAGAACATCGTAAAAATGGCTGGTATAATACAAACCTTGAAAATCTTATCAAAACGCCGGAATTGGCAGCAGCTGAAAAAAGTTACGGTTCATTTATGGCCAAGAACGGCAATAAAAAGTTATCCGCTGAAAAAGTCAATGATTTTTATGAGCAACACCCTATTGCTAAAAATATGATTGATGAAATGCGTGAACTTGATCCGCGAGCCTTTGACGGTGTTGAGCGTGGTAGTCTGAAAGAATTTGACATGCTCAAACAGGCACTCAGATATGATGCCGGTAAAAATATCACTGTTGGCGCGTCTAAGAAAAAAGCATTTGAACGTGCCGAAAATGACCTCAAAACATTGATGGACGATGAATTTGCCGGTTTCCGTGATGTCAATAAAGAATACGCCACCGCAGAGACAACGCAGGGTATTTTTGAAAGTAGATTGAAAAAAGGTTTGACCTCTGTCGGCGGCTCGACCGCTGTCACTTCGCCATTCTGGAGCGGTTTCACCAGTCCGGCAGTTGCAGCAGGTTTGACAGCCGGATATTTTAACCCGACAGCCGCAGTCATAACCGCTGGCGCTTTGGGCGGAAAGGCGGCAATGCGTTCTGCTCGTAGGAATTTGGGCCGGAATATTGCCAACGGTGTGACAGCACAGCAAAGATTGCTGGATAAAGCAAGAAAATACGGAAATATAAGTTTGCGCAGTTTCTTGACAGAGTTGCAAAACCAAAATGAGAACGAGAAAAAGCAGCGCGAAGCAATGGCTCGTTATTTGAAAAGTAATCAGTAATTTGACAACGGCTTGCTGATTATCTTATAAATATAAATGTAATAAAGACAGGCCGCGTCTTTATTACACCGCACTGATAAGAGAGAGATGGATGGCTTTATTTCATCTCTCTCTTTTTTTTGCCCGTTTTTTGACACGCGAATCCGTCATGGGATATACTTAAATCAGAAAAAATGGGAGTGTTCAAACAATGGATTGGTTACAATTTTTAGAAATAATATGTGTGCCTGCGTTTGTTTGGTTGGTTTATAAAATCGGTTGCGTTGAGCGCGATATGGCGGCCTTTAAGCTGAAAGTTGCGGAAGAAGCCAAAAACTATGCCACAAATGAGGCTATTTTGCGGATGGAAAGCAAAATTGACGACCTGCGCGATTTGATAATTGATGAATTGAAAACCAAAAAGGCAGGTAGAAAATGACAGCATTGGTGTGGGAAACGGCAAAGAAGCTGACACTCAAAATTGAGGGCAGTTTTCAAAACGATCCGGACGATAAAGGCAATTGGACCGGTGGCGATATTGGCAAAGGTGAGTTAAAAGGCACCAAATACGGAATTTCGGCAGCGGCTTTTCCGCATGAAGATATTGAAAATCTGACGAAAGAACGTGCCGAGTATTTATTCAAAACAATGTATTGGGATAAAAGCAAGTGTGATTTTTTACCGGATCCGCTGAGCATTGCTGTTTTTGATTATGCCGTAAACAGCGGTGTGCCGCGTGCAATTAAGGACCTGCAAAAATGCTTGTATGTTGTGATTGACGGCAAAATCGGCAATCAGACAGTCGGTGCGGCCAACAGATTGCCACCTGCAAAGGTTTTGGAAAACTACATGAACAGGCGGCTTGAGTTCGTTATTTGGTTATCAAACAAGCCGAAATACAGAAAATATAGAAATGGCTGGGTTGATAGAGTTGGAAAGATCAGGGAGTTTTGTGAAAGGTTGGTTTAATGGGGATATTTTTTAGTATATGGCGGCGGTTTTTTGGCGGTTATGACAGCAAAATTGATTTTTTAGAACAACGCGGCATTCAAATGATTTTTTGCATTGTAGCGGTGTTTTTATGGGAGTTTTTCGCAAAATCTAAAGTTTGGTATATTGCGCTGATTATAGCGGTTTTGGTGTACATTTTCTGGTGTTGCGGTCATTGGTATTATTTCAAATGTGGCACCGAAAGCGACAAATATATTGATGATGAAATGGCCAAAGGCAGAAAACCGGCAATGAATTGGATCGTGAAACCGGTCAATAAATGGCTCGGATTTGCCGAACGTTCAAAACAATACTGCTTTGTCGGCCTGATGATACGTTATTTTTTATGGTCTTTACCGGTGGCCGCGTTTGTTGGATGGAATTTTGCCGTGTGTGGTTTCTGCATTCCGTTTATATATAACGCGTGTTTCTGGGTTCAATTTCCGAAAATTAAAATGGCTGAAAGTCCGACAAACTGGGCGGAATTGTTGGCCGGATTGGTTATCGGTTGGGGTTTAATGTAATTTTACGGAGGTAAAAATGTCAATAGTTGAATTATATGCATGGGTTACAGCACACAAAGAGGACATCGCTGCCGTTTATGGTTGCGCGGTGGCATTCTGCACGGCAGTTATTAAGCTTTTCCCATCGAATAAAAGTTCTTCTTTTTGGGGAAAGATCGTCAAAGTTATGGATTATTTCTCAACGGCTTATACTGATACAGACGCAGAAAAGCTGAAAAAAGCGAAATAACGGTAAAAAATCGGCGGATTATGTGATTTTTTCACATTTTCCGCTGATTTGTGATACTGATTCCGTCAAATAGCAATGACACAAATTTATTGCGTAATATCAACACATTATATTGATTCTGTGTAAATTCGGTAAAAAGGGATGACACACAAAATGAAACAGCAACGACATGATTTTCCGGATTATCCGGCAGAAGAGCAAGAGCGAGATGTGGAAAGATATGAGAGGCTTAAAGAACGAGAAATTTATGTGATGAAAGTTGACGGCGCATGGGGCGGATATATGCCAAGGCCGAAATGTTCATTGACCTTTAATGCCGAGCGAGGCATAGAACTTGGCGAGTTTATCGGCAATTTAACGGCAGAATTGAGGGAATTGAACATAAAACCGCGTTATCGCTGCATTGAAAACTATGGTGTTGCCGAACACATCAGACAGCATCAATTCATCATGAAAGGACAAAGCAATGAACGAGATTAAACTTGAAGATAAAGAGCGCACAAGATGCGAGATTTGGACACGGGTAATGGGATACCACCGCCCTGTTGAGAGCTTTAACAAAGGTAAAAAAGAAGAATTTTACAGCCGTAAATGCTTCACGGAAGAAAAAGCCGTTAAGCATCTGGACGGCTTCAAAATGGCTGCATAATATGACTTTTGATGAAAAGCTGGCAATCTGTTATAAAATGGTTGAGCATCTGAAACACAATCAGTTGTATGATGATGTTAAACAAGAGATTGCCTTAATGATTTGGGAAAATCAGGATGATGAAGACTTAAAAAGAATTGTTGTAATGGCTGGAAAGCGTATTTTTGGAGGTGAGCTAAAGCATCATATAATTCGTAAACAAACAAACAGCCGCGATAAGGATGGCAATTTAATTGATTTTGAGATCGTTGACGAAAGCACCGTTGAGCAATTTGGTGTTCGGAAAAGTCCGGTAACAGATGAAATGCGCGAGACAGTGGCAGACATCGCCAAATGTAATGAGCTGATTTTAAAAATATTCAAACGGAAGCGCAAAAAGATCAATGAAATGCTGCATATTCCGAATTGCGGTTTTTCTTCTACAATTAAAAATTTTCACAAACAATGTTTCAAAGGAATGTTAAAAAATGTCACAAACACAAATGTCTAAAATAAATGAATTGCTTTATAAACAGATTGAGCTTATTTCAAACAACAAAGAAGTAAAAGATGAAGTGTTAAACAGTGAAATTGAGCGCTCAAAAGCTATGGCCTTGCTGGCGAGCCAATATATTGCCGGTGAAACGTTGGAAATGAAAAAAGAAATCATGACGCAGCAACTTGGCAAGTCTAATGTTGCCGGATATATAAGCAAGGAATAAAGAATAATGCTTCATTTTCAACCGGAAGTATATGAGTTTGTTAAGCAGCATCCGGACATGAAAGCGCCGGATTTGTGCCGGCTGATCAATAAGACATTCGGCTTAAACCTAAAATATAGCCGCGTTTGGGAATGGCAGCAGAAATACGTTAAAGGCGGATACAAGAAAAAAAACAAACCGACATGGTCCGCCTTGCCGGTTGGCACGGAATTCAAAAGAGGCGCTCAGGGATATATTGTCGTCCGGACAGAGACCGGCGCCAAGCCAAAGCATCATATAATCTGGGAAAAAGAGCATGATCCGATAAAACCGGATGAAGTCCTGATTTTTTTGGATGGAAACCGAGAAAATTTTGACCTTGACAATCTGTTTTTAACAAAACGCCGGTATTTAAGCGTTATCAACAGAATTTTGAAAGACAAAGAGGTTTCACCGGAAACACGGAAAACAGCAATAAATCTTGCCATATTGAAAGTCACTATTTCAGACAAAGAAATCATAATCAAGGCCAACAAAAAGGAAGTGCATCCTTTGACCACGTTGCAAAAGAAAGTCTTAGACCTGCATTTACAAGGATTAAGCAATTTTGATATTGCCACAAAATTGGGGTGCGATATGAGCGTTGTCTCAAAGACGGTGCGAAAATACAAGTTTGGATATTATGATAATGTGTACGCTTCCGCCTCTGGTGACCAGTGAGCGACATATTTTAAAAAATCGGAAGATTATCCATAAAAAATAAAAATGCGTTTGTAGGGGCAAAAAAACAGGCTTAGAGAATCGGCTAAAATTATGCACAAATTCATTCTGACTTTATTCTGATTGGCCATGCTAAGTATTTGATTTTGTGTGAGTGCATTTTGTTTAAAAAGTCAGAATAAAAAATAGCGCATTTCTGCGCTAAGTCATTGAAAAATCAAGTGGCTGCTTCAACTGGACTCGAACCAATATTGACGGAGTCAGAATCCGCAAACATAGTGTAATAAATACTTGAAAATACTTAAAAAATGTTTAACATTCTGACTTTTTTTCTGGTGTCATTCTGACTTTTTGACTTTTAAAAGGAACATTATTTGAACGTTTTTCGGCTTCAAGGCGCTGCTGCAAAGCGTGCAAACTGAGCTGTTCGGAATTGCCTTTATAAACCTGATTGAAGATCTGCTCGTTGGTGTGTCCGGTCAATGAAATCACGGCAGATGTATTGACGCCAGCCTCAGCGTATGCAGTGCTGCCGGCATGGCGTAAAAGTCGGAAAGTATAATCAAAGCCGCATGCATCATTGATTTTTTTGAAGATATGGCCAAAAACATTGACATCGTACGGCTTCCCATGCTTATTGCAGATAATATAATCGGTTTTGTTAAGAATTTCATCAAGCAATTCAGGCGGCACAGGCACATGGACATTGGCACCGGTTTTATTTTGAACGATATTAAAAAAGTAATATCCGTCTTTTTGATAAAGGTCTTTTTTGCGGAGTTTCAGCACATCTGCCGGACGCTGGCAAATGTAAAAATTAAGAGCAATCGCAAGCGCGGCATTTCTGAGATCTAATTCATTGGCTTTTTCAATTAAGGCTTGGATGTGTTCTGCCGGAATAAAGCGTTTTTTAGGCCGCACATTTTTGATGCGCATATTTTCAAAAGGATTTTGCCGCGTCAATATTTCTTTACGCATGCCGAAATTGTAAACAAGGCGCAAAATAGAAATACAATACTTGGCCCAGCGTTCACGATAACTTTCAATAAATCGCTGATAAAGTTTATAAGCGGAGTCGCTGTCAAATAAATCAAGCGGAATGTCTTTTAATTTTTGGCCGGATTTATTCTCTTTTTGGCAGATTAAATCATAAACCCGTGAATAATCCTTTTTTGTGCGCTCGGATAACTCTATATAAAACCGGCTTTGAATGTATAGAGACCATAAAAAGCCGAAAGATTTGGTTTCAATGTTTTCTTCAATCTTTTTATAGGCCTTGAGTTTTTCATATAATTCAAGCGCTTTTTGACATGCCTTGATGTAATCCGTGCCTAATGGCTGAGATTTTACAAGGCAGCCTGCAGGGATCAGGCGAGCCGGAATATTGAAATAATATGCCGTTTCACCGTTTGCAAGCCGTTTATATGTCAAATAAGGTATGCGCATGTTAAAAACAAAAATCCAAGTCTGTTGCTATATTATTGTTTGCAGGGTTAAAATCTTGTTTAATCCGGTAAAGTTTTACGCGTTTTGATAAATTCTTAATATCAAGGGTGCCGCGTTTTACCATTGCATTCAAGGTCCGATAATCACCGGATTTTGATTTTAAACCAAATTCTTTTTTCATTTGCTCGCCGTTGAGCCATTCTTCAGTTTTCATGTTTCACCTCCCGAATTTGAGCATCTGGATCAATCCAGTATCCTTTGAAATAATTGCCGTAAACAAGTCCTTTTATGACCAAATAGATGACGGCCTGCCTTTTGTGCCGGTATTCTTTGACCTTTTCGCCCTTTATCCATACTTCATAAGTCATGCCACACGCTCCCCAAGTTCAATGTCAAAAACATCGGTATCAATATGCAGATCGGTATTCAGCCCGTTAATAATGCTTATTTGTTTTATTTTGAAAGTCATTCTTTCCGGATTTTTGCGATATGCCTTTTGGAATTGCACATAATCAAAGCTATGAAAAAAGCCGTTTTGAACAATTCGCTTGCGCCAGTATGGTGTTTCAATCCGGTATTCATGCGTTTTGCGTCCGGATTTAATTTCTTCAAACCAATGGTCGGTCAGCACAAGTTTTAATACTATCGGTTCAGTCATCTTGTTTTAATTCCTTATATTTGCCGCAAGTTCGGCATATTTCCCTTTTGGTTATTATGGCCCCTAAATAAATGGTTTTGGGGGTTTCGTAGCGTATTTCATGCCCTGAAAGCTCATTTATATAATCGTGCAAACCCAATAAACATAACAAACGCTTTAACATTTTAAGGCCTCCATTATTTCATCAATAAGATCATGACTAAAGTAATCGACAAGCGAAGCGCCGTTTTTTCTATCGACAAGTTCATCAATCATGTATCCGATGATTTTTTTGAGATTGTCATTTTCTTCAATCAAAGATTTGTTTGCTTCATGTTCTTCGCAAGCACAATTGACCATGTTTCGCCAGTCAACATAATCCGGCACTTCGGCAAGTACTTCTTTCACAAGATCTTTTTCATTATCGCAAAATCCCTTGAATTCTTTGCAATATCTGACTTTCTCTATCACATTATACTTATTTACGACATAATATTCATCGTTTGGTAGCTCGCCTTTGTGCCATTGCGAGGTTAAATCCCCCTTTTGCGAGGCATTGCGAGGTGATTGCGAGGTATCGTAATTTTCTTCAATAAATTTATTGAAATCATCTTGAGAGGCATAGCCACCGTATAATCTTCCGATTGATTTACTCATCTTTCACCTCAAAATTGTCTTTTAGCCATTTCTGAATTTGCTCAACGCGGTCAATATCCCATGTGTTTTTCTTCAATTCTTCCAAACTGAACACTACCGGACGAATAGCCATCCAATTAAAATGATCATCCAATTTTTTGCAATCGGCTTGACATCTGGCCAGTTTTTCGAAAATCTTTTTACCGGTTACAATTTGAAGACCGTGCCACGAATACCAATTTATAAAACGTTTCCACATTTCAACACCTCATCTATTTTGGTTAATAAATCTTCATCGCAATAAGAAACATCTGCATTTTCAAAAAGTTTCTTCAATAGTTTTTTGAGTTCGGCGTTCTTTTCTTTCAGCTTGCTGATCCGCATGTCTTTGATTTGAAGCTGATCGCGCAGCTCAAAGGCTGACACTTGCTCAAGAAGTTGCAATTTTTTATTTGCAATGTTTTCTGCAACATTTTCGGTTTTTTGCAATGTTTCAGTCATTTTTCACCTCGTGTTTCCCGAAATAGCAGCCCTCGCATTCCGCATAACCAAAACCGTTTTTTGTGTGGACATGGCGCGATGTGAACATATCGCCGAATTTAAACTTTTTGCCGCATATACAGCAGGCAACTTCCTTTTCCATGTCATCCTCATAGCAGCTTGCGCCCTCCGGCAATTCATACGGAGCATATTGATGTTTTGCCTCAATCCAAATTTCTGCTTTCATTTTCTTGTCCTTTCAATATTTTCAATATTCTTGTGCCATCGTCATTGTAAAAGTAATTTACCGGCGCATCGGTCATGTCTTCCGGAGTAAATTTCCGGCCTAAAAACTTTTCACCGCATTTTTTGCAAATAATACGATGCGGACTTAATATTCCTTTGTCGCAAATTTCTTTCCAGACCTTATCTTTCAGCATGTAATAATCCAGCGGATCATCAAAAACACTTTTGCCGCATGTGTTGCAATATAAGCCGTGCGGATTGTCTTCTGTCTCAAATATATCGGTAATGCTGCATTTTGACTTGCCAATGTAGGTGAATTCTTGACAAGAAAAATAGGCTCTGACATACGTTACCAACGCAACACGTTGCAGGTTTTCCGGATAACGGCATTTCATTCTTAAAAAATGCAAATATTTTTCCGTCACTTGGAATAAAAACAGTTTTCTGCCGTTTTTATCCAGCCAAATATCGCCAATCCAAGGTGTTTTTTCTTTACTCGTAGTCATCATGATATTGTTTCCAAAATTCTGCCAATAGGCGCGCGTTTGCCTGTTTTGAAGTTTCGTGCGCCGCCTTTATATGGGTAAAAATCCCAATCACCAAGCCGATAAACACCGCAAGTCAATTCCTTTGCGCCTTTTTCCTGTAAAATCGGCACCCATTTTTCAGCCCGTTTTTCGCGTTGTTTTTGTCTTATCTCAGACAATTCTTTGAAATCTTCTGCCATATCACCCATTTTTATGCTTCCTATTCAAAAAGTTTTTGGTTTTTAGAGATATAATCACGCTCAAAGGTCAACACGGCGTGAAGTGTGTTCAAAACGTACTCCATGAGCTCAATTTGATAATTTGCTTCTTGCTGCGTCATTTTTCCGTCTTGTACCCAGCGCGGATATAACCTTTTGCGGTAGTCAATTTCGCGCCGGACGCCCTTAATTTGCTCGGTCAGTGTTACCATGTTTTTTTCCTTTTTTGCTATCGTCAAAAATATACACGCAACTATTGCCCTCGGTGTGGTATTGGCTATATTTCATATATTCGGCGATTTTTTTAATTATTGCCTTTGTGACCTTTTTACCGCCAAAGTTTTTTACACTGACATGATCTTTTGACACCAAAACCGAATATTCATTATTTACGACAAACCAGTCAAAGCCCATTCTGGCAATAATCGCCATGCCAATCAGGCCTCCGGTAACATTATCTATACTGCGCGACACTTCAAATTTCATATTTTTTCTCTTTTCTTATATATTTTGCTTCATTTTCTGCTTCTTTGAAGACCGAAACATTCATACATTCACCGGTGGAGTTAGTCATTTGAAAGAGCTTTTTTGCCTTATCGAGAGCCTCTTCCATGCTATCCGCTTGGATATGAAGATTTGATGTATCGTTACAGATGCCTATTGTTATTTGAAATTTCATCATCTTTTCCTTTTGAGGTGGGGCGGCTCAATCTATGGAGTAAAAAACCGCCCCGTTGTTAGTTTATACCGGCATACTGTCTTGCCATTGTTGTTCTAAGGCTGCCTCAAGTGCATCCTCTTGCTGCTCGATGGATTTTTCCGGTTGCTTTTCTTCTGCCGGCTCCGGTGTTGCTTCAAGTGCCGGCGTTTCTGTTTCCGGTTCGAGGTCAATGGCCTGATAACGGGTTGCGTCATCTATATCCAAAGGAATTGACGGTTTTGCCGGACGATAATCTTCATCATCAATATCAATGGCCTGACGAAGCTCCGGCGATTGCGGGATCCATTTTGACAAGCGCTTGAAAACCGTCTTTTTGGCCATTTCATCATAATCGGTATTCCACGGGCACTCTTTTTTGTATTTGAGCCACGCTTTCCAAGCCGATGAGCGTTCTTTGATGGCGTCTATTTCCTCTTTGTTCATCACTTCGCATTTTTTAGTGCCATCCTTAAAGGTGACAATGGCATAATATGCGTAAGCGTTGCCGCGCTGCTTTCTAAAGTCGATTTTGTGCTTTTCAATAGTGCCGATATTGTATTCAAATTCATCATTTTCGCATACTTTGTCGGCATGGATGTTGGATACAAAGCCGGAGCGCATGGCAAGCTCTGCGATGCCTTTGTAATCGATAATCAATTGAACATCGTTTTTATACGGGATAAGATAAGCACGCCGCCCATCCGGTTCGATGCCAAGCTCGGCGCATTTCATAAATGCGGCAGCAATTGATGCACGCCCCTCTTTGGTGTTGATTGCGGCCAACAATTTGCCATCTTTTTTGATGCAAGTCAGAGCAACACGGGCAAAGCGATCCGGTGTGCAGACTGTCGGCAAAACGTTGTCCCAGCCATTTTTGATTTGTTCGATGAACGCAAGAGCAAGATCTTGCTTCGGTTCTTGTTTGGTCAATTCATTTGTCATTTATTTACCTTTCCATATACCAGTTTGAATAACGCATTTCAACGCGGTTCGGATATGCCGCAAAAATGCTGTTGTCGCGCGTTTCATTCCACGCGGTTAATTTTTCGTTAATTTCCCAGAGGTGATGATCAACGATTTGATGAGCAACTTGTGACGTTTCATACTCAACATTGGCCACCGCGATGATATCTTTTTCATCTTCTTTGTTGGATTGGATGATGAATACAAACTCGACAGGCTCCTCGCCGTATTTTTCTTTGATGCCGCGGCAATAAAAATCTGACTGCAGCGGATATTGTAATTTTTGCGGCCAATTTAAAATGCCCTCGATATCGGATGATGTTTTGTAATCGATGACAATCAGGCCGTTTTTGGTGCGTTTTATGGCATCACATTTCATTTTGCATTTAAGGCCGGTGTTTGGATCTGTCCACACATAAGGCATTTCAGCGGTGGCACCGTCCAAAATGATGCTGGCCAACGGATGACGTTGTAAGTTATCTAGCATTAACCGCGCGTGATTCCATTCGTCTTTAGATACAACCGTTTTATTCGGATATTGAGCTTTTGCTTCCTCGTATTTTTTATTTTTGCGTGAGGCGCCGAAATCAGCGACTGCAAAATCTTGGCTCAGTCTATCCGGTTCGAGAATAAACGCGTGACACAATTTACCAAAAATCAGCGCATCCGTTTCAGCTTCCGGTGCTTTATTCGGATTGAAAGGCGTTGACTTCCAAAACCAATAAGCCCCGCGATCATACTGCTTTATTTGACTTGCTGAAATTGCTTTGAGGGCAAAATATTCATCATCAGTCATTTTTGTGATTTGTTTCGTTTGCATTATTTTGTTTCCTTTGTTGGATCTTCATGAAACCAAGCAATATATTGTTGTTTGGCATACTCAAGTTCACGCTCAACGCGCTGATTATCGAGTGCATCCGGATTGACGGCAACGGCATACATTAAAAAGCCGAGCCAAAGAACAACCACCATCACCAGACAGCTAACAAGAGCGGCTAATGTTTCGTAATAGCTTTCCATTATTTATCTTCTTTCAGTAAGGTTTTACCCATGAATGAGTTTTTAACAATTTCATCCATTTCTTCATCAAAGTGCTGCAGGGTATGATTTAACTTTGCATAAAAGGCCTTGGTGCGTTCAGTTTCATCCTTGGCAAACTCTTCACGAGTGTTAAAAAATGCGACAGGATTGAAACCGGCATAAAAGCGCCCGAAAACCTCTGCATCAAGAATTGCTCTGACAAGCTCAATTGTTTCGGTGTAAAGATCATCAAAGACAAAATCTGCGAAGTCTTTACCATTTACCAAGTCATCAGCGGCATGGGATAAATCACCATCATTTTCGTACAAATAGCGCGAAGTGTAGTAATTATCTTCATCATCCAGCTTTTCACGGAAAGCATTGACAAGAGCAACGGCTTTTCTGACTATTTCTTTGTTGTATTCCATGATTATGCCTCCAAAACTTTATAAGCTGCACGAATGGCATCAGTTGTCAAAATACGTTGCCACGCTTTATTTTTCGGTGACCAGCGGAAAGCATGGGCCTTGAGTTTGGCAATGACTTCCGGTGCCGGTTTGCCGTCAAATAAGAGTTGCAAGCGGTTTTCTTCACGGTTTTCAACCATTTGAACGCCTTGCAATTCAATTGATGAATTCTCTTTCGGTTGGGAATTTTT
>Ga0265298_10001540_pt1 | contig 34225 bp, 25 predicted proteins | sample AusTroGonzalo_MG_3_FD_193486 | JGI IMG/M metagenome (GOLD analysis project Ga0265298, IMG submission 193486) | Bovine rumen microbial communities from tropical cattle in Woodstock, Queensland, Australia - Gonzalo_01 | ecosystem: Host-associated > Mammals > Digestive system > Stomach > Rumen ... | reverse complement strand
GGCCGCCACGGAACAGAAAAATGCTTGGTTACGCGAGCGCATCGCCTATTGGAAAAAGCAAGGAAAATTCGTCGGACTCTTGGGCGGCGATCATAGCTGTCCCCTCGCCTACCACCAATATCTCAACTCCATTGGCGAAGAATACGGTATTCTCCATGCCGATGCCCACTGCGACCTCCGCGAGGCTTTTGAGGGCTTCAAGTATTCCCACGCTTCCATTTTCTTCAACACATTGAAGTTCAGCAATGTAAAAAAGCTCGTACAAGTAGGCATCCGCGACTACTGCCATCAAGAAAAAGCCTTGGCCGAGAGCCAATCTGAGCGCATCAAGGTCTTCTTCGACCGCGACTGCCGCCGCCGCATTTACGAAGGTGGAAAATGGAAGGACATTGTCGATGAGATGGTGGCCGAACTGCCTGAAAAAGTGTATCTTTCCATCGACATCGATGCCTTGGATCCGAAGCTTTGCCCCAATACTGGTACACCTGTCCCTGGAGGCTTGGAGTATGAAGAGCTTATGTATCTGCTCAACCGCATCCGTAAGGCTGGAAAAGACATCATCGGCTTCGATCTCTGCGAAGTTTCGCCCTCAGCAGACGGCGGCGACTGGGACGGCAACGTGGGCGCAAGGGTGTTGTTCCACCTTTGCGGCGTGGCTTCCAAATAAAGATTTTCTCATCGTTCTACTGGACAGACGACACGCACGGACTGGCCGATATAGCGGTCTTGAATAAAGCTCGGTGAAAGGCTGGCATTGCTGATACTGAGGAAGTAAGCACTTTCATTGTCGCTATGCGTTGTCGACCAATAGCGGCCATAGGCTGTTGAGCTGTCCGGCTGACTCACCCCGCTGATATTGGTTCCGACACGGCCACCCGCCGACGGCATGAAGACCGCTCCGGCGGCTTCCATCATGTTCCAATTGGACGCGGAAACCACATTGTCGGAGAAATGCGCCGTGTAAGTGTTGACATTGCTCAGCGGATAGATTGCAGCGTTCCAACTGTCGGGCAAAAGAATTACTCCTTTCACCTCGTTCACCGTTGCCTTGGCATACCGTATGCCCGAAGTCGTATTGCGCGTGTTGAAAACGTATGTCCATTCGTCTTTGGTCAACGTGCGCCATTGGTTGGTTTGGTTGCCACCATTGCTGATGGCATTGTAGCCCCAATCGGCCTGTCCAGTCTGGTCGTTCAAATCAGCTGAGGAGTTGCCATAGGCGCGATAGTGGCCGTTCACCTCACTTGTCGACCAAGGCTGGTAGCTCAGTGCCCCGTGGTTGTAGCCGCTCGTCCCCCACCCGAACAAGTCAATCCAGCCGCTGTAGGTGGCGGAAACATTCATGTTGCTTTGCCCCACGACATCATATTGGTGTTCCGCGAAACGCCATGTATCTGTCGAAGCGCGATACTGGAGATTGCCCCGCGAGAAATACACCTGCTGGCTCGCGCTTATCGAGAAAATGCCATTGACCGCCCCGTTGGGGACATTGCTTGGGAGGGTCGTGAAACTCACCTCTTCGCCATAGCTCGTTCCCAGGCTGTTGATGGCGTAAGCACGAACGTAATAGGTCATGTTATCCGTCAAACCAGTGATGCTCAACGTGAAACTTCCCAATCCCGAGCCACTGTAGACGTGGCTGTTGCTTGTCGTTGGGTTATGGGTCGTGCTCCAGCAAAGACCGCGTTCCGTCACTGCCGCGCCTCCGTCATCGGTCACGTTGCCGCCACCCAAAGCCGAGGTTTGCGTGATGTCGGACACTGGAGCAGTCGTTACGGTTGGGGCAAAAATCTCATCCAAAGTCGTGAAACTCACCTCTTCGCCGTAGCTCGTTCCCACGCTATTAGTGGCGTAGGCACGAACGTAATAAGTCGTACTTGGAGTCAAGCCAGTGATGCTTGCCGTGAAGCTGCCCGTGCCCGTGCCGCTACTGACATGGCTGTTGCTCGTTGTCGGGTCGTGACTCGTGCTCCAGCAAAGGCCACGATCGGTCACTGCCGCGCCACCGTCCGCCGTCACGTTGCCGCCACCTAGAGCCGTAGTTTGCGTGATGTCGGCCATTGGAGATGTGGTTACTATGGGCAGACTTGCCAAGGTCGTGAAACTCTCTTCATTGCCGTAGCTCGTCCCCACGCTGTTGATGGCGTAGGCGCGGACATAATAGGTCGTATTGGCCATCAACCCTGTCATGCTCACGGTATAACTACCTGTTCCTGTGCCATTTGCCTCATGATTATCGTTTACAGTCGGGTTGGGTGACATACTCCAGCAAATGCCGCGTTCCGTCACCGAGGCACCGCCGTCATCGGTCACATTGCCGCCGCCGAGGGCTGTCGTTTGCGTGATGCTAGTCACTTGAGAAGTTATCACCGAAGGCGCTGAAATGCTCTGTGCCGTGGTGAAACTCACTTCTTCGCCATAGCTCGTACCCTGACTATTGATGGCGTAAGCACGAACATAATAGGTCGTGTTGCTGGTCAAGCCCGTCATGCTAACCGTGTAACCACCTGTGCCTGAACCACTATTGGCATGATTACCAGCCATTGTTGGGTTATGACTTGTACTCCAGCAAATGCCACGTTCAGTTACCATGGCACCTCCATCTGAAATCACGTTGCCTCCGCCCAAAGCCGTGTTTTGCGTGATGTTGGTCACTTGCGCCGTCATGACTGTCGGAGCAGATAGGTTCTGCAATGTAGTGAAGCTTACCTCAGCCCCATAGCTCGTCCCCACGCTATTGATAGCGTAGGCGCGAACATAATATGTCGTATTCGGTTGCAAATCAGCAATCTCCAATTCAAAAGTACCCAAACCCGAACCAACGCTTTCGTGCAAATCATTTGTCGTCGGATTGTGTTCCATGCTCCAACAGAGGCCGCGTTCCGTCACCGTTGCACCACCGTCTGAAGTCACGTTGCCGCCGCCTTTGGCCGTGGTTGACGTGATGTTGGTCACCGAAGCCGTTGTTACGACAGGCGCAGAAATCTCTTGTGTCGTAGTGAAACTCACCTCGTTGCCGTAGGCAGTTCCCGTGCTATTGATTGCGTATGCGCGAACATAATACTTTGTGTTTGAGGCCAATCCCGCCATTTCCGCAGTAAAAGCACCCATCCCTGATCCGCTACTGACATGGTTGCCACTCAAGGTTGGATTGTGGCTTGTACTCCAGCAAATACCGCGCTCGGTCACTGTCGCGCCTCCATCATCGATGACATTGCCGCCGCCCAAAGCACTGGTTTGCGTGATGTTAGACACTTGGGAAGTAGTCACCGAAGGCAACTCGGGAGCCGTCGTGAATTGCAGTTCGTTACCGTAACTTGTTCCAGCGCTGTTGATGGCATAGGCTCGAATGTAATACGTCGTGTTCGGCGTGAGGCCAGTCATTTGAACCGTATAGCTTCCCACACCCGACCCGCTACTGGCGTGGCTTCCGTTGACAGATGGCGCGTGTGAGGTACTCCAACACACACCGCGTTCCGTCACCGGCGCGCCGCCGTCTGTTGTGACGACACCGCCGCCTGTAGCTGTGGTTTGCATGATGTTGGTCACTTGGGATGTCGTCACCGTCGGCGAGGAAATGCCTTGTGTTGTGGTGAAACTCACCTCAGCACCGTATGAGAACCCTGCGCTATTGATGGCATAGGCACGCACATAATACGTTGTATTTGAGGCTAATCCTGTCATCTCCGCAGTAAAGGTGCCCATTCCCGACCCACTACTGACATGGTTGCCATTCACGGTTGGATTGTGGCTTGTACTCCAGCAAATACCACGCTCGGTCACTGTCGCACCACCGTCAGAAATGACATTGCCGCCACTCAAAGCGCTGGTTTGAGTGACATTCGACACTTGGGCTGTCGTCACTATCGGCGAATTGGCTATTGTAGTGAAACTCAGTTCGTTTCCATACGATGTACCTTGGCTGTTGGTAGCGTATGCACGGACATAATAAGTCGTGCCCGTTGCCAAGCCAGTCATCGGAGCCGAAAAGATTCCCAACCCCGCTCCGCTCGCAACATGGCTATCGCTCAAGGTGGGATTGTGGTTCGTACTCCAACAGATACCTCGCTCGGTCACTGTCGCACCGCCGCTTGAAGTCACGCTGCCGCCCCCCAAAGCCGTAGTCTGTGTGATGTTCGTTATTTGGGTCGTACTCACTTCAGGCTTATTGACTGTCGTTGTGAAACTGATTTCCTCACCGTAAACCACACCCTGACCATTGACCGCGTAGGCGCGAACATAATATGTCATTCCTGCCGTCAATTGGGTCATTTCAACAATGTAACTACCTGACCCTGAGCCACTATTCGCATGACTATCGGAGACGGTCGGATTGTGTTCCGTACTCCAGCAAATGCCACGTTGCGTGACCGCACTCGCGCCTTGATTGATGACATCTCCGCCACTTGTGGCGCTATTTGCCGTGATGTTGGTGACTGCCGAAGTTATCACTTCAGCCAAACCGTCAGTGGCCGTGAAGCTCACCTCACTACCGTATGCAACACCTTGAGCGTTAACAGCATAAGCTCGAACATAATAGGTCTGATCAGACGTCAAACCCGTCATTTGGATGGTGAAAGTCCCCAAACCTGAGCCGCTGCTGGCATGACTGCCGTTTATGGTTGGAGCGCTACTCGTACTCCAGCAAATTCCCCGCTCAGTGACGGCACTTGCACCTTGGTCGATAACCTCGCCCCCAGAAGTTGCTGTCGTGCCCGTGATATTGGTTACCGAAGCCGTGTTCACCACGGGAAGCCCATCAGCGGTCGTGAACGAAATCACTTCGCCGTAAGCTGTGCCTTGGTTGTTAGTGGCGTATGCACGAACATAATATCTCATATTGGGAGTAAGTCCCGTCAACTGAACGCTAAAACTCCCCATTCCCGTACCCGCAGCAGCATGATAGTCGGAAAGAGTGGGCATCGCAGTTTGGCTCCAGCATACGCCCCTGCCCGTGATTTCCGCCCCGCCATTGGCACTCACATTGGCCGTACACTTTGCCGAAACCGCCGTAATATCACTGATTTCCACCGTGTTGACGGTAGGTGGCACTATGGGAGTTCCTGTTGTGAAGCTCAGCACCTCGCCGAAACCCACACCCACATCATTTCTCGCGAAAGCACGCACCCAATAAGTGGTATTCGGCATTAGGTTCTCCAACCTGCAACTATACTCCCCTATGCCTATCCCATCAGTCAGAAATTCATCGTCAAGCGTTGGTTCTTCGCTCGTCGACCAACAAATGCCGCGCTCGGTGACCGCATTGCCTCCATCGGTCACCACCTCGGCCTTCACAATGACCGCATTATCGCCATCGCCTACCACCTCAAGGGTAGAAACCGTCGGCGACTGTGCGCTCGTAGTGAATTGCATCTCAACTCCGTATGCCGTTCCCATCTCAGTAGTGGCGTAGGCACGATAGTAGTAATTCGTGCCGATACGCAAGCCCATGAGTGTGCTCTCAAAACGCCCCATTCCGCAACTGTCCACGGTGTAAAGGTCCTCCAAAGACGGACTCGGATCCATGCCATAGCAAACACCACGTGCCGTCACCGCATAACCGCCATCGTCGGTAACGATGCCGCCACAAGTCGCTTCGTGCGGCCCGACATAGCTCGTTTCCAAGGTACTTACCATAGGAAGACTGAAATCGGCTGTGGTGAACGTGTCTGACGCTGTGTAGTAATCCGTCTCGCCACCATAATCCACGATGAACCTGTAATAATATAAGGTATTGTGTTCCAGTCCTGTAACAGTAAATTTGAATTGGTATCCGTCAAGATTCACATCAAACTCGTCTGCATCCTCAAAATCGCTCCGTTGGCCAATCAAGGCCATGATGCTGCTGATGGTGGCCGTCCCTGGATAGACGTATGAGCCTTCGATGGTCACCGAACTGGCTCCCGTCTCCACCTTCTCAATTTCAATCTCGAAACCGTCGATACTCGGGTGCTTGTGGCATGAAACCATGAGACCCACGAGCACCAATATGAAGAAAACAGCGCTCAAAAACTTTTTCATACGCTTGAAATTCAATTTGTTTGCCATGATATTCATCAACAAGGATTTCAGTTTGCAAAATTAGTCTAAATTTCCCTATTTTTGCAGTCTCATCGAAAAATTCATCGCGAGCAAGGCATGTTCAAGAAGATTCTCGGAACGGGCGCGGCAAGGGCCATCAACGTGCTGACACAGTTGGCCACCCTCATTATGGGCACAAGATGCCTCGGTGCCGCCGAATGGGGCAAAGCCTTCATCGCGCAGACCGACATCACCTTTTTATTAATAGGCATCGAGCTCATCGCAGGCAGCGGATTGGTGTATTTCACGCCACGCAAGAAACTCTCCACCTTGATGACGCTTTCCTATGGCTGGATTGCCTTCGTGATGTTGATTTATCTACTGATATTCAACATCCTACATTTCTTTCCCAACTTTTTCCACACCATCGTCCCCGAAGGCTATGCCTGGCTCGTCCTTGTGATGACTTGCATTTACAGTTTCCATGGTTTCAACCTCAATCATTTCCTCGGAAAAGAAAAAGTGGCAACCTATAATTGGCTGTTTCTCACACAGATACTAACCCAAGTCACAATGCTGGCCGTACTTATTTTCGCCTTGAATCTGAGGACGGCGAAAGCACTGCTTTACTCACAGCTTTGCGGTTATAGTTTGGCCACGCTTATCGGTTGGATTTTGCTGTTCCCCAACCTGAAACGTGAAAATCGCGAGCCGATGAAAGACAGCCTGAAAGAGATGCTGCATTATGGCGCGTTTCTCCAGCTTTCCTCTTTAGTCACTACACTTAACAAACGCCTGAGTCTCTACCTGTTGAAAACACATTGCGACGAAAGATCCATCGGCGTGTATGCCTCAGGCACGCAAGTCACAGAGGGCGTTAACATCATCGGGCTGAGCATCGGTTTGGTGGAGTTTTCTGCCCTAAGCAATACCGAAAAGGCCGAACGCACCTCGCAACTCACCTTGCGTTTCATGAAGTTCTCCGTCCTATTGACTTTCACCGCCTTGTTGGTGATTTGCCTGCTGCCTACCGCCTTCTTCGAGTGGTTGTTCTCAGGCGAGTTCAGCGACATCCGCACTGTCATTTTGCTGATGGCACCTGGTATTGTTTTCTTTTCGGCACACACCATCTTGGCCAACTATTTCTCCGGCACGGGCAAGCCGAAATACAACCTTTACGCCTCGCTCATCGGGCTTTCGGTCACTTTGGTTTCAGCCTTTGTCTTGATTCCCATGTTGGGCATCCGGGGCGCGGCCATCACCACAACGCTGACTTATACAGCATTGTTCGTTTACCAATGGATTGTCTTCCGCAAACAGACAGAAAGCAAATTAAGCCAACTGATTCCGAATCGAGAGGATTGGGAATGGGTTAAGGACGAAATTCGTACTATTTTCAAGAAAAGTTAAGGCACAATGGAATCCAAATCGGATGGAATCCAAGGAAATTTTTGTAATTTTGCACAAATTTGATTTTTATGAGCGAAATCAACGAAGACGATATCTTCACGCAAACCGAGGATCCTACTCCTACGGTTGCAAACTATACCGACGAAAGCATCATCACCCTTGAGGATATGGAGCACATCCGTCGCCGTCCAGGCATGTATATCGGCAAGCTCGGCGATGGCGCATCGCAGGACGACGGCATCTATGTGCTTATCAAAGAGGTGATTGACAACTCCATTGACGAGTTCACTTCGGGCTTCGGCAAAAAAATCGAGGTGACGGTCGACAAGGCCGCCAAGAAGGTCAGCATCCGCGACTACGGCCGTGGAATCCCATTAGGGAAACTTGTGGAGGCCGTCTCAAAACTCAATACCGGTGCAAAATACGACAGCAAGGTGTTCCAAAAATCCGTCGGCTTGAACGGCGTGGGTACCAAGGCCGTCAACGCGCTTTCATCTTATTTCAAGGTGCAGGCCATCCGTGAAGGCAAGACTCGCATCGTGGAATTTGCTCAAGGCAAGTTGGTGAATGATTCAAGCATCATTCCCTCCGATGGCGACACGGGCACTTTAACTGAGTTCATCCCCGATTCCGCTTTGTTCGGCAACTACCACTACGTTGACGAATACATCGAGAAGCGCATTTGGAATTACGCCTACCTCAACCGCGGTCTGAGCCTGATTTACAACGACAAACGCTATTATTCCAAGAATGGCCTTTTAGACCTGTTGCAGAACAACATGGAAGGCGAAGGCCTCTACCCCATCATCCATATCAAGGACGGCGACTTTGAGGCCGCTTTCACGCATGTCAACGGACAGTCGAACGACTACTTCTATTCCTTCGTCAATGGACAGCACACCACCGAAGGCGGTACGCACCAGTCGGCCTTCCGCGAGGGTTATGCCCGCGTGGTACGCGAGTTCTACCAAAAGGAATACGAGCCTGCCGACATTCGTCAAGGGCTGGTTTGTGCCTTGTGTGTGAGGATACAAGAGCCTGTGTTTGAGGCACAAACCAAGACCAAACTCGGCTCCACCCACCTCGCGCCCAACAACCCTGACGGCACCAACGACAGCCCCGTCCTAAAGACCTATGTTTTCGACATTCTGAAACGGCACTTGGACAACTACCTGCACAAAAACCCTGATACGGTGGCCGTCTTGCAGGCGAAAATTCAAGCCAACGAGAAGGAACGCAAGGAGATTGCCGGCATCAAGAAGGCCGCTCGCGAGAGCGCTAAGAAGGTCAGCTTGAACAACCGCAAGCTCCGCGACTGCCGCATCCACTTGAATACCAACCACGAGAAACGCTTAGAAAGCACCATCTTCATCACCGAGGGCGACTCCGCATCGGGAAGCATCACCAAGAGCCGCGACGTGCAGACACAAGCCGTGTTCAGCCTGCGCGGTAAGCCGCTCAACTGCTTGGGCATGACCAAGAAAGTGTGCTATGAGAACGAGGAATTCAACCTGTTGCAAGCCGCCCTGAATATCGACGAGGACATCGAGAACCTGCGCTACAACAACATCGTCATCGCCACCGATGCCGATGTCGACGGCATGCACATCCGCCTGCTGATGCTCACCTTCTTCCTGCAGTTCTACCCAGACCTGGTGCGCAACGGCCATGTTTATATCCTGCAAACCCCGCTGTTCCGCGTCCGTAACAAGAAGGAGACCTATTACTGCTACAGCGACGAGGAGCGCATCAATGCCAAAGAAAAATGTGGCAAACAGGCCGAAATCACGCGTTTCAAAGGCTTAGGCGAAATCTCCCCCGACGAGTTCCGAGGCTTCATAGGCCCCAATATGCGCTTGGAGCCAGTCATCTTGCGCTACGACTTCGGCATCAAGGAGTTGCTGGAATACTACATGGGCAAGAACACCATGGAGCGGCAGAAGTTCATCATCGAGAACCTGCGGATTGAGGATGATTCGGAGATGGATAAGATGTAAGTCTTAAAAAGTTCAGCACACTGAACAGATTTACTGGAAATCTGTTCAATATGTTGAACAGTTTACTTGGTGGGCAAGGTTTTGATATTCTCCAAAAAATCCTTCTCCACTTGGCTTAATGTACGTTGCTGATATTTCTTGTATTCGTTGGTGGCGTGTTCAATGGCTTGTTGATGCGACACTGCTCCTGCGCCCTGAAGCAGTTTCTCCCCGCTCATAGTCAGAATATTATCCAAATGTGCTGCCCAGTCTTTCATGGTCATGGCTTGTTGCCGTTCCGCTTGTCGTTCCGCAAAGTCCAAGTATCCCGAAACAATCTGTCCCATTGCCCGCAATTCCTTTTCATCCAGATAATTCTTCGCTATGACGGCATCTTTCAAATGCGGTCGGTCGCCTTCAAATGTCGTCAAGCCCATGAACTCTTTTTCTGCATCAGCGCGGCAGACAATGACTTCGGCTGCCGTCTGACCGTGAACTGCATAATGTATCTTGTTTTGCACTCGTTTGAAAAACTCAATCGAAATATCAGCTTTAGGGTCATAGTCAATACTTGTGGCATAAATGTCTAATACCTGTCTGTAAAACACCTTTTCGGACGAGCGGATGTCGCGTATGCGCTCGATGAGTTCTTTCCAATAACCGCCACCACCGAGGTTTTTCAGACGGTTGTCGTCGAGAGCGAAGCCTTTGCGGATATACTCTTTGAGTACACTTGTAGCCCAAATACGGAATTTGGTTGCCTTGGCTGAATTGACACGGTAACCAACAGAAATGATGGCATCGAGATTGTAGAATTGGGTTTGATAGTTTTTGCCGTCAGCGGCAGTTATTTCCATTTTGGAAACAACTGAATTTTCTACCAGTTCACCTTCTTCCAAAATATTACTCAAGTGTTTGCTGATAGCAGGCACTCCGACTCCGAAAAGTGATGCCATAGCCTTCTGTGTCGCCCAAATGGTTTCGTCTTTGACAACTACTTGAATTACGCCTTCCTCATCGGGAAGCTGGTATAATATGAATTGGGTTTCGTTAGACATAGTTTAGCTTTTGAGTATTTGCATTTTAGATAAACAAGTGGTGCTTTTATTTCTTAATCAGTTTTCTTGTTCGTTTAAAAGCATCGATTCAATACTATTCTTTATCACATGTTCATCATATTGTGTAAGAGAATTAGGGCAACTTAAATCCGTACAGCGTCCATGCTGCATTAATAAAGGTATTTCGTGTTTGGTGCAAAATAAACGAATGTTTTTAGGATGAGGGTCATTATCATATACCGTTCCAATATATATGTCCCATGTAACTTTGATTCCAGCATTATCATCCGTAAAAGAATTCATCTTTTGAAGTTGCTTTTTTATTCGAGTCTTTTTTCTGTCACTTTTATTTGATTCAAACGCAGTTATACAAATGAATACAACAATAAGTAACACGACAAATAAAACAAGATCGATTATGTTGAATCTAGTTTGAACTAACCAATTCCATTTTTCGGAAGTAAACAAATCTTTAATAGGAATCAAACTGAACAATCGCTCTAATATTACAGATAGAATAATTCCTCCTACCCATTTTAATGCTTTTTTGAATTTCATATTATATCTGTTTATAAATTATATCCTCTCTATTTAATCCCAGCCTCTTCTTGAAACCTCTTATTTTTCGCTTTTAATGCGAAACTAATTTGACTTTATATTGCCAAAATGGTTTTGTATTTGTTTAACATATTCTATTTCTGAAAGGATTATTTGTAATACAATAAAATAATACTATTCTTTTCTCTTTTTTTGCATAAAACATACTTTATGGAATCCCAACAATCACATCCGCATATTGACTCCATCCATCCGCTGTTTTATATGCTTCAACGGATAACATCGGAACATATATTGACTGAATCATTCGGCCATAGAAAGCACTCCAACTTAACTCTGGAGGATTAATTGCCATACATGAAACCATTGTCATGTCATTTGCATCAGTCTCAAAAGCGGAAGTACCTATATATAAAATAGAGTTTGGCAAGGAGATTTCTTGCAACTTGTTGCATCCCTCAAAAGCATAATTCTCAATCTCTGTAATCGAATTACCAAAATCAACACTAACCAGTTCTTTACAATACCCGAATGCTCCCCAACCAATATTTGTAACAGAATTGCCCAAAGTAAGGATTGCCATACTTTCACATGACCTAAACGCATCATAACCAATAGTGGTCACAGAATTTGGAATAATAACTTCTGTTAAACTTGAACATTTCTCAAATGCTTTATAATCAATAGTGATTATAGAACTAGGAATTTCAATCGAATTCAAACTTTTACATCCATAAAAAGTATTGTTTTCAATACGTGTCAAACTATTATTCAATGTAATAGAATTAAGCGATTCACATCCCTCAAAAGCACCAGCCCCAATCTCCAAAACATTCTCCATCCCATTTATCTTTTCAAGATTCGTGCATCCTCGAAATGCTTCATTAGATAATACGGTAACAGAAGATGGAATATCAACAACTACAGGTTTCATATCGGAATAGAGATAAGACGGAAGCGCTTTAACATTGCTACCAAAGTTAATAGAAGTCATATATGGAAAAGCGGAATGACAAATGATTACCTCTGAAACGCCGCCATTAAGACACTCTATACCTCCAGCATTAGAACAATTCTCAGCATTAAAAACAACATTTCTAGAGTCAAAAGCAGCAATACCAATGTATGTTACTGAACTTGGAATTGTAACAGTTTCAGCATAACAAGGGCATCCAGTAAACGCCTTATCTCCAATCCATCGTATGTTTTCACTCATTCTTATATTGGTCAAACTACTACACCACTGAAAAGCTCCATCTCCAAATCCAGATGTATATGAATAATAATGAGAGATTGTGCCATTATCATATATTGAATGAGAATCCATAATATAACGTATTGTATTGGGAATGAATACCGAAGTTACAAGATTACAACCATAAAACGCTTTCTTCCCTATTGCAACGACAGAATAGATTGTTCCTAAATGGGAAATGGTTTCTGGAATAACAACTTCTCCTCTGTAGATGTATGCCAAACTGGGATTATCTTGATAATAATACTCACCATTTACTACAGACACTTCATTTGGTGAAACTATCTCAAAATACATTTTAGTTTCATCATCAAAAACTGTTTCAATATAAACCGTTCCATGATATTGAACTTCAGAAGTTGAAACAATTGCTGGTGCTTCTGGAGTTTCACCACCATTTCCACCATTGTTTCCATTATTGCCTCCATTGTTAGGCTCATCGGTTTTAGTGCATCCCGTAGCAATTACTATCGCAATTATCAGCATAATGGCTGATATCATTTTTGATAATCTATTCATAACTATTTCATTTTAATTGATTTGCATATTTTTTTATTTGTTTTCTATCATGCTGCAAAGATAGCGAATTTTCCATCAAGATTTATGTTATTAGAAATCTTGCATAAAATAAACAATGCTTTCAACACAATTTATTAAACATAACGAGTATTATTCCTATTTTTGCATTTTGAAAACCAGAACTCGAATAGCCATGACAGAAACGAGAAACAATAAACCGGCACGATTAAACAAAGCTGTTGAGGACATCAAGACTGCCATTTTGCGAAGTCAATACCGATCCGCAAGCATTGTCAATGCCGACATGCTTTCGCTCTATTTCGGAATTGGAAAGTATGTCTCGGAACACTCTCGCAATGGCTATTGGGGAAAAGGTGCCATTACAACCATCAGCAAGCAATTGCAACAAGAACTTCCCGGTTTGCGCGGATTTAGCGAAGAAAGCATAAAAAAAATGCGTCTGTTTTATGAGGCATGGCAATCTGTTATAAATCGGTCGCCAGTGGCGACCGATTTGGAAACACAAACCGAATCGGAAGAGTTTCGGTCGCCATCAGCGACCGAAATTATCATAAATGAAGCTATCAATGTCAACGCTTTATTACGATTGCGACCACATTCCGAATCTATCAATCCAATTGAGTTTTTAGGCATTAGCTTCACGCATCACATGGAGATTCTAAGAAAGACTGACACCTTGGAGGAAAGGAATTTCTATATACATCAAACCTATCAAAACAGTTGGAATAAGGACACTTTGCGTGAAATGCTGAAAGACGACGTGTTTCACCACCAATCGTTGATGTCAAACAACTTTTCCAAAACCTTTTCCAACCCAAAATATGCTCAAAAAGCCATTGCCAAGTTTAGGGATGAGTATTTGGTGGATTATATCAGTGTCGAGGAAGTGGACGAAAGCGAATCAGACATTGTGGATGAAAGAGTGATAGAACGAGCAATTGTACAAAACATCAAGAAGTTTATTTTGACATTTGGCAATGATTTTACATTTATTGGGAATCAATATAGATTGGAAGGTGCTGGGCGAGAGTTCTTTATAGATTTGCTTTTCTTCAATCGTGAGCTAAATTGCTTGTGTGCCGTAGAACTTAAAAATGGGGAGTTTAAGGCTCCGTATCTTGGGCAACTTCAAACCTATCTTCGTTTGTTGGACATGAATGTGAAAAAGTCGCATGAAAATCCAAGCATCGGAATTATTCTATGCCGTTCTGTAGATAAACAATTTGTGGAACTGGTAATACAGGATTACGACAAACCCATGGGCGTAGCCACCTACCGTACCTCTGCCGATATGCCTGAAAGATTGCGCAAAGCCCTACCCGACATTGAGGAGCTGAAAAATCTGTTATAAAATCAACCATAAATCTCTAAATCAACAAAATAATGAAAAAACTTACCTTATTGATTATGGGCACTATCACCCTTTTCGGCTGCAACCAACAACCGCAGCCCGCTGAACGCTATTCCGTCAAGGCTTATCCTGAGACGCGCATGGACGAAACCGTCGTTGACGACTACTTTGGAACGAAGGTCGCCGACCCGTACCGTTGGCTTGAGAACGACACCTCCGCCGAGACCTCGGCTTGGGTCAAGGCGCAGACTGAAGTCACCCAAGACTACCTGAGCCACATCCCCTTCCGCAGCGCCCTCAAGGACCGCCTGACGGAAATCGTCAACTATGAACGCTACAGCACCCCGTCGAAGAAACACGGCCGCTACATCTACTCGAAGAACGACGGCCTCCAGAACCAAAGCGTCATCTACATGCAAGAGACGCTCGATGGCGAGCCTACTGTGCTCTTAGACCCCAACAAACTCTCCGACGACGGCACCGTTTCATTAGGCGGCATCAGTTTCTCCAACGATGGCAAATACATGGCCTACACCATCCAACGCAGTGGCTCCGACTGGGTTGAAATCTACGTGAAGGACATGGCCACCCTCGAACTCCTCCCTGACCACATCGAATGGGCCAAGTTCACGGGCGCCAATTGGTACAAGGACGGCTTCTTCTACGCCGCCTACGACCGCCCCGAAGCTGGCAAGGAGTTCAGCAACGTGAACGAAAACCACAAGATCTATTACCACAAACTCGGCACGCCTCAGGAACAAGATGAACTCTTCTACTCCAACCCTGACCAGCCGCGCTATTTCCATCAGGTAGACCTCACTGAGGACGAGCATTACATGTTCCTCTTCGAGAGCGGTCAAGGTGCAGGCAGCACGCTGTGGATCAGGGACATGCAAGACCCGAAGGGCAAGTTCGTCCAAATTGCTGACGACATGGACTATCAATATGCTCCCATCGACGTCATTGACGGCAACCTGTACATTTTCACCAACTACAACGCACCGAAGGGCCGCATCTGCCGCGTGTCGGCCAAGACCCCACAGATGGAGAACTGGGTAGACGTGATTCCTGAAGGCGAAAATGTTATCGCTGGCATCAGCCTCGCCAAGGGCAAGATGATTGTCACCTACGACAAGGACGCCGCCAACCATGCCTACGTTTACACTATGGACGGCCAGCAACTTTACGAAATTGCCCTGCCTACCTACGGCTCGGTCGGCTTCAGCAGCCGCTACGAAGAGCCTGAAGTGTTCTATGCCTTCACTTCGTTCGTCTTCCCGACCACGATTTACCAATACAACATCGACGACAACACCTCAACCGTGTTTCGTGCTCCTGCCATCGACTTCAAGTCGGACGAATATGTCACCGAGCAAGTCTTCGTCACCTCAAAGGACGGTACCCAAGTGCCTATGTTCCTGACCTACAAGAAAGGCTTGCAAAAAGATGGCGCCAATCCCACCCTACTTTACGGTTATGGTGGCTTCAATATCACGCTGAATCCTGGCTTCAGCACCTCGCGATTGCCCTTCATCGAAAATGGCGGCATCTACGCCCAGATGAACCTACGTGGCGGCAACGAGTACGGTGAAGAATGGCACATCGCCGGCACTAAGCTGCAAAAGCAGAACGTCTTCGACGACTGCATCGCCTCCGCGGAATACCTTATTAGTAATGGCTACACCTCGCCGAAGTATTTGGCTTTGAACGGCGGCTCCAACGGCGGTCTGCTTGTCGGTGCGGTCGTCAATCAGCGTCCCGACCTCTTTGGCGTGGCCGTGCCGCAAGTCGGTGTGATGGACATGTTGCGCTACCACCTCTTCACCATCGGTTGGAACTGGGCCAGCGACTATGGCACCAGCGAGGACGACGAGGCCATGTTCAAGGCTTTGTACGCCTACTCGCCGCTGCACACCATCCAAAGCGGTGAGAACGTACACTATCCCGCCATCATGGTCACCACTGCCGACCACGACGACCGTGTGGTGCCTGCCCACTCGTTCAAATATGCAGCTGCTTTGCAAGCCGCCCAGACTGGTCCAGAACCCAAAATCATCCGCATCGACACCAAGGCCGGACACGGTGGCGGCAAGCCTATCTCCAAGGTTTTGGAAGAACAGGCTGACATTTATTCGTTTATCCTCTACAATATGGGATTAAGCTATCCGACTGAAAAGAAATAAGAATCTGTTTTGTTATAGAAATCGCCCGTTGGAAAAATTCCGGCGGGCGATTTTGATTATTTCCTTACCTTTGTGGCAAATTCAAAACTATGAAAAGACTCTTAACCATCATAGCACTACTTTTCGGAATGGCTTCCCTGCAAGCCCAAAAAACCACTCTTTGGGGAAAGATCAACTACTTTCTGACCAAACCCGCCGCAGTTGACACGACGCGAATTTACCAACCTAAACCTTGCTTCTCCTTAGGTTTGTTCACAACAGGACAAAAGGCGGGTTTTGATACCAATGTCAAGTTCAACCTTGATTTTGATGGAGAGTCTCTTCCCGGCCTCTCGACATACCAACTCAGTGAAAATCTTTGTAAAAAAATCGGTCTTGAGGTTGGATATGGCAATATCAATCTCGGTTATGGATTTGAAGTTGGACATAAGAGTGCCTGGAAAAAAAGCGCATTCGCATTCAATATCATAGGGAAATCGTGGGGCGTACGATTCAACTACTTCAAAATCACCAACCCTTTTACATCGGGGCTGACACTTGGAAACAAAGGCGATAGTAACTATGAACACTACGAAATCATTTCAGAGGAACCAGCTTCGTTGAGAAACTTTTCCATTGACGGCTACTATGTCTTCAACAACAAGCGATTCGCCTACCCTGCCGCCTATAAGATGGGTTTGGTACAACGCCACACAGCAGGCTCATGGATGCTGACAGCACGGTATATGCAGGGCAGCCTGATTAATTCTCCCGAAGCCGCATGGGATTCATACAATCTGTTGGATTGCTTCTCCACCTTGCAAGCCTCATTGGGTGGCGGCTATTCTGTCAATTTCGTGCTTTGGCATCAAGACCCTGTCGGACCTCGCGATGAAAAACTTTGCAACATGACCATCAATCTGACTGCCATGCCTGTAATCACGCTGGCCAACTACTTGAAAACCATCTCATACGAATATGACGAAGAAGGATATAGCGGCGAGAAGACTTCCAAAATATGGTGTTATCCTATGCCGAATTACATCGGCAGTGCCGCTATCAGCCTCACTTTTGGAAGGATTTATTTCTCAACGCAATTCACCTACAACTGGTTCTATTTCCGCAGCAGCGACGCTTTCGTCATCAACAAGTTGAATCTTCCGGATTATGTAGACGACCTCACTTTCCAGGGTTCATTCCGAAACTGGACACTGAAAGGGCTGTTGGTTTATCGGTTCTGACGGTTATTCCATCACCAACTCTTCATACTCGTATGTGACCTTCTCCCCCACGTTCAGCACCAAATAACTCGGTGTCCCGCCGTCGTTGAGGTTGTCGGTCATCACATACAAAACGCCGCCGAACTGACGCTGCTCACGCATGTGGAAGTGGCCCATGATGACCATATCGACATCGTTTTGGCTCATCAGGTCCATGAAGGCGTATTGCTCGTCCTGCGGTAAATTGGCTGCTGGCGTAGTGGTGTAGTTGTACGAGGTGCGGAACATCCAATTGTGGCTGATGACAAAGCAATGGCGGTAATCGCTGCGATGCTCAAGTTGTTCCTTCAACCACTCTGTCTGACGCTGGCCAAAAGTGCCATTGCCCGAATCGAGGAAGATGTAGAGGTCTTGGAAACCGCCGACGGTCTTCACAGTCACAGTGTAGGTCGAAGTATGGAAATACTGCTTGAAATAGTCTGCGCAATCAAAATACACATCGTGGTTGCCGATAACGGGGAAACATGGATCGTTCTTGGCCTGAGTTTCGGCATTGAAACGCAAGGAGGCATCCACCCGTTGATAACCCGTCTCACCACTTGCATTGGCCAAGTCCCCAACGAGAAGGGAAAAGATGGCTTTCGGGTCATTACGCTCGATGGTAACGTATTGATACAGACGGTCTTCGTCACTCTGCAACTCAAAATCATCCCGATCGGAATAATGCGAGTCGGAAGTGGAATAAATGCAATACTCGTCAGGGACATTCTCGATGACAGGCATCCTGTTTTGCGCGTTGTAGTCGAGCCAGTCGGCCACACGTTGTTCGGTGTCACTGCGGTTGACGACCATTCCCGCAATGTCAAGTCTGTTGCAGCCCGTGGCAAAAATCACGGCTGTTGCCATTATAATAAGGTGAAGTTTTTTCATGGTGTTCATTTTTTAGGTTTCCAAATCAGTCCGACATTGCCAAACCAGCCGTTGTATTGCGCCGAGAGGTTGAGCACTCCGCAAGGATGCAGTCCCGCTTCGGCAGTGATTCTCAAGCCGTTGCCAAAGTCATAATAACCATTCAAACTATAGAAAAACAAGGTGAAACGCTCAATGACGAAGTCTCTGTAATTGGAGATTCTCGCGCCCACGTTCCACGGATGTTGTTGGTCGAAGATGTTTCCTTCGATGCAGAATGTGACGTTCATCGGCTCGAAAACCGTCTCCATGCCACCGTTTTTGCGCAGCGGAACGGGTGCCGTGTAGCGGTTAGTCAGTCCGAACTGGAAGTTGAAGTGCCGACTACGCCAGCCCAAGTCCAGCATGGCGTTGAACTCCTGCAAGTTATAGTTGGGAAACAGACGATAAAGGTAACGGTTCTCCAAATAGAGCGCACCTTTCTTGGCTTGCAACAACTTGGTCTGCCATTGCAGGTTGACGGCATGGCGGTTAAGGGTGGTTCCTTGGTAGCCAAAGCCGATGTTGAAGTTTTCAGCAAGCTGATAATCAGCTTTTAAGGCAAGCGATGCGCTACTTCCCGAAGTGCGGGTGTAATCATACTCGCCATAGGTCTGAAGCGTCCATTGTGCCTTCGCAACGAAAGCAAAGAGCAACAGACAAAGGGTAAGCGTTATTTTTCTCATAAATTAGGAATTTGAGCCGCAAAAATAAGGAAAACACTTGAATCCACAACCATGAATTCGGGTTTTCCGATGTTGTCCAATGATTATGCAATCCTCACGCGCGGGTCGATGAAGCCATAAATGATGTCCACGACGATATTGACGATGATGAGCATGACCGCAATAAGCAGCACCGCGCCCATGATGACGGGGAAATCGTACTTGTCGAGCGCATCGACCACCACCACACCGATGCCCTTCCAGTCAAAGACATATTCCACGAAGACCGCACCCGCCAAAAGCGAGGCGAACCAGCCTGAAACCGCCGTCACGACAGGGTTCAAGGCGTTGCGCAGGGCGTGGATACAGATGACGCGAAACGGTTTCAAACCTTTGGCTCGCGCCGTGCGCACATAGTCCATCGAAAGAGCCTCCAAGAGCGAGGTGCGCGTCAGTTCCGTGACCACGGCCAAAGGTCTCATTCCTAAGGTCAAAGCGGGCAAAATGAGGTTGCGCAAACTCAAGAACTCTCCTCGGCCGTATTCATCGACAGTGTAAAGGCTACCCGTCATGCTCAATCCCGTGACATGTTCAAGCAAGAAGCCAAAAATCCATGCCATCAAAATGGCCGCAAAAAACGAAGGCAACGACATGCCAATCGTAGTGACAAAAAGAGTTAACTTGTTGAGAAATTTGGTGTTGAACACTGCCGTTAGGATGCCGATGGCCAAGCCTAAAATCATGGCGATGGAAATGGAAACCGCCGCCAAAAGCAAGGTATTTGGGAAGGCCTCGCCGAGCACATCCGAAACCCGACGCTTGCTTTGGTATGACATGCGCAAGTAAGGCGCTTTCAATACGATGGCAGTCGTTCCAAGTGTCGCAATTCTGGCATAATGCCCAATTTTTTCCAACTTCTGTTTACTTTGCGAGACATCGTAAAACGAAATCGGGACAAGGTCGTTCAGATAGTCAACATATTGTTTCCCAAGGCTTTGATTGAGTCCTAACTCTTCACGGATGGCGTTCACCGAGGCTTCGTCGGCGCGCTGGCCGAGCATCATCTGGGCGGGGTCGCCAGGCAGGATGTTGAACAGGAAAAACACCAGCGTCGCAACACCCCACAGCACCGCGATTCCATACAGCAGTTTCCTTATGATATAGGCACCCATTATCGTTCAAAAAGCTTTTGCAACCGTTCCCCTTGCGGGAAATCAATGGCACTCCATTTGTCTTTCACCAAACCGTTGTCAAGCCAAACCAATCCTGGATTGAAACGCACTATTGTCTTGATTTCCAATGCGTCACCGTAATACACCTCATTGAGAGAACTATGTTCCTCACGCAATTGCTCCACCAACTCTGGCGTGTCGGCCACGGTCCAAACCACCGTAAAACCATGCTTTTCAGCGGCATCCGTGATGTTTCTTATCTTATCCCATTCTTTTTCAGTGACTTTGGTCAGGTCGTGCGAGGTGAACATGAACAAATTTTCGGTGTTGAGAATCATGTCAGTGACATCGTCGCCAAATTCATCCAAGGCACTGAAACCTAAGTAATTGGCACCACCTTCCGCACGTTGCTCCACAAACTCCCATTGGCTCATCCAAACCGAGTCGTTCCACGGATAGTTGGGCGAAAGGTATTCCTGGGTCTCTCCTGTCGCTTTATTTCTGTATTTCAGATAGATACGCATTGGTTCCTCAGACTCCGTATTCAATTGCTTGCCCACTTTCCAATTCATAAAGTCAATGACGGGCAAATGGCGGTAATTGTAAATCTCGAATCCCAAAAACGCCAACGCATAAACGCAGCCAATAACGAACTGACCGCGCCAAGTAAGGCAATTCTTCAGTTGTTTGTTGTTCAAAATCAACGGAATAAGCACTGCATCGATGACTAAGTTCTTGTAGAAAGTCTGCCAATTGCTCATCTTGACGGCGGAACCAAAGCAGCCGCAATCAGGCACAAGGTCATAGAGTGCGTCAAACAGCGTCGTCGTGGTGAAAAATAACATTAATAAGGTGGCTCCCAATACTGCCATACGCGGGAAAACATTGGTTATCAAGCAAATACCGACCAGAAATTCCGCCAAAATCATTAGGACGGCAAGAATCATGGCCACATCGTTGAGCCAAATCATGCCGTAAACGGACAGATAGTCGAGCATTTTGTACTTGGTTCCCAAAGGGTCGACGCCTTTGGTGAAACTACTGAAGATGAACAACGCGCCCACCAAAAGGCGACAGACAATCAACACACTGGATTGCTTCGCTCCGCTCGCAATGACACTATCGCATCCGCCGTCATTGCGAGGCGAACGCCGTGGCAATCCACAAAAAACAGCCAACAAAATATTGGCAATCAGCACTATAAGAAACCACAAACTAAAGTTCGGCAGAAAATAAATCCCGACTGCCGAGGCCAAAGCCACGCCGATGCTAATCCAACTAAGAGCAGGACTCCGTTTCATCTCATGCCTCCTCACCCATCAAAATCAGCGCGAACACCGCGTAATTAATCATGTCGTAATAATTCGCATCAAGTCCCTCACTCACAAGGGTTTTACCGTTGTTGTCTTCGATACTCTTGGTGCGCAACACCTTGCTCATAATTAGGTCGGTGATGGAGCTGACCCGCATGTCGCGCCATGCCTCGTCGTAGTCGTGGTTCTTGCGAGTCATCAGCTCATAGGCCTCGTTGGTGACCTTATCGTAAAGAGCCGTAGCCTTTTCGATTGTCAAGTCTGGCTGGTCGACCACACCGAGTTGCAACTGGATGATGCCCATCGCCGCATAGTTGACGATGCCGATGAACTCAGGCTCGATGCCTTCATCCACAAGACGCTCATTGGTCGTCTGCAAAGTTCTGATTCTCTTTACTTTGATAAAAATCTGGTCCGTTATCGAAGGTGTACGCAGAATGCGCCAAGCCGGACCGTAGTCCTTCATCTTGTCGACAAACAACTTGCGGCATTGTGCCAACACCGCGTGAAATTGGGATTTTGTGTCTTTGGTTTGCATGAAAAATGTATTTTTGCAAAAATAAAACTTTTTCCAATGCTGAAACTCGTTTCACGAAATAAAACCATCATTTTCGACCGACCCGCCGTGATGGGCATCCTCAATGTGACCCCCGACTCGTTCTCCGACGGTGGGCGTTACAATCAGATGGACAGTGCTTTGCGCCACTGCGAGACCCTGCTTTCCGATGGTGCCGACTTCATCGACATCGGCGGTTGCTCCACGAGGCCCAACAACGCCATCGTCACCGAAAGCGAGGAAATGGAACGCATCATCCCGATTCTGAAAGCCGTCAAGAAAACCTTTCCTGATGCCTTGGTTTCCATCGACACGTTCAGAAAAAACGTTGCCGAAGCCTGCATCAGCGAGGGTGCCGACCTCATCAACGACATTTCGGGCGGACTTTTCGACACGGAAATGCTACCCTATATCGGCGAAAACCACATTCCGTATGTGATGATGCACTGTGTCGGAACGCCTGAGACCATGCATCAATATACCCTCGGCGGTGACATTCACCAGAGCGTGATGGACTTTTTCGCGCAACAATGTAAGACCTTGGAAGCCTACGGCGACCAGCAAATCATCCTTGACCCAGGCATCGGCTTCGGAAAAAGCCTTGAAGCCAACTACCAGTTGCTCAACGATTTGGAGCGATACCGATACAACGGCTTGCCCATCCTTATCGGCATTTCGCGGAAGTCGTTAATCAATAAGGTACTCGGCACCACGCCCCAGGCCGCTGAAAATGGAACCACCGTGCTCAATACAATCGCCCTGCTCAACGGAGCGGACATCTTGCGCGTCCACGACGTGAAAAATGCCATGGAAGCCGTCAGATTGGTGGGTACTTTTTGCCAAAGTATCGGAAAAACCTCGTAATTTTGCCGCAAAATTCATCCTATGCTCGACCTTTTCATCCAAGTCCGCGTTTTAGACGTTATCGACATATTCTTGGTGGCGCTGCTTTTCTTTTGGTTCTACCGCATCCTAAAAGGCACCTCGGCCATCAGCATCTTCCTTGGCATCGTGGCCATCTTCCTTATCTGGCAGGTAGTCAAGGCCTTGCAGATGGAATTGTTGTCCACCATTCTCGGCGCTTTCGTTAGCGTGGGCTTCATCGCGCTGATTATCATTTTCCAGCCGGAAATCAGGCGTTTCCTGTTCACCATCGGTGCCCAAGCACGGGAAAGCAAGCTGACGCAACGGTTCAAGTTCCTGAAAATGAGCGACAACAGCAGCCTCAATATCGATGCACTTACGCAAGCCTGCATCAACATGTCGGAAATCAAACAAGGTGCCTTGATTTTGCTCACGCGAAAAAACAACTTGGACGACATCGTTTCCACGGGTGTCATCGTCAATGCCGACATCTCCAACCCGCTGATTGAAAACATTTTCTTCAAGAACAGCCCTTTGCACGACGGTGCCATGGTCATTCGCCGCAACCGCATCATTGCGGCCCGTTGCATCCTTCCCGTGACCCAAAAAACCAACATCCCAGGCCATTACGGACTGCGCCATCGTGCCGCCATCGGCGTGACTGAAGTCAACGACTGCATTGCGCTCGTGGTCTCGGAAGAAACAGGTAACATCAGCATGGTTTCTGGAGGCAACATTCAGACTATCAAAGCCGAACATCTCAAGCAAACCATAGAGGAAAGCCTGAAGGAATAAGCGGAACTTCAAGCAGATTTGGCCATCAGCTCTTTCAACAAGCCCACAAAATCGCTAATGTCCTCTTCTGTCGTATCGAAGGCGCACATCCAGCGCACCACATCGGCATCCTCGTCCCAATCGTAGAAGAAATAGTGGTTTTGCAGCTCTTTCCACACTTTGCGGGGCAGTTGCGCGAACACGCCATTGGCTTGCACGGGATAGACGACCTTCACGCCCTGGATATCCTTGATTGCCTTGTAGAGCAGTTGCGCCATGCGGTTGCTGTGCTCGGCGTTGCGCTTCCACAAATCATTTTCAAAATAGGCATCGAACTGTGCCGCAATGAACCGCATTTTCGAGCAAAGCTGCATGGCTTGCTTGCGACGGTATTTGAACTCAGGGCAAAGGTTGGGATTGAGCAGAACAACCGCCTCACCCATCATCAGGCCGTTCTTGGTGCCGCCGAACGATATGGCATCCACGCCGAGGTCGGTGGTCATTTCCTTGAACGTGCAGCCCAAGGCCACGGCTGCGTTGCCCAAGCGCGCCCCGTCGATGTGAACATACATGTTGTATTCACGCGCCAAGTCCACCAAAGCCTTGATTTCGTCCAAAGTGTACAAGGTGCCCAATTCCGTCGGCTGCGTGATGCTGATGACCTTGGGCTGGCTGTGGTGCTCGAAGCCAAAACCGTGCAAGCGGGTCTTCACCAATGCTGGCGTCAGCTTGCCATCAGGTGTATCGACGGTCAATAAGCGGCAACCCACAACGCGTTGTGGTGCACCGCATTCGTCCACGTTGATATGGGCGGTTTCAGCGCAGACCACAGCTTCGTGCGAGTGCGTCATGGCATCAATGCACAAGGTGTTGCAGCCCGTGCCGTTGAAGGCGAAAAACACGCGCGCCTGTTCGCCAAACTGCTCACGGAATTTCGCTTCTGTGGCAGCGCAATATTCGTCATCGCCGTAGGCCACAGCGTGGTCTCGATTCACGCGGGCGATGGCTTCCAAAACCTCAGGACACACGCCCGAATGGTTGTCGCTTCCAAATCCTCTTTTCATGGTTTTAAATTTTGGGCAAAGATAAACGATTTGGAACAAGCCATGCAAAAAAAAGTGTTTTTCACGCGAAATCTTACCGTTTCAGGAGAAAACATTTACTTTTGTCTGACCATTTAATCTCTGAAATAGAACATGGAGACAACACCAGAAGGAAAATACAAAGACCGATACCGCATTTCTTCGGCCCGCGCCAGTTGGCATTCTTACAACGGCGGGTATTATCATGTTACAATATGCACCAAAGACCGAGAATTGTATTTTGGCGAGATTGTTGATGGTTCAATGAGATTGTCTGAAATTGGAAGATATGCCGAAGAACAATTTCAAAATGTCACGTCCTACTATCCTTTTGCGTACATTCCTTTGTTTATCGTCATGCCCAACCATATCCATGCTATTGTTGTTATCGACAATCGTGCACCCCGTAGAGACGCGATTCATCGCGTCTCCGACATCCACCGCGTCAAAGACGATACGATGGATGATTCGTCAATAGATTCAGAAACGACAAAAGGTGGATTGACAGGGAATGACAATCCCATGTTACATCAACGTCTAGGCACCGTCGTTCGGGGATTGAAGGCCAGGGTGACGCATTATGCCAATGAAAAGGGCATTGCGTTTGCTTGGCAATCACGTTTCCATGATCGAATTATCCGAAACCAAATGGATCTGAACGAAACGGCAAAATACGTTGAAGACAATGTCGCCAAATGGAAAGAGGACGAAATGCATCCATAAGATTCGGGTTCCCGTGTTTTGGGAGACGCGATGAATCTCGTCTCTACGGGGATGGAAACATGATGTTGTTTCAATAATAATGACATCGCCTGTAGAGACGCCGATTTATCGCGTCTCGAACATATCCAAAATAACATTTGCCCAAAACAGCACATTTTTTTTCGTTTCTTTTATGCCTGTGCTTCAATTCGGCACAGGTTTTCTTTTTCTTTGCAGCGTAATCCTAAAACACCAAGCCATGATTTACAATTACAATGCACCTTATAACGTCCCGTTGAAAGAATACGAAGGAATGATGGCCAACCGGGAGTATTGGGACGACCTCGGAGCAGAGTGGAACCACAGCACCATAGAGAAAAAGTTGGTGCAGTTGGCCGGTTTTGTACGACTGGGCGGTAACCTGAAGAAAGTCATCAACCATTACGCCAAAGACCACGACGAACAATACAACCGTCGAATCCAGTTCTGTATTCTATACTACATCCTGAAACTCATGGTGGGCGACCGCTTGCAATGGTATAGCAAAGATCCTTTGGTTGACCGCATCAAGCGGTTGAACAAGGACGAACTAGTCGCACTACTCACAAAGGAACTGAAAAGAGACGTTATACCAAGTTGTGAGATGGACAAGAACCACAAATTCCATGAGCATTGGAGGCTACTTTCGGACGACGAATGGCTGAGCGACGAATTCCTCGATAAGATTGAACGCAAACATTGGCGGAGCCATCCTGAAGAACCTTTCAGCCAGTATTTGAGGCGGTCGAAGTGGTGGTGGGATTATCGGCATTATTTGTGGTAAGATAAAAATGATTAAATTTGCACAATCTAATACGAAAACCATGACAAAAGAATCATTGGGAAAGAACCCTTGGGAAGATGTCGCTAAAATGCTTCATTCCAACGAAAAGGATTGTTTTTATCGTGAAAACAAAGCTCCCTATGTGTGCCCTGAGGACGAAGAAATGATACTATATTTCAACAAGAAAGTTGGAAAAGACGATGACGACTTCATCATTACCCAAACACCTCCAGAACCATGGAAAGGCAATCCTTTAAATGCAAAACTAATTGTATTAAGTCTGAATCCTGGATACTTACCAGAAATCAATGAAACATTAGCAAAACTGATTCAATCTAACGATGTGATTAGGAAAGAACTGATAGAATTTCGGAAGAGGACACTATGTCTTGACGAAGACAGTTTTTTCCCGCCAAACACTAAAACAGATCCTATTTCCATAAAAGATGCCGAAGACATACTTCAAGGTTGGTATTGGTCCAAAAGGTTCAAAACACTTATCACAGATATAGAACTCGATGAAACAGAGTTCTACAAGAAGGTTGCACTCATCGAGTATCATGGTTACAGTTCAAAAGCCTCAACAAAAGGTTTCCCGTATGAAACATTGCCAAGTCAAAAATTTACAATACAATTAATAAAGCATATTGCGACAAAAAATGATGTTTGTTTTTTGATTATGAGATCAATAGGTAAATGGGAAAAGTTGTTAAATTCAGAAAACAATCTCTGGGATGAAATGAAAAAACAAGGTAAACTGATTTATAGAAATAATCCAGGAAGAAGCCAATATATCACAAACGAGAACCTTAAAGATTGTAATTGTGGAAATGGCTACGAAAAAATCAAGGAAGCATTAAAGGGTTAAATACAAATGAAACCATGAAAACGGATTCACAAACAGCCTTAGAACTCCTGAAAGAAGGCAACGCCCGCTTCGTTTCGGGAGCTTTGACACCGAAAGACGACTACGCTGAATTGCGGGAAAAACTCAGCGCTGGACAACAGCCTTTTGCCGTGGTGCTGTGCTGTTCCGACAGCCGCGTAGCGCCTGAAATCATTTTCGACCAGAAACTGGGCGACCTTTTCGTCATCCGCAATGCGGGCAATGTGGTAGATAAGGATGTCCTCGGCTCCATTGAATATGCCGTCGAGCATTTGGGGACCCAATTGGTGGTCGTGCTGGGGCATTCCAGTTGCGGAGCCGTCACGGCAACCTGCAAAGGTGGTGACTTGCCCGGTCACATCCTCTACCTCGCCAAACGCATCCAGCCCTCCATCAGTACCAGTTGCCATATTGACGACAACGCCCGCCGCCATACCCGCCGAATGGCTCAAGTCATTGAAATTAACGACATTATCAAACATGTGAGTGCGCATGTCGTGAGTGCTTTCTACGACATTCGTAGCGGAGAAGTGGAATGGCTGTAATAAGGTTTTTTATAACTTTGTCGCCTGATTCATCGGAAAACCTTTCGACCATGAAAACAATTGTAAAACAAATCATTCCAGCGTTCTTCGCTTCAATCTTGACCATTATGACCTCATGCAACCAAAAAACACCCGTGGATCTCATCGTCCACAATGCCAACATTTATACCGTTGACAATGATTTCTCCAAAGCCCAAGCCTTTGCCGTGAAAGACGGAAAGTTTGTCGCCGTCGGTGACGAAGACTTGATTATGCAACAATACACCACCAAGGAAACCATTGACGCCCAAGGCGATGCGGTGTATCCTGGCTTCATGGACGGACATTGCCATTTCACGGGCTATGGCGAGAACCTCGTCCGCTGGGCCAACCTGAAAGGCTGCCTTTCCTTCGACGAGGTCATCGAACGCCTCAAAGTGCATGATAGCCTCTACCCTTCCGAGTGGCTGCTTGGACGCGGCTGGGACCAAAACCTTTGGGAAGTGGCGGAGTTCCCCGACAATGAAAAGTTGGCTAAGGTCTTCCCAGATAAGAAGGTTTTGCTAACCCGAGTAGATGGTCACGCGGTGCTGGTCTCAAAAGAAGTGCTGGAACTGGCTGGCATTGACCAAAATACGAAAATGGACGGTGGCATGGCCATCGTGAAAGACGGTCGCTGCACAGGCGTATTGCTTGACAATTTGGCCGACGCAGCGAAGGCTTTTATACCGAAAATGGAAACCGAACTAAAGGTTCAAGGCTTACTGAAAGCGCAGGAAAACTGCATGGGAGTCGGCTTGACCAGTGTCACCGATGCGGGTTTGGATATCGCCACCATCGAACTGATTGACAGTCTGCAACAGAGCGGACAACTCAAAATGCACGTCAACGCGATGGTCAATCCTGATGACGAGACGATGGATTACTTTATGAATCAAGGTGTTATCGACAAGGAAAGGCTCACCATCAGGAGCGTGAAAATCTATGCCGATGGTGCCTTGGGGTCACGTGGCGCAAAATTGTTAGAACCTTACTCGGACGACCCGGCCAACACAGGTTTGATAGTGGAAAGCGATGACTTTTACCACCATGTCTGCCAAAAGGCCTACGATGCTGGTTATCAGGTTTGTTGTCACGCCATCGGCGATGGCGGTGTGCGGCATATTTTGGACATTTATTCCGAATACCTCAAAGGCCAGAACGACCTCCGTTGGCGCATTGAGCACTCGCAAGTGGTGGACGAAGACGACTTACAACGCTATGGTGAGTTTTCGGTCATTCCTTCCATCCAGACTACGCACAGCACCTCCGACATGGACTGGGCTGACGAACGACTCGGCGAGGAACGCATCAAGAACGCTTACGCCTACCAACAGTTGCTGCAACAAAACGGTTGGGTGATTAACGGCACCGACTTCCCCATCGAGGACATCAGCCCGATTTACACTTTCTATGCCGCCGTCGCCCGCAAGCACTTGGACGGCACACCCACCGAAGGCTTCCAAATGGAGAACGCCCTAAGTCGCGAACAGGCCATGCGTTCCATCACTATTTGGGTGGCCAAAGGCTGTTTTTTGGAAGCGCGTAAAGGCAGTATCGAAGTCGGGAAAGACGCTGATTTCGTGATTCTTGACCGAGACCTTATGACGGTGGCGGAGAATGAAATCCCAGCGGCCAAGGTGAAGCTTTGCCACATCCATTGACCGTTTCACAAGCTTTAGATTTCCAGCTTCTTCCCGTCCAAGACCGCATTTTTGAGCGTATCGTACTCGTAGGTCAGTTTCAAGGAAAAGAAAGGCCTTTCCTCGCTGATGAGGCGGAGGAAAATCTTGTCGCCCTCCCAAGCGGGAAGTTCGAGCAAATGGCTTTTGTCAATCCATTCGAGGTCACCCTCGTTGCATTCTATCTGCTCGCCCGTCCAGTCGGTGCAGACGAAGATGTGCATGTGCTCGTCATCATAAATATTATGCACGAAGGTGACGACGCCGCAGTAGCGCCATTTCGTGACGGTGAAGCCTGTCTCCTCCCACACCTCACGCAACATACAATCTTCGGGACTTTCGCCTTCCTCGAACTTGCCGCCCACACCGAGCCATTTGTCGTGGTTGAGGTCGTTTTTCTTCTTGGTGCGGTGCAGCATAAGGTATTGGCTGCCGCGCTCCAAATAACACAATGTCGTTTGTTTCATAGTGTTATAAACCTTTTCAAAAATATTACGTATTTTACGTAACGGTTTTTACGTAATTTTTTCGACAACAATAGTAAAAAAGCAAGGCGGCCTTGCGAGCCGCCTTGCAAAAACCTTTTAGCTCTGGAATTAGATGATACCTTGAGCAAGCATGGCGTTGGCAACGCGCATGAAGCCGGCGATATTGGCACCCTTCACGTAGTTGATGGTACCATCGGCCTGCTTACCATACTGGACACACATGTCATAAATGTTGTTCATGATGGTGTGGAGGTTCTTGTCAACCTCTTCGGCAGTCCAGTTGCGGTGCTCAGCGTTCTGGCAGATTTCGAGGCCAGAGGTGGCAACACCACCAGCGTTCACAGCCTTACCAGGACCAAACGGAATCTTGGCAGCCTGGAAAGCGGCGATAGCGGCGGGTTGGCAACCCATGTTGGAAACCTCAGCAACGTACTTCACGCCATTGGCGATCAGTTCCTTAGCATCGGCTTCAGCCAGCTCGTTCTGGAAGGCGCAGGGGCAAGCGATGTCGCACTTCACCATCCAAGCTTTCTTACCGGCAGTGAACTTAGCCTTGCCGGGGAACTTGGTGGCCATGTCTTCAACCTTGTTGCGGTTGGAGGCACGCATGTCAAGCATGTAGTCAATCATTTCCTTGTCGATACCGTCGGGCAGTTCGCACACGCCGTCGGGACCTGACAAAGCAACGACCTTGGCGCCAAGCTCAGTGGCCTTGATGGCAGCGCCCCAAGCCACGTTACCGAAACCAGACAGAGCAATTCTCTTGCCTTCCATCTTGTCGCCCGTCTGTTTCACCATACGTTCGACATAGTAGATGGCACCGAAACCAGTGGCTTCGGGACGAATCAGAGAACCACCCCAGCCATAGCTCTTACCGGTCAGAGCACCCGTGCTGTGTTCGCGAGCCAGCTTCTTGTAAGCACCATAGAGGTAACCGATTTCGCGGCCACCGACACCGACGTCGCCAGCAGGGCTGTCTTGGTCGGGACCGATGTTTCTCCACAGTTCATACATGAAAGCTTGGCAGAAGCGCATGATCTCTTCGTCGGTCTTGCCAACCGGGTCGAAGTCGGAACCGCCCTTACCACCGCCGAGAGGCAGCATGGTCAGGGAGTTCTTGAAGATCTGCTCGAAGCCCAAGAACTTCAGCATGGAGACGTTGACGGCCTTGTGGAAACGGAGACCACCTTTGTAAGCGCCGAGGGCGGCGTTATACTGGACACGGTAGCCCAAGTTGGTCTGCACTTCGCCATTGCGGTCAACCCAAGTCACGCGGAACGTGAAGATACGATCAGGCTCGACGATTCTTTCGACGATCTTGGCCTTTTCGAACTCAGGGTGCTGGTTGTAGACTTCCTCGATGGATTCGAGAACTTCGCGCACTGCTTGCAGGTACTCATTTTCGCCCGGATGCTTGGCTTCCAGAGCGGTCATAATTTCATTTACTTTCATTTTTTTGACTTTAATTAAAGGTTTATTTGAGTTGTTAGAAAGTTGATTCTTTTTTAATACGGTGCAAAGTTAGGACTTTTATCCATACCTTTTCCACTTTTCCGCAAAATATTTTTTTCGCTTCTTTTCCCTATTGTCCTGAAACGATTTCTCCGCGCTCATACTCAATCACTTGAAGCACTTCCCCATTAGGACTGTAGCGGATTTCCTTACCGTGTTTCAGGTTGTCGAGATAGCTAACCTCCATGATTTTGCAGCCCATCTCATCATATCCAATCTGTTTGCCCTTGCCTTTGTCGTATTGGGCCGTTGCCGCAAGCTCGCCCTCGGGATAGAAGAGGAGCCAAGAGCCGTCCATCATGCCGTCAACATATTGCCCGTCCTGAAAAAGCTGGCCGTTGTCGTACCATTTCTTGAAAGGGCCGTCCAGTTGGCCATCCACATAATGCTCCTCCCCAACGAGAACGCCTTTTTCCGAATAGAGCCGTCTGATGCTGTCGAATTGGTCGTCCTTATACCAAGCCTCCTCCGCCAGTTGCCCGTTCCCATGCCAACGCAACGAATGGCCTTCCTTGATGTCGTCGCGATAGGAAAGCCGCCGCCAAAGCTGGCCGTTGGAATGGTACCAACTGCATTCGCCATTGAGCTTGCCGTCCTGATAGCGCAACTCGGATTTCAGCTTGCCGTTTTCCCAATAGGATTTCTGGACGCCGTGGTTGCAGGCCGCCAAAAAGAGGAAAGCCGCCACCAAAAGCAGCGCCGGCTTAGTCATCGGTTTTCTGTTCATAAGGATTTATCGGATTCAACTCAATCGACTCTTTGTCATACTGATAGATGCTCCACGACTGGTTTTCCACGCCATTGTCACTGCCCTTGCCTTTGAAATGATATTGGGTGTGCAACAAGGGGATGCTGTAGCCGGGAAGACAATCCATCATGTCGTTGCCGTAGCGCATCAAGGCGTGGAGAAAATACCAAGCCACATCGTAGCCCTCGAAGGCGTATTGCTGCGGTTCGCACCTATACTTGCGCCTGAAATCGAGGACAAACCGTTTGGCATCCCTTTCGCGATAGTCCACGAAGAAATCACTGAAATAGATGGCGTTCATATCCAACAGATTGTCCACCAGCAGCTTCTCGAAATCGGTCCAATCGGGAATGGCCACCAATGTAATCTCGTTCTTGTCGGTTTCCTTTTTCAGGGTGTTAAGTACCTGAGTGGCAAACACATTGTCGTTTCCGTAGGCAATAATCAAGTTGTTGCGCACACCCGAAAGCTGCGACTTCAGCTTGCTCATCTCAGAATAGGCATACCGTTTCACTTGATTATGAAGCACCACCTGCCCTTCTGCGTTGTCTTTCAGGTCGTTGGTCGAATAGACCTGCCCTTCCACGTCTATGGTCGAGACCATCTTGTCGCCCATTTCCATCCGTTGGCTCTCGCTGCGGGCGTATTCGAGAAACTCCTCATTGGATACCGACACCTCATCGTTTATGGCCTTGTCCAACTGCTGTTCCAAAACGCTCAAGAACAGCGAGTCGGAATCTTTTTCCCTGCTGACAATGAACACGTTGGAGTCGCGATAGCGGTTTCTCACCAAAAGGGAAAGGTCGTGAATCTGACCCGAAGCACTCGGCTTGACTTTCACCACGTTGGGATGGCCTTCGACGACATTCTCGCGCGTGGAAAGCGGATTGACCATGATGATGCCCTTTTCGTTGGCATATTCCTCAATCACGGCAAAGCTCTTGCTGAAGAAAGGCCCGACAATCAAGTCCAAATCCATGTCTCTTATCTCCGACAGGGCCTCATGCGCCGACGACACGTTGTCCGTGACATCCATCACGGTCAGGTCGAGCTTCAGGCCTTCGTTTTCGGTCAGCGATTCCACAGCCATCATGAAGCCCTCGTAAAACTGGAGGAACGACAGCGAGCGCGACTTTTGCGCCTGTGCCACGTTCTCCTTGCCCACGTCCAGCTTGCCGATGTCGTAAAGGTAAAGCGGAATCATCAAAGCCACCTTGTAATGCTTTTGGGCGTTTCTTGTATCTACTTCACATTCAAATTGTTCCTCTTGTTCTTCCTCCACCACAGCAAGCTCTTCCTCCACCACTTCGACCTCCTGCGGCTCAACATATTCCTCAATTTCTTCCGTCTCGATTCCCGTTTGTCCCTGTTGTTCGTGCGACACATTCACTTTGGCAATCGGAATCAGAACCATTTGATTCACAAACACATGTGAGCCGACGGAAATATTCTTCTCCCGAAACTCGCTTTCCTGCACTTTCCAACGCTTCAGCAGCGAGGCGGTCCGCTCGTTGAACTCCACCTTATGGACAATATAGTCGTCTTCGTTGACGATATTAGGCACTTTGATGGTCTTCCCTGCCGCCGGATAGTTGTCCAAGCCCGGATTGATGGCCTTGAACTCTGCCACGTCGATGCCGAATTTCTTGGCGATGTCGTACAAATCCTCGCCGTCTTGCACCACATAATTCCTCCCTACTTGCACCACATTCCCTTCATTCTCAGCCACTTTTTCGCTCGGTGACACCGTTTCCACATTCTCTCGCGGGGCTACGACTGGGATGCCGATGACCTGACCGGCCTTCAGTCCGTCCTTCACTTCGGGATTCAGTCGCTCGATTTCCTCAACGGGCACCTGATAGGCTTGGGAAATGCTGAAAAGCGTTTCGCCCGCCT